>Ga0265299_10003820_pt1 | contig 14519 bp, 12 predicted proteins | sample AusTroGonzalo_MG_4_FD_193485 | JGI IMG/M metagenome (GOLD analysis project Ga0265299, IMG submission 193485) | Bovine rumen microbial communities from tropical cattle in Woodstock, Queensland, Australia - Gonzalo_02 | ecosystem: Host-associated > Mammals > Digestive system > Stomach > Rumen ... | reverse complement strand
TAAGAGATTCTGCTTGCCAAACAGCGAAGTGATGATTCATCAGCCTCTAGGTGGCGCACAAGGACAGGCCAGTGATATTGCTATTCATGCCACACACATACTAGAAACTAAGAAAAAATTGAACAAAATACTATCAGAAAAAACCGGTCAACCTCTGGATAAGATAGAGAAAGACACAGATAGAGATAATTTCTTGACTGCAAAGCAGGCTTTAGAATATGGACTTGTAGATAAAATTTTTGATCACAGGAAATAAAATACAAAAGTAGGCCACCTTTACGGTGGCTGAATTTATTAAAATATATTTCAAAAAAGGTAATTATGAATAAAGACGAAAATAATAATAAGCAAACTAAAGTGATAAAGGACAAATGCTCATTTTGTGGACGTAAAAAGGAAGGTAACCTCAATATGATTGCCAGTCCAGATGGCGAAGCTATAGTGTGTGAGGATTGTGCGAAAATTGTCACAAGATTGTTTGAAGAAAAAGATTATATTGAAAATGGCGAAGAGGAATTAAAATTGCCTAAGCCAATTGAAATAAAAAAACTGCTAGATGATTATATAGTTGGACAAAATGAAGCAAAGAAAATTTTGTCTGTTGCTGTGTATAACCATTATAAGAGAATAAACTATAACATTGTTAGCAAGAAAAACCGAAAGAAGTCTATACTAAACAAATCTTCAGAATCTACTGAAACAGTGGAGTTGGAAAAAAGTAATGTGTTAATGATGGGGCCTACAGGTTCAGGCAAAACACTGATAGCGCGTACTTTGGCTAAAATCTTGGATGTGCCATTTGCTACTGCCGATGCTACAACATTGACAGAGGCGGGATATGTGGGCGATGATGTGGAAAACATATTATTAAAGTTGGTGAAAAACGCTAATTACAATCTGCGTAAAGCTGAAATGGGTATAATTTACGTGGATGAAGTCGATAAGATAGCAAAGAAAAGTGAAAATATGAGTATTACTCGGGACGTATCTGGTGAGGGTGTACAACAGTCTCTACTAAAAATATTAGAAGGTACGGTTGCGAATATTCCGCCACAAGGTGGTAGGAAACATCCGCAGCAGGAATGTATACCATTAGATACGACTAATATTTTGTTTATACTTGGTGGTGCATTTGTTGGACTGGAAGATATAATTGCTAAACGAGTGTCTACATCTAGTCTTGGGTTTGGTTCTAAAGTGCACACATCTAAAGAAAAACAAGTTGCAAATATGCTAAAAAAATGTGAACCACAAGATTTAGTAAAATATGGTTTGATTCCAGAATTTATTGGGCGAATGCCAATATTGATTTCACTTGAAAATCTCGATGAGGATAGTCTCATGAAAATATTGACAAAACCAAAGAATGCTTTAATAAAACAATATCAAAGTTTATTCAAGATGGATAATGTAAAATTGAGTTTCTCTGAAGAAGCCATACGGTTGTATGCTAAGAAGGCTATAGAACTTAAAACTGGTGCGAGAGGACTTCGTTCAATTGTCGAAAACAGCATGATGAATGTAATGTTTGAACTACCATCAGAACAAAATGTCTTAGAAGTAAATATGGAAGTCGAGAATGGTAAAGTGGTGCCTCGAATAGTGTATGCAGAGAAATCTGTAGGTTAGATGTAATGTGATAATAAAAGAAGGTAAAACAAGCCTTCTTTTTTATTATGATTTTAGTTAATAATCAAGATATATGGAATATTACAAAGAACTAAAAACACGCAAAACGTAAATATAAAATTAAAATATATCAAAAAAAACATAAAATAATGAAAAAATTATAAATAAAAACGGAATTGTCAATACAGCTTTTCAAAAATGTATTATATTTTAAGGCAACGATGAGTTGTGGGTGAGATTATTAATTTTATATGTATTATATAATTTATTATTGTATTTTTTTATAAAATCGTTTATAATATTAATATGCAAAATAATAAGTTTAAGTTAGTATCTAAATTTAAGCCCACTGGTGATCAGCCACAGGCAATAGATAGTTTGGTACAAGGGTTAAATGATGGTTTAAAAACACAAATTTTGCTAGGGGTGACTGGCTCTGGCAAAACTTTTACCATGGCAAATATTATTGAGAAAGTGCAGCGACCAACTTTGGTGATTGTTCATAACAAAACATTGGCGGGGCAATTATGTAATGAATTTAGAGAATTGTTTCCAAATAACGCTGTAAATTATTTTGTGTCGTATTATGATTACTATCAGCCAGAGGCATATATTGCTTCAACTGATACTTATATAGAGAAGGATTTGGCTATAAATGATGAGATAGATAAATTGAGACATTCAGCGACTAGCTCATTATTTGAACGTAGAGATGTTATAATTGTGGCTTCAGTTTCTTGTATTTATGGATTGGGGGAACCGAAAGAATATGCAGAGTTGGCGATTTCTTTAAGACCGGGCATGAAACTGTCTCGTGAAGAGTTGGTGGAAAGGTTGGTTAATATTCAATATAGACGAAATGATATTGAATTTGTGCGTAGTTGTTTTAGAGTGAGAGGTGATGTGGTGGAAGTGTTTCCCGCGTATTCATCTGAACATTCAATTCGTGTTGAGTTTTTTGGTGACGAGATTGACCGGATTTGTGAGATTGAGGCTGTTAGTGGAAATGTGTTGTCTGAACTGAGTCATGTTGCCATTTATCCGGCAACGCACTATGTTGTCGGTGGTGGTGTGGAAGAAAAATTAAAACAAATAGAAGATGATATGCATGAGCAAGTTGCGAAATTTGAGAAAGAGGGTAAATTGATAGAGGCTCAGAGAATTAAGCAACGCGTGATGTATGATATAGAGATGATTAGAGAGATTGGCTATTGTTCTGGAATCGAAAACTATTCTAGGTATTTTGATGGAAGGAAGCCTGGACAGGCGCCTTATACATTATTTGATTATTTTCCTGAAGACATGTTGATACTTATAGATGAGAGTCATATGACAATACCTCAAATTCGTGCAATGTATAATGGAGATAAGGCAAGAAAAGATTCACTGGTAGAATATGGTTTTCGCTTGCCAAGTGCTTATGACAACAGACCGTTGAAGTTTCATGAATTTGAGCAGAAGATAACTCAATTGATTTGTGTATCTGCAACACCTGGTCGGTATGAAAAAGATCGGGCAGATAATGTTGCGGAGCAACTAATCCGGCCAACTGGATTGCTAGATCCTGAAATAGAAGTGAGACCTGTAAAGGGGCAAGTAGATAATTTAGTATTAGAATTAAAAAAAGTAATTTCAGATGGTGGTCGTGCGCTTATTACAACTTTAACAAAAAAGATGGCAGAGCGTTTGGCTGACTATTTGAAAGAGGCTAAGATAAAATCTGTTTACCTGCACAGTGATATAAAAACGCTGGAACGTATTGATATAATTAATAGTCTTAGACGCGGTGATGTTGACGTTATAGTTGGAATTAATCTTTTGAGAGAAGGGTTGGATATGCCTGAGGTGAGTTTTGTTGCAATACTAGATGCGGATAAAGAGGGTTTTTTGCGTAGCGAAGGAGCGTTAATTCAAACTATTGGTCGTGCTGCACGTAATGCCAATGGTAAAGTTGTGTTGTATGCGGATAATATAACAGATAGTATGGATAGGGCTATATGTGAGACAAGAAGGCGTAGAGCAATCCAAGATGAATATAACAAGAAACATGGTATAGTTCCTAAAACTATCGTAAAGGATATTAAAAACACGCTGTTTGTTAGTAAAAAAATTGAGCAAACTGATGTCGTAGATATAAAAGAATTGCCAAAGAGGATTGAACTTTTGAAGGGGTTAATGAACACGGCTGTAAAAAATTTGGATTTTGAAAAGGCGATTGAATTGAGAGATGAAATTGCGATATTGAAGCAAAAATTGAACTAATTTATATTGAAATATAAAAAATAAAAATCATTTTGCGTTTTTAAAGGGATGTTTATGGAAGATAAAATCGTGATTCGTGGTGCTAAAGAAAATAATTTAAAAAATGTTGATTTAGAACTACCTAGAAATAAATTTATAGTTTTTACTGGGCTTTCGGGATCTGGAAAGTCGTCGCTTGCTTTTGATACGATTTTTGCTGAAGGACAAAGAAGATATATGGAGTCTTTGTCTTCTTATGCTAGGATGTTTCTTGGACAGATGCAAAAGCCAGACGTGGAAAAAATAGAGGGGTTAAGCCCTGCAATTGCAATTAATCAGAAAACTACTAGTAATAATCCGCGTTCGACGGTGGGCACAATAACAGAAATATATGACTATTTTCGTCTATTGTTTGCTAATGTTGGTACTCCAACATGTGTGCATTGTGGTATTGAAATTAAATCGTTTTCAGTAGATCAAATTGTGGATAAGGTGTATGAGAGTGTAAGTGGTGCTAAGGTTATTGTTATGGCACCATCCGTACGTGGTCGGAAAGGCGAATATGTTAAATTGCTAGAGGGTTACAAGAAAAGTGGCTTTGTACGTGTTAAGGTAGATGGCGAGATAAAAACATTAGATGAAGAGATTTTGTTGGACAAGAATAAAAAACATACGATTTCGGTTGTGGTGGATAGGTTGATTTTAAAAGGGGAAGCTAGAAGTCGGCTAGCAGAATCTATTGAAACGGCTGCAAAACTTGCCGAGGGAATGGTGTTGGTGGATGTGGATGGCAATGAAAAGCTTTATTCTACTATTGCTGCGTGTCCGAATTGTGGATTTGCGTTTGGTGAGATAAATCCTAGATTGTTTTCTTTTAACACTCCACAAGGGGCTTGTCCTAGTTGTACTGGTGTGGGGTTTCGGCAAGAAATTGATGAAAACTTAATTGTACCAAACCCAGATTTGTCTCTCGAACAGGGGGCTATCTCTATTTGGGGATGGGGGGATGGTAAGATGAGTCATATGTTTTTTGAGGGGCTAGCACGAAAATATAAATTTTCTTTAAATACCCCGTGGAAAGACTTGTCTAAAGAAGTGAAAAATATCATACTTTATGGTACAAATGGAGATAAGATTGATCTAAAATTTGAAAGTGGAGATTTTCACACAGAATATAAAAGTAAATTTGAGGGTGTTATAAACAACCTGTATAGGAAATACAAAGAGTCGACTAGTGATATGGCAAAGGCTGAAATTGAAAAATATATGCTAGTGCGACCTTGCGAAACTTGTGGTGGGAAACGTCTAAATGATAAGGCGCTATCTGTCAAAATTGCGGGTTTAAATATATTCGAAGTATGCGATATGAGTGTAGATAAACTTTTGCTTTGGCTGGGTGACTTAAAATTGACAAAGATGCAATTTAAAATTGCTGAACATATTTTGAAAGAGATAAAGAATCGCTTGAAATTTTTGCAAGATGTGGGGTTGGGGTATTTGACATTAACAAGGTTTGCAAATACTTTGTCTGGTGGAGAATCTCAACGAATTAGGCTAGCCACACAGATTGGTTCTGGTTTGGTTGGCGTAACATATATACTAGATGAGCCAAGTATTGGCTTACACCCGAGGGATACGAGTAAATTGATTGATACTCTAAAGCATCTTAGAGATCTAGGCAATACTATAATAGTAGTAGAACATGATGATGAAGTTATAAGAGCGGCAGATTACATTGTGGATATTGGTCCTAAGGCCGGGGTGCATGGCGGGAAAGTTGTTGCGGTTGGTACATTAAAAGATATAATGTCCAATGAAAATAGTTTGACTGGTAAGTATTTAAATGGCGAACGAGGTGTGAATATTCCTAAATCTAGGCGACCTCAAAATGAGCGATATATAGAAATTATTGGTGCTAAACAAAATAATCTAAAAAATGTAAATGTTAAGATACCTATCGGTTTATTTTCTGTCGTTACTGGAGTGTCGGGCTCGGGTAAATCTTCGCTCATTAATGATTGTTTGTATCCGGCATTATCTAATAGTATAATGTGCACACATATACAAGAAGGTGATGTGCAAGAGGTAAAAGTTGTTGGTGAGTTAGATAAGGTTGTGGTTATAGATCAGTCTCCAATTGGCAGGACTCCTCGTTCTAATCCCGCAACGTATACTGGAGTAGCAACATATATTCGAGAATTGTTTGCAACTACTCCAGACGCTAAAGCGCGTGGATATACGGCTGGAAGATTTAGTTTTAATGTAAAAGGTGGTCGGTGTGAAACATGCGGTGGTGATGGTTTATTAAAGATAGAGATGCATTTTTTACCAGATGTGTATGTGACATGTGATGATTGTCATGGGAAACGCTTTAATCGTGAAACATTAGAGGTGAAATATAAGGACAAGAACATAAATGACGTGTTGGAAATGACTGTTGAAGAAGCGTTGAAGTTCTTTGAAAATATACCATCAATTAAGAATAAACTCCAATCATTATATGATGTTGGGCTAGGATATATAAAACTTGGCCAGCCGGCTACTACACTTTCTGGTGGTGAAGCGCAACGAGTGAAACTCGCTACTGAACTTAGCCGTAGAGCAACTGGTAAAACTATATATATACTTGATGAGCCAACTACTGGTTTACATCCATATGACGTTGAAAAACTGATTGGCATATTACAGAGGCTGGTGTCAAATGGAAACACTGTGCTAGTTATAGAACACAACCTAGATGTTATCAAGGTGGCTGATCACATAATCGATGTGGGTTTAGATGGCGGCGACAAGGGTGGAAACATTGTGGCCATTGGGACTCCAGAAGAAGTGACAAAAGTAAAAAAGAGCTATACGGGTGAATATTTGAAGCGGGTTTTGAATGTGTAAATAAATATTTGTCATGAGTGGATGTTGACTTTTGGATTATTTTGTGCTATAATAATCTTGTTTTTGGAGACGAAAATATGGACTATCGAGAGATAATTGAAACATATAATGAAGCAAAAAGATATCTAAACGACAAACAAATGATAATGGTAATTAATTGTGCTCGTATTTATTATTGCGATGACGGAAGAATTGGTAGTTGCTTTATTTTAGAAAATATTCGTGAATGTGCATCGGATGAAACAATGTTGCTATTTATGCAAGGCAAGCCGGCAGAATATATATCAGAAGCGGAATACGACATATATAATACTGCTAGTAATTTACTGGATCGTGATTGTTATAATAGATATGATTTAGAACATAATGTGTATGGTCAAATTGTGGTGGCGACTTTGTCTTGCGAAGCTAGTAAAGCCAGGTTTAATAAAAATGCGGTTATTAAAATTACAAATATTAAAGAATTTGTTGAGAGCAGTCGCATTGAAAAGGGTCGAGAGTAAACGAAATATGTATTATATTTATAAGTCACGCTTATATAAAACATAAAGAAATAAATGGTGTTTATGTATTAAATATTAAAAAGGGTATTGCAAAATGCCCTTTTTGTGTGTATAATGAATATAAATATTATTTTAGAGGGAATAAGTGTTATGGGGAAAATGATAACTTTGGAAGATCAGAAAAAAATAATAAAGGGACTTAGACTATTAAATCCAGATCAAGTTATTATGAAAATAGTTGGAAGACTTATATGTGAAAACTTGCCAACGCAGCAGCCGGGCTATACAGCGTGTTTAATTCTCGAGACTATGCCAATTCAAGGTTGTAAACCAGTAAAAATGGCGATAAGCACTGAACGCGGTACATTAATGCTAGCGCGAGAATGGATGGAGAACGAACAGGAATTTTTGACTGGAAATCGTCATTGTAGTATAGAAGATTTAAAGGCTCAGATTATTGTGGCTACTCTAGATACCCAATATGGTGATGACGCTGGTGAGATAATTGTAAATGCTGCAGGTGATACAGATATTGCAGCAAAATCGGTAATATTTATTGAGACAATAGATAATTTTTTAGAGCGCAAAAGAGAATCAGGTTCTGAGCGTAACTAAGAGGGAGAGAAATATGAGATATGATTATCTAAATATGGATGAAGTGAAAGAAAAATGTGATGTGGCTAGACAATCACTTAAAACTAATGAGAGTATTGCAGTGGTTCGTTGCAATGTTGAATGTAAAGCAGACAATGAATTCTGTTCTTATGTGTCTTTAATGCCGGTATGTGATGATAACAATATTAAGTTTAATGAATCTATTGTGAATTATTGTGTAAGGGTAAATGATGTTGGATTAGCGTATTCACACATGAAAAGCTTGTTAATGGCATTGACTGGTAATTATGATGAATCATTTGATCCATCTGAATATAATGCGTGTGTTGTTGTAGCAATTGCGGATAATATAAGATTTAGAATACAAAAGATAGAGGATTATATTGCCGAAAGAAATGGTAAAGAAATGTGTTAATAAAAGAAAAGACGCTTAAAGTGGGGCGTCTTTTTTTGTTGCTAAAGGTATTAGAATATGTTTTCTAAACTGAATTTAAAATCGTTTTCGTAATGTTCGGCTAGACTGAGAAGATTTTGAAGTTCTACCTTTGCTTCGGTATAATTATTTTCTTCTATGTAACTTTGCGCGCGGTACAATTCAATTTCTACTTCTTTGATTCCAGTGTGCCATACTAGTGTTTTTAATATTGTCATTTTGCCATGCCATTTCTCGTGAAAATCGGTGATGGCTTTTATGTTTTCTGTGGTGTTGATGTGTTCTGGATTTTGCGCCAATAATGTTTCTATTTTTTGTACTTCATCTTCGAGAAAATCAAATGTGTTTTTAATAAACACACATTCAAGTATGCTGGCTGACACTAACACTATGGCTAGTATAACCATAAATATAAAACGCTTCACCAGTTGCTACCTCCCTTGAATTCGGTTTGAAACGTGGAGTATGAACCAATCTTCGGCTGGATGTATACTTTGCCGTTGTTGTCGATATCCATATACATTATATCGCGAACATTTTTAATATTTATTTTAGCAAGACAATGATATAGAAATTGCTCACTCATGCCACACATGTGGATGTTTTCCGTCATTATTTTTCCGTCCATTATAATTGCGATAGGAAGGGCTGCTGGATCAGGTTTTAGATTTAAGTCGTTTTTCGTTGCTGGCTGTGATAGTGCTTTAGGAATCACGCTGAGATTGCCATTGGTTTCCATTATTGCATAGGCAACATCCTCTATGCAAAAAATGTTTGCTCCACGTAACGCCTCAATTAAATCGTCAAATGACATATTTAATCTTTTTAGTTCTTTGTAATTTATACCTTTTGGACTAATAACGACGGCACTGCGTCCGCTTATTAAGTACCTTGCTTTCAGGCTCTTGCGAGATATTAGGCATATGATGTAATGTAATAACAAAAGAGTTAGTATTGGTATTATGCCATGAAGAAGAGGGATTGATATCTCTTGCATTGGTATACAAGCAAGATCGGCAATTATAAGTGTAATCGCTAGTTCAAACGGTTGCATTTCGCCTATTTGCCTTTTGCCCATCAGTCTAACTACGACTAGCACGCAAAAGTAAACTATAATGGAGCGAATAAACATATTTAACATAATTTGATTATTGACTAAAAATATTATAGTATACAAAAACGCAAAATGTATATAAAAAAATTAAATAATAATAAAAATTTATGCAATTATCTTATTTTTGCTGTCGTTTTTATGTTTCTTCTTAAAAATGAGCGTACTAGTGTCAGCGATATTAAATACCATGGTTAATATGCACAGACTAGCGACACTTACAATGCCTGCGATAATTAAACTGATAAAATTTCCTGCAAGCATATTTGTTATATTGTACGCAAATCTCGCAAAACTTGAGCAAAATATGCTGGTGATTATCATGTAGATAAATGTAGTAATGTGTTTGCGCGAGAGTAGTCTGCGTTTCTTTAACATATTTAAATTTAAAACGCCTGTGATAATATACATAAGTGCTGTACCAACAATTAAAGAGTTTATGCCAATGTATTGTGGAAGAAAAATAATAGAAGCAAACATAAATATGGCCCCAAGTATGTAATTCAATAGAGATTTCATTTCAAGGCCGATTGCATTTAATACGCTATTTGTAATTTGACATATTCCCATTGGAATCATTATCCATGATGAGAGAATAAGATATTCGCCGGCTTTTTGATTATTGAAAAGCAATAGTCCAATTTCTTTACCTAACATGAGATAAAATGGTAAGAATATAAAACTTAGAACCACGGCAACACCTATTGCGTTATTTATTTGCGCGCGGATAGTAGTTCGTACCTTGTCATTATTTAATTTATCAATATTTGTAGTGTTGGCAGAAATTTCAGGAATTAATGCTACGGCTAGTGAACCGATTAGAGTGCCAGGTATTGTAAGTAGGGGTAGTGTCATTCCTGACAGTATACCAAATTCGGCTAGTGCTTCGCTCTCTGCCATGCCGACTGCAACAAGTCTCAATGGAATTACTATTGCAATTATACTAGTCACTAGAGAAGATAGTGAACGCACTGCAGTAACTGGTGTACTGGTCAGAGTTATATTTTTAAACGTGCCCTTAGGGCTTGCAATTCTACCACCGCATGCGAAATAGACTATTATTACCATTATACACGACAGTATGCAACTAATAGACAAACTAAGGGCGGCAAGTTCATTTTTTGGAAGCAGTGAAGCGATGGAACTAAAAAATATTATGCATAAAATTATTCTTACTACTTGTTCAAATAGTTCGGTGACCTCTAGCCAAACGAGTTTTTTATTTCCCCACATTGCTCCGCGAAATGTGGCGTAAATTGCTGTGGCAAGTACGCCTGGAAGCAGTAAATATAAAATTTGTAGTGAAGAAGGATCTGTGAAAATACTATTAAAAAGTCCAGGGAAAAGTATTACTATAATGCAACTGATGACGGCAATTAAAATAGAAAGCAGTAGTCCTGAGCCAACATTAGAGGCGCTCATTTTTTTGTCTCCTAGTGCATTGGCTTTGGCTACTTCACGTGATAGAATAACTGGCAATCCACTAGCAATCAATGTGCATAGAACGCCAAATACGCTTAATGCGACTTGATAGATGCCAAGAGATTCGGCGCCGAGTTCACGTGATAGATATATTCTAAACAGGAATCCCAGTGCTCGTGTGATACATGAAAATAATGTAATTATCATTATGGTTTTGAATAGTCGTTTCATAAATTCTCCTATATATAATATACTTATTTTTATATGTTTTTATTTTAAGTAGTGTAAAATGCTTAAATTTGTTTGATTTTAATCGGTAATTCATTTATACTAATCGTAGGAGTGAGATTATGACTACTATAAAGCAAATAACTTCAAAAAAAGATTTTAAATAGTTTGTAAACTTTGCTCAGACTATTTATGAGGGCAATCCTAATTATGTACCGCCTATATTGTCGGATGAACTCAGTTTGACCAATCCTAAGAAAAATGCCTCTTTTGAGGATACTGATGCTGCGTACTTTTTGGCATACAATGAGCAGGGGGAGATTGTGGGGCGCTGTGGTGGTCTGATTTGCCATCTTTTTAATAAGAAAAACGATGCAAAATATGCGAGATTTACAAGGTTTGAATGCATTGATGATGAGGAAGTGGCACATGCACTTTTAAAGGCTGTGGAAGATTGGGCCAAGTTAAATGGCATGGAATATATTCATGGGCCACTAGGATTTAACGATCTGGAGCGTGAAGGTCTGATGGTGGAAGGTTTTGAGAATATGGGCGAGTATCAGAGTTCATACAATCCTCCATATTACCAGAAACTAATAGAATCATATGGATACAAACCTGATGCTAAATGGGTAGAATGGCGAGTATATCCACCTAAGGAGATACCAGAAAGATTGGTAAAAATTTCGAATATGCTTCAAACTAGATATGGCTTGTACGAAAAGAAATTTAAAAATAAGAATCAAGTCATCAAGGAATGTGGCAAGGAATTTTTTAAACTGCTCGATGAGTGTTTTGAGAATATATATGGCACCATGCCATTTAGTGATAAGTTAGTTGACCAGACTATAGGGTTATTTAAACTCGTGCTAGACCTTGATTATATCACTGTAATATATAATCGAGATAATGAGATGGTAGGGTTTGGCCTGGGCTATCCATCACTAGCAAAGGCTTTGAATAAAACTGAAGGGAGACTCTTTCCAACTGGTTGGATAGAGGTGCTAAAAGCCATCAAGCACCCTAAAGTAATAGAACTTGGATTGATTGCGGTAAAGCCTAGTTATCAACACATGGGCGTGACTGCGCTGATTATATCTAGTATGATGCGTAGGATAATCGATAATAATATTGAGTACTGCGAATTTGGTCCGCAACTAGAAAGTAATACACCTGTGCAGACTGCATTTGAGATGTTTGATAGAAAATTGATGCGAAGAAAGACTTGCTACATAAAGAAATTATAATATAGGGGGATTTATGGATACTCAGCAATTAGCAAAACAGATAAGAATAGATGCTATCAATATGACATATAAAGCCAAGGCGTCACATATCGGTTCGATATTGTCGTGTACAGATATTGTTGCGGTATTATATGGTAGAGTCTTGAAGTATAATACTAAGAATATGAAAGATGAAAATAGAGATAGATTTATTTTGTCCAAAGGTCATGCTGGTTTCAGTGTGTATTCGGCATTGGCTCATGTTGGTGTTTTTGATTCTAAGAAATTGGATAAGTACTACACGTGGGGTTCTACGCTGTCAGGTCATGTATCACACAAAGGAAATCCAGGAGTAGAGTGTTCGACAGGTTCGCTTGGACAAGGTGTGACAGTCGCTGTTGGTATGGCACTCGCTGGGAAGATGAATAAGAAAAAATATAGAGTATATACTCTGGTTGGTGATGGTGAAATTGCAGAGGGTTCAGTATGGGAATCTGCAGGATTTGCCGGAACTCATAAATTGGATAATTTAGTTGTTGTAGTGGATAAGAATAATTTGCAAATTTTTGGAGACACCGATGATATAATTTCTCAATCCAATGTTGTTGAAAAATTTCGCGCGTTCGGGTTTGATGTGGTAACTTGTAATGGGCATGACCATGAGGAGTTATATAATGCACTCACACTACATCATGAAGGTAAGCCTCTTGCCGTGATCGCAAATACCATTAAGGGTAAAGGGGTGTCATTCATGGAGAATAAATTTGAGTGGCATGGCAAGACTGTGAACGATGAAGAATACGCCATAGCATTAAAAGAACTAGGAGGCGCAAAGTAATGAGAAAGACATTTGTAAACAAATTGGTCGAATACGCTACTAAGAATAAAGATGTTGTTTTGCTCACTGATGATCTGGGCACAAATTGTCTAGAGCCATTTATTGAAAAGTTCCCAGATAGATTTTATAATTGTGGTATTGCAGAACAGGCGGAAGTGGGCATTGCATCAGGACTAGCTATGGAAGGTAAAAAGGTGTTTATGTATTCCATAGGTAACTTTATTTCAGAGCGAGCGCTAGAGTTTTTGAGAAATATGGTTTGCTATCACGAGTTAGATGTTACTTGTGTTTGCGTAGGTGCTGGTGTGGAGTATGGTCCATTGGGTATTACGCACCATGCGACTGATGATATGGCTGGCGTGCGTGCACTTCCTAATATGCGAATATACAACCCAGCAAGCGCAGATGAATGTGCTATGGTGATGGAAGATATATTTAATCATCCGGGGCCAGCATATCTGAGGTTGAACAAAAAAGGGGCAGAGGGATTGACTCTGCCACGTGGAGCGAGTGCTAGAGATGTGATAGAATATTACGCCGGTCGTAGCACAGCGATATTGGCGACTGGGGCGATACTTAGCGAGGCAATCACTACTGGTGAGACTCTGTATAGACAAGGTATGCAGATTGGTGTATATTCTGTACCTTGTATAAAGCCAATCAATCGTAAGCAGGTAGAATTTTTGGCAAACAAATATGAGAATATTATCACTCTAGAGGAACATAGCGTGATAGGAGGACTAGGATCTAGTATCTGTGAGATAGTGGCAGAGTCTGGAGCCAGAGCCCAAGTGACCAGGTTTGGCATACTAGATGAGTTTACTTCTAAGGTGGGTAAGCAAGCAGAACTTAGGGCATATTATCATATGAATAGTGATAGTTTGATTGAATTTATTAAGGGGAAGTTATGTTAATAAAGAACGCGGAGTTTGTAAAGAGTCTCAGTGTGGGAAGCCGACTGGAAGATTTTAAAATGCCCGAAGTGGCTGTGGTTGGGCGTAGCAATGTGGGCAAATCGTCACTCATCAATATGCTATCTCACCAGAAGAAGCTTGCCAAAACTTCGGCTCAGCCAGGTCGTACTAGACTGTTGAATTATTTCAAAATCAATGATAAGTTTATGCTGGTGGACTTGCCTGGATATGGGTATGCAAAAGCTAGCCAGAGCGAGATAGCCACATGGGGCCAGATGATAGAAAACTATCTAAAAAATTCTAAAAATCTAAAACATGTCTTGCTCCTGGTAGACAGCCGTATTACGCCGACTGCGAAAGATGTGCAGATGATGGAATGGTTATATTATTATAACATATCCTGCACAGTGGTTGCGACTAAGGCAGATAAACAATCTCGTGCCGAGAGAGCGAAAAGCAAAACTGAGATA
>Ga0265299_10003816_pt1 | contig 14525 bp, 19 predicted proteins | sample AusTroGonzalo_MG_4_FD_193485 | JGI IMG/M metagenome (GOLD analysis project Ga0265299, IMG submission 193485) | Bovine rumen microbial communities from tropical cattle in Woodstock, Queensland, Australia - Gonzalo_02 | ecosystem: Host-associated > Mammals > Digestive system > Stomach > Rumen ... | reverse complement strand
CTCCGGGAGCATATCGGAACGGCATACGATAATCGTATCTGCGAAAGTGCTTGCGAGTGTGGTCTTACCCGTTCCAGGTGCTCCGAAGTAGACCTCAAAACGCTTATTTGTGTGGTTTGTGGGTTCTTCGTAACCTGCGTCGTCCAAAAGCTGAAGGATGCCCTTGAACTCGTCTGAATTCAGCTTGTCCGCAATATCAATTGCGTTTGCGTTGTTCTGAAGAAGGAAGTAGTTACGGACGAACTCCCTCTTATCAGACTGAAATGCGAAAGTGTTAAGGAAACGATAGTCGGGGGTATAAGCATACTCGGAAAAGAGCTTGATAAGCTTCACGATAGCCTCGTGTACCATATCCTTGTTGACTTCCTTGACGATGTTGCCTTCTTCGTCCTTTGAAACGAGTACTGCACAATAGTCGGGATACCTCTCTTCAAAACCCGATGTGATACCGAGAAGTGCATAGTAGCGGTTGAACGCATCCCTGAGTGATTCTACGGAACGGCTACCCTTGTTTGCCATACGGCACTGCTTGAGGATATTGACAAGGATAGGATATTCGATGTCGGATTCGGCAAATGTCTTCTTCTTGCCGTCGATGAGGTTAGTGTCGATTACGGGGTCTGTTCCGTGCGACTTCGTAACATAATACTTCTTGTTAATCTTCATTGTAGTATTCTCCTTTTTCAATAGTTCACGGCGACTAACTCTATGCCGTGTTCGTTTTGTTTCTTTGAACAATGTAATCTTACCACTTGTGTTTATAGGTTGTCAATAGTCCAAATGAAAAAAGTGCAAAATATTTTTCAGAGACGAAAAAAGCGGTAGATTTCACTACCGCCTTCTTCTTATAAGAAATTGTATAATATACTACCGAACATTTAGCGACCTATTCGGTGTTTATTGTCTTTGATACTTCTTCTTCATAGCAAGTCGCCAAGTCATAGGTACGGAATAAACCGCATAGCGAGTGCCATCCTCTTCATATACCATCTCCGAACTTATCGGATAGCCTTTATCGTGAATAAGGTTAAATATAATAGCCGATAACCTTGTTGCTCTATATTTTTCGATAGCCTCCCACGATGTAATCTTTCCATAAGTAATAAGATGGTTGACTACTTGATTTGTTTTTGTATTCTGCATTATTCTTTTTCCTTTCTTACATAGTAGCGAGTACAAATATAAATAACGCTACTACTAATATAACCACGAGCCAAGTCATTTACCTTCTCCTATAGTTGATTGAAAATTAGTTAATCTATTTTTAGAATAACAATAAATCGGCTCGTTGTAAAGGGTTAATTAGATTTTTCTTCAGCGGGCTTTCTGCAGATAAGCCATTGTTCGTGTTCCGTATTGTTGTTATCTACAAGAATAGGATTGCCATCCTCGTTAAAATCTTCAACGGGGCAAAGATAGTTTTCCATTGTGTAGCACTTCTCTCCGCTCTCGTTAGTTGAGATTTCTTTTACTTTGCCATAGCACTCGCCGTCAGCGTCATAGATAACATCCCCAATCTGAATATCACCTAATTCTTTCTGTTTGGCATCCACGGATTCTTTACGCTTATCGTAATCTTCCGTTTCCATATTATCCAACATAGAAACGATTACTTCGGCGATTTCACATCCAATTCTATCTCTAATGTTGCTGATTACAGTTGATTTAATTTCTGCAGTAATCTTATTGATAGTTTCGGACTCGCCCTCAAAATCTTCTACATAAGGGACAACTTCGTTAGCCGTCCACCACATACCGTCGATAAATTCCTTATCGCACTTGTCTAAATACTTGTAATTGTAAAACTTCGGGTCAATATACATAGTCGTTCTCCTTTACTCTTCCTGCGTGTCGTTTTTCTGCTTTTCCGTAACAACCGTTGTTTTGGCAAACGGGTTACTTGTCAACTTTTCAGGGTCGTAAATAGATACAATACGGATAATGCCGTTTCGACCTTTTCTGTCCATAAAGAAGCAACAACCTTTAGGAAGGTGCGTAACGGAAGATACGATTGAATCTAATTCCAAACCATAAGAAGTTTCTCTATCTACAAACTTTTCCAAGAAAAGATTTGCCTCTTCGCCCGATGACTTAAACATAAATTTCGAGGTGATATAGTTCGCAATACCGTCAGGGAAGTGAGAAATACCCTGTGAAGCAAGTACCGTAGCGGTATTAAGGGAACGACCAAGCCTCAAGAATTGGTCGATAACGCCCGCCATCTGCGGGTTACTGAACATCAAGTGAGCCTCATCGCAGAAAAGAGTGCAAGGAACTCTGTGTTCTTTTGTCAAAATCTCATATAATTTACTCGTAACGATATAAAGAATTACGGAAGTCAATCTCTCATTAGCATCGTAGTCTGCGGGGTCTTTACTTTCGTCAGGCATAGGCAAACCAAAAAGTGTGATTACCATAGAAGCCGTTTCGGGAAGTTTCAAAGGCTTTGCATCTCTACCCGCACATAAGAGTTTATAGAACTCGTTATCGTCATAGAGGTTCATCATTGTAGCAATACTTTGAGCATATTGGTTATCTCTACCCATTAAGTAGGTGGCAACATCGCCCAAGTCTACATATGATTCGTTAAGCCTAACTTCTTTACAGAAGTCCTGAATAATAGGTGTAATTTTGGTGTAAGTAACACCGTCCATTTTATCCTTACCTACCAAGATTTCAATAATTGTCATAATGGTAGCGGAATCTACATATTTTATAGAGCCGTCAGGGTTAGTCTGCTTTAAGAACTCAAACGGGTTTAACGCACCCTCGGCGGCGTTACGCAGGTCAATTAACTCAATATTTGGATTAACATTATAAAGACGGTTAAAGTCGTTTTTAGGGTCAATCGCAATTACACGCTGTCGCATTCCCAAACAATTCGCCGCAAAGTTCATTAAAGCGTAGGTCTTACCACTACCTGGGCTTCCGACGACCACAGTTCCAGGTGCGTCATCACAAAGCATCGCCGTTGTTGGCAACCAATTTATAGTTGACATAATTTTTCAATTCCTTTCTTAATTTCCTTAAATTATTTACTTTTACGGTACTATTTTACTATTCTTTGGACTTCAAATAAATAGGAAAATAGTCGTAGTAACACTTCTCACACTCATAAAAACCCATACCGCTTTTGTTATGGTATCTTTTTGAAGTGTAGCCCTCACCAAAGGTCATTTTGCACCCGCAGTTAACGCAATTTATAATTTCGTTCATATCGGCACAAAGTAAAGGCAGTTTCCAATCATTAGGTACTTCTACAGGCTCATATTCCTGTTTTTCTTCATCCCATTTGTTAATAATCATAATAATTCCTCAACTATGCTTATTATTCCAAGCCTTTAAGCCTTCTCTTACCATTCCTAACTCACAGACATCAAAAAACTGACCATCGCTAAACCACACGCCACGAAACTCTCTGTCGCTGTAATTTTTCCAATTATAGTCGTAAACAAAAATATCCTTGTCGTAGCCCGCATATTTTGAAGTAACATACGCCTCCGCAAACCAATGGAGTATATCCAATATACCGAAACGCTCCATATAATATTTACGGACAAAGATAGCGTCAAAGGGTACACCTTCGGATTCATACCACAAACCATAGTAGATTTCGCTATCTTTACATAACTTCTCTAATACTTTTTCTTCAAATTGCTCTAATTGAGCGTTTTTGATATGTTCTTCAAGTAATAAACCGTCTTCGTCTACTAATGCGATGTCAATCCCGCTTGTAGATTTCATCAAACGCTCTAATTCTCGTTTAACCGTGTCTTTCAATGCCTGCTCCATTTAGTATTCTCCTTACACTCCAATTTCTCTTTTTGCTTCGTCAAAGCTATCACAAATCTGTCCGATACCATTAAGGTCAGCGGTACAGTAGATATTTTTACCCATAATATTATGAGGACAACCCATTAGGACGACAGGTTCACTCTCGCCCGTAACAAAATGTACGCCTAAAAATCTATACTCACTTACATCAAAATTCTTATAGAAGATTTTTCTATACTTGTCCTGTAATTCGGGTATATCATTTTCGTTTAATACCATATTATTCTTCCTCCAAGTCGTCATAGGCTTTTTGGGTAATATCCTTGAAGTTCTCCGCTTCGCTTATAAGTCGGTCTATTTTTTGCTCGGCGGTAAACAAAGCATCAAAGTCAATATCGCCATCCAAAATCTCATTTATTTCTTTGAGATACCCTTTAATGTTACCTGAATAAACCTTGAGTTGTTCTATTTTTGTCTTGATAGCCATAATTAGTCGTCCTCCTCTGTCCAATCTCTAAACCAAGTCCTGCTATTGCCATATTTATCCTTATAATAAACATCTCCCTCGTCAATGTCTTTATATATCTTCTCGTCAATATTTTCCCCATAGAAGTCAACATCAACAATAGCATCGTTGAATTTTTTATTAAGTGCGGCAAGAATTTGAGCCTTAATTTCAGCCTTATTTTCCATTTCTTCTCCCTTATATGCCACACAATTACTCTCTAATAGTTCATATTCAGGAGCATAAGAATCGGGCGGGTCAAAAGGACCAATATGTCCGCCAATATAAAAACTACCTTCTACTTGTGTAGTTGTTTCTTTGACTAATACAAATTTTCCGTTTTCTTCATACCACTCATCTATATGAGCACCGTCAATTAAGGGTGCAAATAAAGGTTCAAGGTCTTTTTGTTCGGTAATATCAAACAAAGCCTTATTTACCTGCTCAACACTTATAGTTTCATTAGTCTGAACTTCAATAAAGACTTTTTGCATTACCCACACTTCACCCTTTTTGGTTACGGTATGTCCCATATTATTCTCCTTTCATTACAATTAGATTACATTTATTGCTCTTAATTGGGTTCTGCATCAACGATTACGGGGTTGTCATCTAACTTCATAACAAGATTAAGCCTGACGGACTCCACTCCCTCGATGTGACAGATTTGTTCCATCTCTTTATTTAATTCGTCGTAAGTCATATGCTCACCACTAAAAACAAGCCTTAAAAAGCCTATATCTGCCAAAGACTTATCAATTTCGACAATTCTTCCCGCACAAGTGTACTCAAAATCTTTTACGGGATAGTCCTTCTCTAAAATTACGATAAGTTGGTTTTCGGCATACATCTGCCCGTTTTCTAATGTAACAACCCCGTTATTGATTTCTCTCACGGGGCTGTCTTTACCTTCAGGATATAATCTTTGGTTAAATGTAGGGAAAAATAGCACCCCACACAGCACCAAAAGCATAAAGGTTATTATACCTACTACAATTATGATGGCTTTATCCTTTGATTTCATTCTAAATATCCTGTCTTTCTAAAATCTTCTCTAACCTTATTTAAGTCTTTATATAACTCATTTCGGTCAGGGTCAACGCTATGTTTCATAGGGTAAATCTTTAAGAGTTCGTCCAAATCTTCGGCTAACTCTCTGATTTTTATATCAATTTCGCTAAATGCACCCATAAGTTCCTCCTTAATCCGTAGGTAATGCGGTTATGGTAACGATATATTCTACATCTCTATCGCCCTCAAACGAGCCTTTCGTAATATCTTGCTCGTTCCAACCACGCTTTACCAAACCACAGACATCCATCTCGGTAACGCCTGCCAATACATCTTTTACCAAGTAACTTGTCCAACCCCTACTTTCAATAGTTCTGCCTGACGGGTTACTATAAGATTTATAAGGCTTATAGCGGAAAAGTACCATCTTCATAATATCCTTTTCGGGATATTTTTCTTTAAGTCTTGTGATTAAATCTTCGTAATTTTCTTCGATAGTACCACCGCCAAGTCCGATAGGTGCATCTTCCAAAGTTCTTTCTTCCCACGGGCGTTTATTAACTTCTTCTACCCACTTCTTATATTCTTCTTCGGCTTTTGCCTTTTTCTCTTGTTCTCTCTTTTCGTTTAACTCATCTTGATACTGTCTTTCGATATTGAGTTTAGCGATATACTCATCTTCGGTAAGTTCCTGAATTAAACGATATTCTTCGTCAAACAGGAGCTTAAACGGGAGTTTAGGAAAACCGCCTCTAAATGTGGTTCTTGAATAATCGCCACCTGAAAAGTGGAAAGAAGCAATAATCTCGTTTGTGGGGTGGATAACTTGTTCGGTTGCTCCAATGTGTAAATACCAACCGTTTCTATCGGACTTTATCTTGTCCTGAAGGCTTAACGGAACTTCCTTTAACTGCTCACCAAGATTTTCCTTGATTTTAGCCAAAGTATTGCCAACTATCTTGAACTGTCCGCTCTTAACCGCATTTGCCAAAATATCACGGTCATAGATTTCTTGCTTCGTTGTAGCCCTTATAGCATACTTTGTCTCGCCTGTAGTTTTGTCCTTATAATCGGATATTTTACATTCGAGTTCCTTAAAACCACTATTAGTTGTAATCTTGCAAATAACAGGTTCGCCCGCTACCAATTTAGCACAGTCGTCTTCCGTTAAAGTAAGTTTGGTCTTACTATATGAACTTTTTTGTGGTGTCCAATCAGGGATGATTTCCAAAGACATCCTGTAAACCTTACCCTCTTGAGTCCACTCATAATAATTTCCGTATTTTCCACTCTTGATAGGCATTTTTAATCTTCCCCTTTCTTGTAAATCTCACTCAATTTAGGGTTATCCATTATCCTCTTGTACGACATAAGAAGTTCCATCATCCAACTGATTTCCGCACGGTCTGCGTACTTCTCATAGTAGTAAATAAGTTTCTCACTTACTTCATCGAACTTCGCCGTAAAGTCGTAGGTCTTTTTCTCGGAGGGTGTCATTTCCTCATAGGTCTTGTACTCGTCCGAGCCTTCAACACTTCCCACGACAATAGGAAACATAGTAAAGTTACTCCCCTCGTCCTCAATGCCTCTTGTCCGATACATCATACTTACCCACTTAACCAAATTATCTTTCCTTAAAAAGAATAGATTTAACGGTAAGAAGTCGATATTATTCTCAACAAGTATGGTCTTCGGAAAGTCCTCAATAACATACTGAATAAAGCCTAACGATATTTCGGAGGCGTAGTATGAGAATACAAAGAAAATCGGAATGTGCATAATTCCACGATAATCTTCACTCTCGTCAACATTTTTAACAGTAATTGCTACCATTACGCTTATATTATTGGCTTTCTCGATATAGTAGATACAACCGAACTTTAACCAAAAGATTATGTTTTCTCTTGCCGCATTCTCGTCGTCAAGAGCATCGTACTTCTTCAAATACTTAATGAAATATTCGGTCAACTTATCCAAATCATCCCAAGTAGCGAGTTTAAGTGTAAATCGACATATAGGATATGGCTTACTCTTTTTCTTGTAGTTTCCTACTTGTGAGTAAACAGTGCCGTTGTATTCATTAAGGGCAAGAATACGATTTCTCTGAACATAGTCCATTGTCTGAATATAGGAATCTACATATCCCGACAACTTTGACTTGTGAGGCTCTAACAAATAAGGGATATAGTCCATACCCATTATCTTGTTGTCCTTTTCGTGATTACAGTCCTCACACATCATAATCATATTTATATCACGATTAGAACCACCTCTATCCAAAGGAATGAAGTGGTCTACCGTGGCTTTGTTACTTCCAATGTTTCCGAAAAATACCTTTTTACCACAATGACAACAACAGTCGTTTGACTTCTGTGCAATAGCGTGTTGTTCCTGCCAAGTGAGTTTATCCCGCTCGTAATAACGGGCGATTTTAGTTTTATCTGTCATACATTTAAGTTCCCTTCGTAAGAGTAGTGTAATTATTATATCTCTTTTTATTATTTAAGTAAAGATTACTCATACATCTTCAAGTACCATTTTCTTGCATTCAGGTCGCCGATAGCGATAGGCATATTTCTTGTTTCTCTCGTAAAATAGCCTGCCTGTGAAAGTTTCAGGTACAAATCAAACGGAGCGTCGATATACTCTTTCTGCAAACTTCTGCAACGGAATTGTACGGCTTTCTTCTCGTTGTCCGCCCAAATAATCTGCTGAATTTCTATCTCGCCCAAAACTTCAGGGTGCTTTGCTCGCAAACTCTTCTCAACTAAACGAATTTGCTCTTGTTCCATAATTCCCTGAATATTAGAGAAATTGTTGGTGTCCTTATAAGTGAAAATACCACAGAAGTTGTACTTTCTATACTCGCCAACTCTATTGTTCTCAATGATTTCTTCAATCTTTGCGATTAAATCACGGTTGCCTGTAACATTGAAAGACATTTGAGTTAAGAGTCTCTGACCACCGTTGCCTTCGAATTGGTCGAACTGATTATTGTATTTATTGATTTCTTCTATCAATTTTTGATTAACTATACGCATATTTACGCCGACATAGAAAATGCCGTCTTTGCCAATATGCCAATCTTCAACTTCACCGTCAGGTAAAGCATCAATAAGTCTTTTAGGAACTACCTGAAGATTATCACGGGTATTAACTACGACAAGTCTTCCCTTATCTAAATCAATAAGAGGTCTTAACATACCACGCCAATCGTCAAAGCGTGAGTTTCCGCCACCGCCGTCTTGTACTTCGAGAGTTACTTCATTATTTATATAAACAACTTTCGTAACTGCAGTATTGTAGCAGTCCAATCCACAAGCATAAACCAAGTTCTTGAAGTTCTTGTTGTCCTTGAAGATAGCGTACTCTTTATCGGTTTTTGTGTCGCAGATTTCGTGGTCTAACTCGGAAATTGCGGTGTAAATGCCCGAATTTTTATTTATCTTAATAGGTACATCTGCACCTACATCTTTTTCGTCAAAAAGTCTAATCATTTCTCCTAAATTAAGTGCCATACATTAACCCTCCAATTCTTTTAATCTCTTCTCGGCGATTTTTATTCTTCCTGCTTTGGAGGCTACATCATCACCATACTGTTCAAATAAAAATGAAAAAATACCTCTGCCTGAAAAATTACCATCATTACTGTACCAACCGCAGGCATAGTAATATTCAGGGAGATTTTCACATATCCAACGCTCTACATCTTCCCAAAAATAAATACCTTCAGGAATTTCTACCTTAACCGTATCAATAGGTCTTATATCCCATAAAGTTGAAAGAACTTTATAATCGGTATTATCTTTGCCAATTAAATCGGGCATTTCGGGATAGACATCATATTCCGCCGTCCACTTCATTTCTTTAACAATACCCCAATAAATCTCGGTAAGTTCTTGTGTGGTAGGAATAATCTCGACATACCAATCTTCGTCGTGTTCCCACCAATTCATATACTCGCCTACTTTTTTCGTATCGGACTTGATAACTCTAAAAGTTGCAATATCGGAAATGTAGGTTTCATACTTACTATCACCCTCACAATGAACATCTTTTTCTACCTTTGTGCAGGCTAAAATAAGATTATCTACGGTATCATTCTCATAACTCGTAAGTTTACAAAATACAGGATTACTATTAGTAGCCTCGTATAATTCTTGATTTATTTTTCCCATATTACTCCTCCTTGTCCTGTTCGGCGATGTAGTGGTTGATTTGTAATTTGATTTTGTACTCTGTGCCATAAGACTTGTAAGTTAACATAATACTCTCCTCCAAGTAAATCTATAAAAAAGAGGGACTTAAAATAAGTCCCTCTTCCTCTCAAAATTAAAAGTAACTAATGCCACCAACAAAAGTCTGCATTTCGACAAGTTCTGTTCCTGTCCCTACAAAACCTCTACCTTTGATTTCAGGTCTACTCCAATTAGAAATATCCTTCTCAAACATAAGCGTTGATGCACCGTCATCAAATCCACCAAGCAATACGCTCATCTGAATATTATTCTTCAAATCGGTGGAAATAGTTGAGCCACTTGCTCTATGACAGCAAAGGCAAAGATGAATGCCTGATGCTCTACCCAAACGAGCAATAGAACCCAAAGCACCCTTAATAATGTCAACCGACTTATAATCATCGGAACACATAATTTCGTTCAAGTCATCCGCCATAAAGATAACCGCTTTCGGACAATACTTACCCTTGACCTGCTTAATGTCGGTCTTTGTAACCGTCTGACCTTTTACGATAAGGCTCTTACGGTCACCGACTTTAAGAGTATTGTAAATATCTTCTGCCGTCATAACGACGGGCTGTACGCCTTCAGGATAAATTTCCTTCAACTTTGTATATGCTCTGCTGTTCTCATCAAGTTCAAGGTCTACTGCAAGGAACTCGTCAAACTGAACAGGCTCCCCAATACCCTTAATCTTGTAATAATCACATTCTACGGACTGATTATCAATCTTCCAAATGCTGTTAACCTGATTTTTCTCCATCAACTTAAAACGGCTCATCATCATCTGCTGAAGTTTAGCAACTACGCTCGCCGTAGCAATAATGTCCGTTGTTACGCCATTAAACTTTTCCTTAATGTCGCAGAACTCAATACGCTTAACATCCGAACCAATCAACTGAAACTTTGAACGATAATTGGAAATGTGATTTACAATTCCTCTTTCAAGCACGGTCTTACCCGAACCTGTACCGCCCGCAATAAGTAAGGAGGTACTCGGAAGTGAATCATAGTAGTCCTGCTCATTCTCGTATCGTGCAACACATCTCAATTTCCAAGCAAGAATGTTCTCGTTGTAGTCCTTGTCAAGACAAATACCTAACGGGATATAATCCCAAAATCTGTCCTGACCTTCGTTAATTACCGCCGAAGTAGGTAACTTATCCGACCTCTTCTTGTGTTCTTTTGCCACCTTCTCACGAAGTTTAGCTCTCTTTTTCTCTTCTTTTGACATAAACAGTTTTTCCTTTCTTTGTGTTTAAGTAATTTACTCATATAAAAATTTCATAGAACCACTTCCCCAAATGGTATTATTGCCTTTTAGTTCCTGATAGCGTTTTGGGTTTCTTGCTACTACAGATATTCCATCAGGCATAACCCACCATTTGTTAGGTCCCGTATATCCAACAAATTTCATACCAAGAGCCAAATAGGACTTGCCATCAAATTTGTTAAAATCACAATACGAAAATACTTTATTTGGTTTATAGTCCTCAATAAAGTGCTTAAATAATTTACTAACTCCGCCAATAACGACATTGTTCGAACCTGGGCAACCCCTAATGATTTCCCAATCGTTATCTCCAAGATTACGGTTGTATTTTGTCTTACTAAAAGACATTAACTGAACTAACTCGCCTTTGTAAAACAGTCCATAAGTAACTTGTGCGGGGCGATGTCCTTGTAAGTGTGTTTTCTCATTAAAAGGTTTTGCCTCTGCGTTGCTTATTTCCTTAACCTCACAATTTCGAGCATATATCTTGGTTACATTACCTAATGCTATATTAAGTAATTGTTTAATTTTTTCAGGGTACTGTATCCACTCCCACTCGTATATATGAATAAGCCTTATACCTTGTTCCTGACACGCTTTTGATTTGTCAAAATGATAATTCTTTACCACACCTTTTTTCGTAGAGTGAAAATAAGTACCATTAACCTCTATTGCGAGTTTCTTTTCAGGGATATAAATATCTATCTCCTGCGGTGGAATAATCTTACGACTTCTTCTAATGATTTCACCTGAATATAGACTTTTTACATACTCATATATGTCCTTTTCAAGATGTGAGCCAACTGTTTCCACATAATCAATGATTTTGGCAATATCCGAATTTTTGACATAAGTTCGACTATCTACCTTAAAGGTAATTTCCTTAAATAAAGGCTGAAGTGTCCAACCTACTCCATATTGTTTTACCAAAACATTGAGATTAGTGCAGTCATTCTCTTTTTCATAAGTAGAAACATTTGCTAATCTTGTGGCTTTAGATTTTTTCTCCCAATCAGGAAGATGTGATAAATCAGACACGCCGTATCTTTTGTTAATCGTATCTTTGAACTTTTCCCGATTTGTGTAGTTTTCTGAACCATACTTTGCCAATTTGGTCTGTTTGGCTTTTTCTTTAACTTCAGGTATCTGCAAAGAACACTCAACTCCAAACTCAGCAAGCATCTCTTGTTTCATTTTTTCTATTTGTCGCTCACCGTGTCCATTTGCTACTCCGTATTTTTCCACACAGGTTTCCTGCATTTTCTTTAATACAGCTTTATTTTGAGCAGGATGTTTTACTCCAAAATTCTTTAAGGTAGTAGCCTGTTGTTTCTTTTGTACTTCCTTATCAGAATTAGAACACTTATAGCAACAATGGTGTTTATATCCGCTTGCTAATGACTCAAATCGAGTTGGATTTCCACAAGGGCATATTCCTTCACCCTCTTGCTTCAAATACTTGTCATAATACTCTTTGGCAGTTATGCCTTCTTCAAAACGCAAGTGATTACTTAAAGCACGGACATTCTCGAATTCCTTATTGCAGATTTGGCACTTCATAAGGTACTCCTTTCGAAGTTATGCTACTTTTCTTCTGAATAATCCGTTAACTTTTGCCATTACTCTATCTCGTAGTGGTTCTCTTACTTCTACAAGGGTATCTATACTTAACGGATTATTTTGAATAACTCCAGGTAGAATTGTAGCATCGTTTCTTTGGGTACACAAGATACAATGTATTCCCGCAGAACGACCAAGTTGGGTAATAGACTGAATGTTACTTAAAATTTCGTCTTTAAGAGCATCTTCTGCTTTACCCTCGGTAGTCTTAATACCTGATTTACCCGTCAACTCCGCAATCTCGTCTACGACAATGAGAAGTCTCGGCATAGCATCCGTATAGCATTTATCTACGCTATTTCTATTTACAGGAATCCAATGTTCCCCGTCCATACACACTTCCAATTCGGGTGTGCTTACGGTAACTTTCTTCGCTTTTGCGGCAGTTCCCGTATCTTGATGGTCAAACCAACCCATAATAAATTCCCTCCAAAATTAGTTAAATTTCTTCACCAAAGCCCACAAGGATAGCTTCAATAACTCTCATTTCTTCTTCCCAATTCTGTTCTTCGAGTTCCCAATAAATATCGGTTAAATTATGTACTATCTTTTCAATATATCCTGAAACAAAGTGCTTTTTGTATTCAAAGTTATTTTGCTTAAAAGAAAAGTCAAATACATAAACAACTGAAGAGCCATCTAATCTCTGACAAGTAGCTTCGACATTGTAATCCCTCTTACATAGAATAATAGGATTATTGTTTTCAAGACAGTCTTCTACATCTTCTTCCGAACACCACACTTCGTCAGACTCTGCACACTTCATAAGACATTCTTTGATTTGGTCATCGTCTTCTTTTACAAATTCCGAGAAGTCGGTTGGAAATTCAAAATACTCTCTACCTTTCTTATAAAATATAGCGTGGTGGTAGGTATCGCTAATTTCTTTCTTTTTAGCCTCATCAAAACTATCCCAATCACTATAAAGAGATTTGCAGTATTCTTCCGTCTTCCCATCATAATCACAGCTACTCAAACAAACGGCAAAGTACTGTAAAATTCCTTTGCTATCAAAGGTAAAAGAAAGAGAACCCTCTCCATAAGCAAAGTTGCTTGTTTTTCCTTTATCCTCAAATTTAATGAAATATTCAAACCAATCTCTGTCATCAGGTTGATACCTACTTTTATTAAATCCCTTATATACTACATTTGATTGAGCTGAAAGAACTTTCTCTAAATATTCCTCTAATCTTTTCTCGTCAACCATAGCCTTACTCCTTTTTGTCTTTAACCCACGCTACAAACTCTTTGGCGTAAGGGTTTTGTGTCGTAATGCTGAAAATAATCTTTCTGTATTTTTCCTTTAATTCGGCATAAATCTTATTGGGATTATCTACTCGGTCATACAAACCGTTCTCATATTCTTCTTCAAGCCTTGTAAAACCTGCTTTCTGCAAATCTTCGTCCTCAAGAAACTCATTTGCTCTCTCGGTAGGCTTTTCCAAAAGAAAATCAATGTAGTCGTCAACATTTTCTCTCGCACACTCGCTACACATCCAATCAGACTCATTGATTATTACAACATTATTACAATAGTGTTCAAAACGAGGGACAATTTGATTACAATAGTCGCAAATAACGAACTCGTCGGTAAAGCCCCAAGCAAGTCCTACTTTTTCGACATACATAATGCCATATTTATCAATTACGCAGGCATCGAACTCGTCCTGTGTGGTTTCGCCTGCTTCTAAAAGTGCCTGCCCAAACATATTATTGATTTCGTGAATATCATCCCAATTAGAGACAAGAAGCATACGACCTTCGCCATTTTTTCTTTGGCAATAATCAATATCACTACTATTTTCCTGATATTCTTGCAAAACTTTCTCTATAAGTTCGGTGTAATTCATACTTTTCTCCTCTCAAAACACTATTATAATTAAATAGCTCTTCCAAGTAAGAAAAAGGAGTTACTCGAAAAATCGAATAACTCCTCTTTTATTACAAATAGATTACATTAGTATATCGGGCGGATGTTGCCCTTGCAACGATAGAAACCCTTGCCATAATCCCACTCGATACGGTCAACCCTATATTTCTGACCCTCACGATTTCTCAAAGGGTTAGGGAACTGACACCAAGCAACACCGTGAACACCGTCATT
>Ga0265299_10003814_pt1 | contig 14534 bp, 10 predicted proteins | sample AusTroGonzalo_MG_4_FD_193485 | JGI IMG/M metagenome (GOLD analysis project Ga0265299, IMG submission 193485) | Bovine rumen microbial communities from tropical cattle in Woodstock, Queensland, Australia - Gonzalo_02 | ecosystem: Host-associated > Mammals > Digestive system > Stomach > Rumen ... | reverse complement strand
CGAAACCAAAGAAAGCACACGCAGACAAATTGAACATTTCGAAAACACAACGATTACAATGGAACACGTCACCGAGAACTATTTAGAAGGTGAACAACGTATCTGTGACGTCTGGGCCCATTACATTAATAGTGAAAATCTCACCATTGATGACGCTATATCTTTTATTCGTATCTCTCACGTTTTACCAAATGCCTCTGCGCATGTTGTATTTCGTGATACTTTAACCGGTTTATCCACAAGAGCGAGAAGTACAGACGCTAGTGACTTTAATGTTTCTTATAAAGCGTTAGATTTCTTGAATGACGTAAATTGGATTCATGAAATTGGTACATCCATCAATATTTCACGCGCATACACTAATCCAGTTAATGGTGATCAATCTATCGCCTTCTGCAATTTCATTAAAGTTAAAGAAGACTCCGCTGGTGAATTAAAAGATGCCATCTTATTACGTGTTTTACCAATCACTGAATTAAAAGAAAAATGGGTCTTCCCACAAGAAGAATTTGAAAACGCTGAATTATCCATTATCGATGCTGATGGTGACTATATTATTAAAGGTAATTCTTACAAGAATTCCAGTTTCTTTGAATTCTATAAGTCATATAACAAAATAGATCCTACTAAAGCGACAGAGTTCTTTAATAACATTACTTCATCTACTGGTTCATTCATGATGTCTAATTCCCGTGGTGAAGAATGCATCTTAGCGTTCACCCCATTTGAGGCCACTGGTGACTGGACATTACTAAGCTTAATGCCATCTAAGTATTTAGAAGCTAAGACTGAAAACTGGTTATTAATCGGTATTGTTTCTACTGGCTTATTTGTCTTATTCGTTTTTGACTTAGTCATTATGCTTTATTTCAATAAGCAATTAAAAGTCACCGCGAAAGAAGCGAAATCCGCTTCTAAAGCTAAGACTGACTTCTTATCAACTATGTCCCATGATATTCGTACTCCGATGAATGCGATTATTGGTTTAACAACGATTACGGAAAAGAATCTAGATGATAAGAAATCAGTGGCGGAGAACTTGCGTAAGATTACTCTTGCTAGTAATCACTTGTTAACGTTAATCAATGACATATTAGATATTTCTAAAGTTGAAAGTGGTAAGGTCAATCTCGTACCACAGACTTTCTCTATCGTGGAAACAGTCGAAAACTTAATGAACTTATCCCAACCAATGATTAAAGAGAAGAACATTGAGTTCGGCTTCCATATCAATCGTATGGAAAAGGAATATTTATATGCTGATCAATTAAGATTGAATCAAATCTATATCAACATTCTTTCTAATGCGATTAAGTACACTGAACCAAATGGTCGTGTCACTGTTGATATGAAGGAAGAAGAAAGTGAAAAAGAAGGCTGTGTAAAACTTACCTATATCGTTAGTGATACTGGTATTGGTATGTCTAAAGAATATATGACCACAATGTATCAACCATTCTCTAGACAAACCGATAGTCGTGTTAATAGTATTCAAGGTACTGGCTTGGGTCTCGCTATTACTAAACAAATGGTGGACCTTATGGAAGGCACTATTGACTGTCAAAGTGAACAAGGTGTCGGCACAACATTCACTGTTGTTTTAGACATCCCAGTCGCAGAACATCAACGCGCTGATATGAAGCTTAATGAAATGGATGTATTAATTGTCGATGATGATGAAATCTTATTAGAAACCGCAGTTGATACATTAGAATCTCTTGGTCTAAGAGCGGAACCCGCTCATGGTGGTCTAGAAGCTTTAGGCATGATTAAACATCGAGAAGAATCAGGTAAGAATTACGATATCGTTATTCTTGATTTAAAGATGCCTGATATAGACGGGATTGAAACTATTAAACGTATTCGTTCAGAAGTTAAATCTAATGTTCCAATTCTGTTAATCTCTGCCTATTCATGGTCTGACGTTGAAGAACAAGCTAAAGAAGCAGGTGTTAATGGCTTCTTAAGTAAACCATTATTCCGTTCTACCTTGTATAACAAGATTAATGAAGTATTAGGTACAGAAGTTGATTCTATGGAACCTGAAAATGATTATTCAGACTTACAAGGTCTTAATATCCTTGTCGCTGAAGATAACGATATTAACTGGGAAATCATTTCCACACTCTTATCAATGTATGGCATTACTTCCGAACGTGCGGAAAATGGTCGCTTAGTCGTGGAAAAGATGAAAGCCGCTAAAGAAGGTAGCTATACATTAATCTTCATGGATATTCAAATGCCGGAAATGAATGGCTTAGATGCCACTAGAACAATCCGTAAACTAGATGACCCATGGGCATCATCTATTCCTATTATTGCGATGACCGCGGATGCATTCGCTGAAAATATTGCCGAATGTCTTAACGCGGGTATGAACGGACATATTGCAAAACCAATTGATATAAAACTTGTCATTAAAGAGATTCGAAGAATAAGGGAGGAATCAAAGAAATGAGAAAGTTAAGTTATTTGGCTATCAGTCTTCTTTCGGTAGCCGCTTTAGCGTCATGCGGGGGTAATGAAGCTAAAGAATTTAAACCAGCATTAGATGTTGAAACAAAGTGCAGCATCAGAGTAGTAGGAGAATATGGTAACTTTGAAGCCTTAGAAGCGGAATTCGATAGGTTCAATAATTACTATCCAAACGTCACTCTAACGTATGAAAAGCTTGATGACTATAACAATAGCATCGCGACAGTTTTAGAAAGTGATAACAAACCAAACATCTTCTTCTCCTATACCTGGATGATGGGAAACGATAAATATAATTCAGTTGTTTCTCATATGGAGAACTTATCAGATGCAAAGTTAAAACTAGATCTTAATTGCTTACGTCAAAGTTTAGTTAACAAGACTAGTGATGGTAATGTCTTAATGGTGCCAGTCTTCTCTAGAACATATGGTACGTTAATAAACAATGATCTCTTTAAGAAAGAGAACTTAAAGATACCTTCAACTTGGACTGAATTATTAAACGTTTGTACTTCATTCGCTGAGAAGGGTTATAAGAGTCCAATGATGGGTTATAGTCTTAAATCATCAAGCTGCTTAATGAACACAATTGCGTATCCTGCCTTTGTCGCCTCATTAGCGGGCAATCCAGATGCTTTAGCTAAAGCTAATAACTTAGATTCATCCGCGGGTGAATATATGCGTGAAGCATTAACTAGAGTTAAACAACTCGTTGATAGTAACGCGATTGATTTAGAAGAATGCGACAAGATTGAAGATAACTACACTAAAGTCATCTTACGTTTCTTTGAAGGCGATGTTCCAATGATGATCTGCGCTGGCGACACTGTAAGTGGCACTAAAAAGCGTGAAGATCAATCTGAAGCATATACCAAGAATAGGTTTGAATATTCATATATTCCAATCCCATTAACAGAAGAGGGTGGTTATTTCATGGATAGTCCATCCATTGAATTCTCTGTTAACAAAGACTGCAAAGATTTAGATATGACTAATGAATTTATGCGTTTCTTAGTCAATAAAGAAGAACTTAACAATATGGCGTCTTTAAAACGTTTAGTCACTCCTACTAAGGAATTAACGTTTGACCCAGTGTACGCCCCATTTGCGAAGGTTCCTGCTTCCCGTACTTTCTCTCCAGAAGTATTAGGCATTAAAGACCAATTAACTGTCCAAATCAGAAACGCTGCTTTCAAAGTTGGTAAAGGTCAAATGACTATTGATGAAGCAATTAGCAGTTACGGTAGCATTGAATAATAAAATACTAAAAAGTAGAGAGGTAATCGATAGACCATCTCTTTACTAGTAGTTTTAATGTATTAAAAACTATATAATAAGTAATCTGTATGGCTCTAACGAACAAATCTGGTCCACAATATCGCACAATTAGGAACACTTGCTTATTTGCAAATAGTGCCTATCTATTTTTGCGTCTAATCTATTTAGCGATTTTTATCGTTAGTAAAGCCTATATCCTTATTTGGGCTGATGTGGCATCAATCTTAATCTATATAGCCTGTTTCTTCCTAATTAAGTATAGAAAGTATTACCCATATGCTTTATTATGCGGCAACGAAATATTCGCATTCGTTATAACCACCACAATAATGACGGGCTTTAATACAGGCTTCCATCTCTATTTGATTGGTTTATGCGTTGTCTCCTTCTTCACCACATATTTCTCAAAGAACAAAAACATTAAAGGTTCAATTATTTGGGTAGGCCTATCATTAGCTATCTATTTAACTCTTTACTTTGTTACTCGTTTCAATCAACCAATGTACACACTTAACGAAGTAGTGGAGATGATCTTATTTAGTGGCCACGCTATTATCGCTTTCTTCTATGTTGCCTTCTATCTAGTGGTTTTCGTTAAATACACCTTATCTCTAGAAAAGAAGATTATGAACGAATCTAGAACCGATGAATTAACACAAATATCCAATAGATATGGTTTATATGACTACTTCGGTCAAGAAGATAAAAAAGAATCCAAAGTCTTAGCGTTGTTTGATATTGATGACTTTAAGTTAATTAATGATGAATATGGTCACGCTGCTGGCGACTATATTCTTAAGAGAGTCGCAGAATTAACTGTTAATGCCTTACCTAATTCATTTGTCTGCCGTTATGGTGGCGAAGAGTTCGTCGCGGTCATTGATAATGATAACTGCTTTGAAACATTAGAAAATCTTAGAAAACGTATCGAAGAAGAAGTCTTTGAATTCGAAGGTAAACAACATAAGATTACTACTACCATTGGTGCGGCTTCCTACAAGGATGATATGTCATTAGAGAAATGGGTTGGTGCCGCTGATGAAAGAATGTACTTCGGTAAGAACTCTGGTAAGAATAAAACTGTCATCTAATCTAATAATCACATATAAATATTAAAAAATGTAACGGAGAGCTATTTCCGTTATTTTTTTATTTATGCGACACGGGTATAGTATTTAGGTAAATGTAAGGTTCTACCTGACAAAAAAAGTCCAAAAATTCCAGCACTATCTTGGTAGAAGAGTGAACCTGACATATCTTAAAATTGTGCCTAAATGGAGGAGTAGTGGTATGAAACTATTCGACAAAATTAGAATCCTTAGAAAAGCGCGTGGTCTTTCCCAAGAACAACTTGGTTACAGTTTATCTAGAGTTAATAAAGATGGTATCTCTCGTCAAACAATCTCTGATTGGGAAAATGGTAAGTTTGAACCTAAATTAGAAAACATTAGAGATTTAGCGGAAGTCTTTGATGTATCATTCGACACTTTACTTGATGAATCAGTGGACTTAGACGATCCAGCAGTCTTAAAAGCCGTGTTAAATAAAAGACCATATGATAATAGAGATGAATTTGAAGAAGAACAACCAGTTGTGGAAGATGTTCCTTCAACATTCAAAAGCAAACGTATTACCAGCTGGAGGACCGCTATATTAATGGTTATCAGTGTTTCTATGATATTAACTGGTATAACTTGGACTTATAACTTTATTGAAGCCGCAGTTGACGTCAATAGATATTCTTCTAGTACGGACAATGTGTCGTTATATATTGAGGTTATCCTCTATGGTATTATTGCCTTTACCGTCCTAGCTCTCAGTGGTGTGGCGTTTGGCTTTAGTCTTAACGCCGCTCTTAGAAAAAACGAAGCTAGAAAAGCAGTCGTAGTATTGTTGATAATTGCAGTAAGCTTCTACTTGCTTATTATTATTCTCATGCGTGTTGCTGGTATTGTTAACTATGCAAAAATGTATGAACGAGATATAAACGACCACAATGAGAAATATTCTATCTATGGGCGCATTATTGCCGAATCCGCCTTCGATTTAGTACTCACTGTACTTAGATTTGGTGGTATGTTAGCTCTTATGATTTTTGCAAACAAAAAGCTTCGCGCAAACGATGAGCAAATTAAACAAGTTTATTAATTAATACTTTGTTGAACAATATCAATGAAGATAGGTGCTAGTTCAGGATCGAACTGTGTACCAATACCTTCTTGCATGATTGAGATAGCCTTCTCTTTTGGGAAGGCTTCTTTATATGGCCTTTTAGATATAAGAGCGTCATAAACATCCGCGAGAGACATGATTCTAGCTTCTAATGGTATTTCTTCACCCTTTAAGCCTTCTGGATAACCAGTGCCATCATATCTTTCATGATGATATTTAGCGATGTTAATCGCGACATTAATATAATTCTCATCATCAACATTACGCATACTGTTTTGAATGACCTTAGCGCCATATTCAGTATGTTTTTTAATAATGTCATATTCATCCTCTGTTAGTTTTCCTGGTTTATTTAAAATACTATCTGGAATCTTAATCTTGCCTAAGTCATGGATAGGGGCCGCCATAACGACATTTCTAAAATATAAACGTGGATATTTCGCGTATTTCTCTTTCTTTCTAATTCTCTCTACAAGCATAGAGACATAGCTTTCGGTTCTAACAATGTGGCCACCTGTGGTCTCGTCTCTTTCTTCAACCGCTGCGGCTAAACTTGTAATTAAGTTATTTTGAATCTTTTCGATACGTAAACCTGATGATATTTCTTTAATGTTTCTTAAACAGACTACGGAGTAGATGATTAAACCAATAACAGTGAAAGTAATAGTGTTAACGCAGTCTAATTTAAAAGCACTGAATTCTTTATAGTGATGAGAAACGATTAAATAACCAATACATTCACAAATCATGAAGCCATACATTCTGATTGGTCTATCATCAATAGCGATTGGTAATAAGCTAATAAAGAGAATAACACTAGTCGCGGGAATCGCTGCGTTGCTTGGTTGAGTGGACAATAACACCGCGTAGATAATCGTTAATACCATCTGTCCATAACAAACAGCGAAAGAGAAGTAAGCGTTCTTAAATCTTCTACCTAATGTCATGACGATTAAATAGATAGCGATACTACCTGTCGCTAAGAGAATATAAGGGGCAAGGGTATCGGTTTTGGTAAATAAATCAACAATTAAAAGAACGATGCTAAAGAAAGCACTGAGTAATGATGTAATCTTTAATATGCGTCTATTTCTAGCCCAAACAATTGGTCTAATTTCGTTATAGTCTTTACGTGGAATACCACAAAAGAATAGATAGTTAATAAGACCGGTAAAAACTTTTCTCACTATAAAGATTATAAAGGAAAAAACATTAAGAAAAATAGACCAACTTTCAATTTGAGAATGACACTTTCATTGTTTTGTTTAGAGACGAAAAAATGACTCTGATGAATACAAAAATATGACAGAAATGTTATTTATTTCGAAAGTTCCGATATTTATAGAACTTTTTAATAATTTTATAGATAATATTTTGGAGAAAATATATGAAAAGAAGCAACGCTGCTGAAAGATACTATAGAAAGAACATGATTGTCTTCCTTGCGATAAGCATTCCTTTAACATTGCTTCTCTTTCTTATTGCGCTTCCTTTTTATCAAGAAGGTTTTGACTACTCTAAGATTTGTCTTTATCCCATCGCTATGGCGATAGTTTTTACTCCATTAGATATTTATTACATCGTTAGATATATCCAGTATAGAAACATGTCCTTTATCAATATTCATAAAGGCAAAGTAGTGGACTGTGAGTCACATAGTTATGGCCGTTATGGTACATATGTTGGTTTCTATGTTGTTCTTGATGATGAGTATGTTGAACAACGTAAAATCCTCACAAAAAACTGCCACAGCAAAGCGGACGGTTATTTAGGCACTACAGTCACCGTTGGTCAAAATCCTAAAAACGGTGAATGGATTATTCTCGAGGATTAAGAAATTGTTATGAAAAGAAAAAACACTTGTATTGGTCATTACATCCGTAATCTAGCGTTTGTTGGTGCTATTCTTTTCCTTATTTTCCTTATCTTTGGTGCCGCTGCTATAGCGATGTATACCGCTAAGCAAACATTTAAATGGTATTGGCTTGCCTTTTTAGTGTTTGTGGGATTAGCGCTTCCTTTTGTTATCTATAATTTGTGTCAATTAATTTACTACTTAAATATTCGTTTTGAGAAGATAGAAAGAGGCACGGTTGTTGACTGTGAAACAGAGCAAACTAGTAGGCTTGGTATCTTTATCAGCTTTCGTGTCGTAATCAAAGAAAATGATAAAAAAGTGACCATCAATACCAGACCCGTTTATGGAAAACCAGATGGCTGTTTTAATAGAATTATTGAGGTTGGATATGACCCAAAAAGAAGGGAATGGATTGAACTCCAATAACAATTTTGAAGTGATTTTTACGCTCTAGTATTTTATACTATAGACATGTTTGCGGAGATGCTCGATCACTACATCTTACAAAATTGGATCTTAATCCTAATATTATTTGCCTTCGTTGTTTTCTTAGTCTCGACTGCTCTTATCGATAAGAAAGCAACAAGACGTTTATTTTTCTTAATTGGTGAAATATTTGTTTTATCAATTTGTGTTTTCTGTGAATTCCATTTTGCACATGATGAATTTAAAGGTATTGCTGCTTTACGTACTGTAAGAACAGTCTTAATGGCGATTAGATATAGTGCAGCGCCTATATTATTAGCCCACGTTATCTTTACTGTGGTTAAACGAATGAAGGCTCTAGTTTTCATTCCCGCTGGCGTATTAGCGGTTATTGATATTGTTTCTATCCCAACTGGTATTGTCTTCTCACTTAATGAAGAAAGTAACTTAGTAAGAGGTCCGTTAGGATATTTGCCATTTATTGTTGCAGGCCTATATTGTGCTTTCTTAATCTTCATTCTTATCAAGCGTAGTAATAAACGTTCACTTGAAATCATTCCGATTATCCTTTTAGCGGTATCTTTTGTTTCTTGTATTACATTCCCATTTATCTTCCGTGCTGAATTTGCACATATCTTCTGCCCAACTATCGCGGTAGCCTTATTTATCTACTATGTCTTCTCTATTCTTTCGTTAGTTAAGAAAGATGCCTTAACAGGCTTACTTAATAGACAAGCCTATTATTCTGAAACAAGCAGAAATTATAAAGACATCACCGCGATTGTCTCTATTGATATGAATGGCTTAAAGAGAGTTAATGACACATACGGTCACCAAGCTGGTGATGAAGCATTAGTAACCCTCGCTATTTGCTTTGCAAAAGCCTGTAAAGTTAATCAATCCGCTTATCGTATGGGTGGTGATGAATTCGCCATTGTCTGTCATAAGAATAGTGAACAAGAAGTTCTGGATTTAATTAAAAGAATTAATGAATATGTCGCTAAGACAAAATATACATGTTCCATCGGCTATAGTTTCCAAAAAGATGGACACACCGAATTAGAAGAACTCTTAAAAGTGTCTGATGAAAGAATGTATAAAAATAAAGCGGAATACTATAAAACCCACAAAGAATAGTGGTATTAATTAATCATGATATTAAGAGGGACATTACATTATGTCCCTTTTTGATATACAATACTTTCACGATGATTAGAAAAGATATCAAAGAATTCTTAAATACATTACCTGAAGATATCACCTTAGTAGCAGCGACTAAGTATGGTGATATTGATGATTTAAAAGATCTCTACAGTAATGGTGTATCTAACTTTGGTGAAAACCGAGTGGATACTTTTCTATCTAAATATGCCGCTCTTAAAGATTTAGATATCAAATGGCATTTCATTGGTCATCTTCAACGCAATAAAGCACATTTAGTTTTAGATAAGATTGATTATTTGCATTCACTAGATTCATTAGAGCTCGCTAAAGTGATAAATAGATACCGTCTAAGCCCTTTAAACTGCTTTATCGAAGTATCTATTAACTTAGAAGAGAACAAAAACGGTGTGCCTTATTATGAGGTAAAAGAGTTTATCAAAGAATGCTTAAAGTATCCTAATATCAATATTGTTGGTCTTATGATGATGGCGGTGTCTCAATCCTCTGAAGAAAGCCTCCACAATCAATTTAGGAAACTAAAAGAATTACAGTTAGAAATTCAAAAAGAATTTAATATCACCTTACCATATCTATCAATGGGCATGAGCGATGACTATAAGATAGCGATAGTGGAAGGCGCTACACATATTAGATTGGGAAGAGTATTATTTAATCAAGATAGGAACTAGAAATTATGGCATTAAAAGACGAATGGAAAAATACAGGTAAAAATACAGGCAAAGCTTTCGCTAATTTTGGTAAGGCTTTAGGTAAAACCATGAAAACTGTTTTTACCGATGATGAAAATATGATCGAAAGTAACGGTCACACTGAAGTGAGTAATGCTTGGAGAGAAACAGGCAAAGCCTTCGGTAGTGCCGGTAAATCATTTGGTAAAGCCATGGGTGATACATTCACTGGCTCGGATGAAGATAAACCAAAAGATAAACCTGAAGAAAAACCTGAAGAAGAAAATAAACAAGAAGATGGCGTTCCACTTCTTGACTATACTGAAGAAGAAAAAAGAGATTGAGGTAACACCCAATCTTTTTTGTTTCATAATCGAATAAAAATTCTAATAACAAGAAAGTCTACTTAATGTTCATTTAAGTGTACTTATGTAATATTTTTATAAATAGTGTAGAATATATGCTAGTTATATAAGAGGTGTAGACAACAGTTCATACCTTTTAACAAACAAGGAAAGGAAAATCATAAAGTCTATGAAAAAGATTTTTAAGAAACTTACTTTTTTAGCGGTGCCATTTATGGTTTTAGGCTGCGCTGGTCCTGTTAGTAGCAGCAACAGTGGCGCTGCCTCTAACTCAAATAGCAATAACTCAAGCGCTTCTGAAAAATCAACAAGTACAAGCACAATATCCACCTCAAGTGGTGTTCATGTTCATGAATGGGATACTGTTTGGTCATCTGATCAAAACAATCACTGGTATGCTTGCAAAAACTGTAACGAGAAGAAAGATAGTGCTGCTCATACCTTTGGTGATTGGAAGACAGAAAGCTTAGGAACAAAAATTAATGATGCCCGTTTCAAATATTCCACAATCAAATATAGAGAATGCAGTGTCTGTCATTATGAAGAAATTGATAGTCAACAAGCTGTTTTACCAGAAATTAGATTTGATTATGATCCTAATGATAAAAACGCTAACTTTGCTACAGCGGCTAGAAGTACTGATACTACTAGACCAAAAGTTAATGGCAAATTAAGAATTACAAATGCCGGTGATAAGAACACCGCTAGTGCCATTCCTAATGTTGATATGAAAGTCAGAGGTAATCAAACCGCTGGTTTCGATAAGAAAGGTTTCCAAATCAAGTTTAATGCCTCTAAAACAAATCTTCTTGGTTTAAATGGTGGCAAGAAATTTAAGAAATGGGTCCTATTAGCGGATGCTAAAGATACCACAGTTTCTAGAACCGCTTTAGGCTTAACAATGTCCAAGGGTGTTATTAGTAGCGATTCCAATGTTTGGAGCTCAGATTTCACACCTGTTAGTGTTTATCTAAACGATAAATACTGGGGCATGTATATCCTCGCAGAACAAAAAGAAGTTAAGAGTGGCAGAATCAAATTGGATGAGCCAATTGAAAAAGTGAATGGTGAAGAAGTACCAATTATGACAACCGACATTGGCTACTGCTTCGAATTAGACTATTACGCTAGAAACGAATCAGCCAAAGGTGCTGATGGCGATCCAACATTCTCCATTGATTATGGTAACTACTTTAGAAGTAGCGATTATAAGATTGAAAGCTGTTTGGCAAACTCTGGTTTAGGCCTTGTTAAAACATATACCATGAACTCTGATATTAACGACGGCCCAGAAGATGCTTATACCAGTGATGCAAATAGTGAACAAGTTAAGTTCATTAAAGCTAGATTACAAGCTTTATTCAATGTTTTAGGTGAAGCTGCCAAAAACAAAACCGCTAAGGATATTAACGATAATAACCAACTCATTTCTACTTCCTTAACAGTTAGACAAACAATTGAAAAGCACTTCGATCTTAACGCTTGGGCAGAAGGCTTTATTATCAACGCTGTCTGCTTACCACCAGATGTTGGTTATTCATCATTCTATATGTCATATAATAACGCTCCAAACGGCGATAAGAGATTAAGATATGATAACCCATGGGACTTCGATAGTAACTTCGGTAATAGAAGAAACTTCATCGAAAAACCAGATACCGCTTCTTCTTCCGGTGGTGGTGGCTGGGGTGGTCAATCCTCAAGCTATGATCCATATTTTATGGATAGAACTGCTAATATGTGGTTACAACTCTTAGGCAAGCTTGACTTCTTTATGAATGATTATGTCAAACCAAAATGGAATGTCGCTAGAGAAAACGGCACATTTGAAGACATGATTAAATTAGCCAAGACATATTACCAATACTATGATGGTGAATACGCTAAGAACTTCGCTAAATGGACAACCACACAAGCTTCTGATAATAACGTTGGTAGTTACTTCAATGGTGATGGTGTTAATTCTGGTGAATTAAGAAAACCATTTGTGAACGTTAATGAACGCAAAGACGCACAAAAAGAAACACTCAATTGGTTAGCAAAACGTGTCAATTACCTTGAAAGTAAATGGGCACCAGAAAAGAATAGAACACCTCTTGAAACCATCAAGTAATTAAATTACAAAAAACAAAAAGGCACTGAACTCAAATCAGTGCTTTTTATTTTATCTAGCGTTTGTATCTCATCTGTTTCAATAAAATAGTTAAAAAGAATAAAAAATAAAAAATCACACTCTATCAATACAAATTTTAACGGTTTAAAAACAGCCAATTTTTAAAGGTTGATATATGCGTGTGTATGCACTATTATCAATTTATAAAAACTGAGTATATGGTCATAGTATGGTTGACCGTCTCTACATAGCACCGTCACAGCTATACTACTCATTCATATTTTTTGAATGATTAGAGATATACCCAGTTACTAGGGTATTTTTTGTTTAAAAGGGGACTCAATGAACAAATTATTTTCAAAAATTGTCGCATTAATCGCAGGCCTATCACTGGTTATAGGTGTTGGTTTTGCTGTTGCCACCAACAGAGCTGTTCCTAATCGTGCGGATGGTGACACATACAAATTGGTAAAAGATGTTAACGATATTGCATCTGACGATCGAATTATTATTGGTAATGGTACAAGCGGTACAGTCAAATTCTTATCAACTACTCAAAATGAAAACAATCGTGGCGCGACTTCTGGTATTGCGATCGCTGATGAAATGGTAACATTACCAAACGATGCTGAAGTGATTACTCTTGGAAGAAGTGACAATAAATGGACCTTATATGCAAATGGTTCCACCAGTGGCTATTTATACGCTGCTTCAAGCAGCAAAAATTATTTGAGAACTAGAGGAAGCGATAGCGATGGCAATAGTAGATGGACTATTTCTATTACCAATGCTGGTGTTGCTTCAATTACTGCAACTGGTTCTAATTCAAGAAACCAACTAAAAAACAATGGTAGTCTATTTGCTTGTTATTCAAGCGGACAAACTCCAGTAGCTATTTATAAATTGCAAGCAACCAAAACTCTTAGCAGTATTGCAGTTGAAACTGCCCCTACAAAAACAATATATGCCAAAGGCGAAACTTTTGATCCAACTGGATTGGTAATTCGAAGAAATTATGACGATGAAAGTCATGATGCGTTCACTTACGCAAATCATACTGATTCATTTAGTTTTTCGCCTAGCTTACTAACCCCACTACAAACAAGTGATGTGTCTGTTGCTATCACTTACAATGAAAAAACCACTTCACAAGCTATCTTAGTCAGAGAAATCACTGCTGTTGAATTAGCGGGTGATATGACTAACAAGAACTATGTCAATGGCGATGATTGGGATTTAACAGGTTTATATCTTTCTATTACATGGAACGCAGGTGAACCAAATCCTTCAATGGTCAATTTATCTGATTTAACAAAGGATACCGATTATCTGTTAGACCATGATACTGCTGTTAAAGGTCTCACATCGTTAACTATTATTGGTGAATACAAAGGTTTTGACTTTAGCAAAACTATCACTGGCATTATAGTGGTGGAAAAGCCTATCGAAGACGTTTTGACGACGGATAATACGTCATTAGGTGCTCCTGCGAGTGGCTATGGTGATTTATCCAATATTACAAAAACAGGACATAGCGATATCGTTTCAGAAGCCACATATGCGGGACACTTTATGAAGGGGACTGGATCTAATCTCAATGCTATTCAAATAAACCCAAGTCAATCCTCATATATTTGTACAACAGCATCTAGCCAATATCTAAAAACAATCGGTGTCAAGTTTAAGAACTCTGCAAGAGAAATTAAATTCTTTGGAAGCAATACAGCCTATACGGCAACATATGATTCTGATGGTAGCGCCTCTAGTACACTTTTAGGATCATTAAGTGCAAACGGCTCATTTGAAGTCGAAGGCAATTACAAATACTTATATATCGTTCCAACAGCAACGACATATGTCGAATCATTCACAATTACTTGGAAGCTCGCTAAAGAAGAAATAGCTAGCACATTAACTACAGGCGCTGTTATGGGCTATAGCGCATATACAGGTAATGGTGATAGCACATTCAGTTATACAAACTTAGCTATTAG
>Ga0265299_10003811_pt1 | contig 14537 bp, 13 predicted proteins | sample AusTroGonzalo_MG_4_FD_193485 | JGI IMG/M metagenome (GOLD analysis project Ga0265299, IMG submission 193485) | Bovine rumen microbial communities from tropical cattle in Woodstock, Queensland, Australia - Gonzalo_02 | ecosystem: Host-associated > Mammals > Digestive system > Stomach > Rumen ... | reverse complement strand
AGTTCAGCTTTTGTCTGGGCGAACGCTACACCAGAGAGTAAGACGACAACTAAAGAAATTGCAAACCGTTTCATTTTGTTTTATTTAAGGTGAGTATTATTTCCAATTATTGGCGAGGGTTTCAAAAGATTCCATTTGCAAGGGTTTCCAAACCTTATCGCTGTAGATACCGGGGCCGTTCTTGCCATCGGTCCTGAGTCCCCGCAGAACGGAGCAGGAGCTCATCATGAATGTGGGAATGAGGAAAAGAACTGCAAACAAAACAGCCAGGGCCTCGTGTCCCTTGCATTTGAATATCATATGTCTTGACTATTGGTATTGCAAATATAGAAAATGCAACGGTTTTGCAACGCTGTTTTTTTGATTCGTTAGGATTGGGGCGGTATTTTTGCCTCAAAATCTTAACGAACAATAATGTTTATGGCTCACGGATTAACTTTTGAGCGCTTTTTGCTTCCTTATTATAGAAACCTGATTGCAACCAACATGAGAAAGTTTTTCATTATTGCCTTTGCGTTTGCGATGTCCTTGTGCGCATCGGCCCAGAGTTCTTATAAAGTGGCTGTTCCTGTGAACGTGCCCAAGTGTCTGACTCCGTCTACGCGCTCGAGTGTTGCTGAGGTGAACAACTACGCAGCGATTGTTACTGATATGTTCGGGTTGACGGGCCGAAGGGTGCAATGGGCGTTTGAGGACCGCCCGTCGTTCGATCCGGAGTATGCAGTCAAGTGCACCGGGACCTCTGATCAGCCGATACTTGTGGCCACAACTGCAAGTAAGAATATATGGTATAATCAGCCCAAAAACGTTGAAGTGTTGGCCGATACGCTCCCGGTAAGCAAGGAGGTGGCGGCTAAGCTGGACGCGCTGTTCCGCGTGGCGATCGAGACTTCGTCATTCATGCCGGCTCCCCAGGAGGTAACGGTCGATGAGAACGGCAACAAAACGCTGGGCATACATATCGTGGTCGCTCAGATGGACGGCAATTCGTATACATTTTTCTCGGAGGGCCGATCAGCGGGCTGCGGCAACCAGCATTACGGCCCCTGCAAGGACCTGATAGAAATAGGTCACGAACTCTACCTGGCAGTAAAATCAAAAGACCTTTCCGCAATAACCAAAGTTCTGGAAAAGGTTGAACCAACCAAGCAATCTCTCTTTGTTTCAGCACCCGACTGGTACCCGGACTATCTGGAGGCCAAAACCAACGACCTCTGGAAGCTCCACCAGTAAACAAAAAGGGACGGTTCCGTTTTGCACGCAAGATCAGTTAGCGAATAGAATCTATTCGCGTGCCAAACAGTTCCGTCCCTTATTGTTTTCTCTCGCCAAAGTGTCCCACGCTCATCGGCCCCAGGAATACTCTCAGGGCCGATGGGCGCGGGACACACCCTCAAAATGAGCATGTGTCCCGCACGAATCGTGACGAGAATACGCTCTAACGCGGGCTAATGCGGGACACTTTGGCGGAGCATCACGCAGGTGCGATAGTATTGGGGCGAAGTGAGTATGCGAACGAGATGGCCCGGAGGGCCACCGTTTGCGTAGCAAACTAAAAAGAGGTCGTGCTAGGCGCGAAAAAAAATAAGAGGTCATCGAGACCTCTTGTTTTTTGTAGCGCCTACGGGAATCGAACCCGTATGCCAAGATTGAGAATCTTGTATCCTAACCGTTAGATGAAAGCGCCATTCGGTTATGTATGTCTCGCCAAAAGGAGGCGGAAGCTGGGGGATTCGAACCCCCGGTACGGTTACCCGTACGGCAGTTTAGCAAACTGCTGGTTTCAGCCACTCACCCAAACTTCCCTGGGAACCGTCGGTTCGGAATCCTTTAGCGGGCACAAAGGTAAGGCGATGTTTTGAGTTCTGCAAGTTTTAGAGCGATTATTTTTGAAAAAACAACATACGCCAAAAAAATCCGTTATCTTTACGATAATTATGAAAGAGATAGAAATGGAGCAACTCCCTCGTGGATGCAGAATTATAGAATTTCCGGAGTCGGCCGATGACCGCGGCGCGCTGTCGTTCGCGGAGGGCGCTCATCAGATTCCTTTTCAGATTGAACGCGTATTCTGGATCTATGGAGTGCCCGACGGCAAGAGTCGCGGCGGTCACTCGCATAGCGAATCGGCCGAGGTGGTTGTTCCCGTATCGGGCTCTTTCACGATGGCGGTCGATGACGGCACGCATAAGGCTCAAATAAGAATGGATTCGCCGCGCAAGGGCATTCTGATCCCGCCCGGAGTATGGTGTGACCTGCGTGATTTTGCGCCCGGGACGGTCTGCGTGGTGTTTGCATCGCACCCGTATAACGCATCGGGCTACATCAATAATTACAGCGAATACCTGACCGAGCAGCTCCAGATTGTGCGGTACGACACCTCGCACAAGGATGAGTGGAACGATTTTGTCAAGAATTCCAAGAACGGCACGTTCCTGTTTGACCGTAATTATATGGATTACCACAGTGACCGTTTTACCGACTGCTCGCTCATGTTCTACAAGCACGGCAAGCTGCTGGCTATGCTGCCGGCCAACTGGGTGGAATCAGAAGGCACGGTGCAGTCACACGGCGGCCTGACTTACGGCGGCCTGATTGTGCCCAAGGAGATGATCGCGGTCGATGCGCTCGAGGTGTTTAGCTGCGCGATAGACTGGATGAAACGCCAGCTGGGCGCGCACCGCTGGCTCTACAAGCCCATTCCATATATATACAGCACGCTTCCGGCCGAAGAAGACCTCTACGCGCTGTTCCGCAGCGGCGGCACGCTCAAGGAGAGGGGAGTGTCATCGGTCATAGATTTCAGCAACCGACTGCCCCTGCGCGAGCTCCGCAAACGCGGCTGCAACAAGGCTGTCAAGGCCGGACTCAAGGTCGATGTGGCCGATATGGGGGCCGATTTGCAGGCGTTCTGGGATATCCTGGCCGGCATTCTGATGACCAAGCACAAGAAAAAACCCGTCCATACGGTCGATGAACTGCGTCTACTTCAGGGCCGATTCCCGAACCAGATCAAGCTTCACGTTGTTCGTGACGGCAGTGAGATCGTGGCAGGAATCATGGTTTACGACATGGGTCATGTGGTTCACGCTCAATACATCGCGTCATCGGAATCTGGCAAAAAAACAGGAGCACTCGACCTGCTGATTCATCACCTTATTACTGAAGTCTACGCTGACCGCACCTATTTCGATTTCGGCGTCTCAACCGAGAACGGCGGCAGCTACCTCAACGAGGGCCTCATCTTCCAGAAAGAAGGTTTCGGCGCCCGCTCAGTAGTCTACGATACTTACGAAATTCTGTTTTAGAGATGTGTCCCCAGTGTCACCAAATTGGTCCAAAGAGAAGGTTTAGCTCGACGAAGTCAACCGTCCCCTTTGTCACATAGCGGCAAAGTCTTCCATCCCCTTCTTTTTGAAACCCTCGCCAATAATTGGAAATAATACTCACCTTAAATAAAACAAAATGAAACGGTTTGCAATTTCTTTAGTTGTCGTCTTACTCTCTGGTGTAGCGTTCGCCCAGACAAAAGCTGAACTTTACGACAAGTTTAGCAATAGTGTTTCCGAGCGTGATACAAGCGCCATCGTATCGTTGATTTCAGATTGGGAGAAACTGTACCCAGGTGACGCTGAGCTTTACTCCTTGCGCGTAAACTATTACATGATGAATGCTATCAATGAAATCGTGGTGATATCTGAAGAGGAACCGACTGACGGCAGGAGGTATCTTGTTTTCGATGATTCACTGGGAGTGACAAGGTACATGTACTCCGAAATTAGGTTTGATTCGGTTAATATTGGTTTGGCCGAGGGTGTCTTGGCGGAAGGAATCGCTAAGTATCCGGACAGATTAGACTTGAGGTTTGCAAAAGTTTTTTTACACCAAAATTTGAACCAAAACACGCTGGTTGTACAGGAGATACAATCAGCTTTAGAACGGTCCATTACCAACCAAAATAAATGGGTTTGGATCCATGATGAACCTACTGAAACCGATGGCATGTCTTATCTTAGAGACTGTGTTCAGGAATGCTTTGAAAGATTTCTCAATACCGATGACATGGAATCGGCCAAGAGTGTGATTGATGCAGCCATCCGTTTTTACCCTAATGATGCGATATTTCTTGCTGATAGGGCCGGAATCTATTACTATTCTGATGACTTGGAGAATGCACTCAAGTGGTATCTGTCTTCACGAGAGAATGCTCCTGACGACATGCTGGTTACAAGCAACATTGCTCTTATCTACGAACAACTTGGTGACAAAAAGAACGCCGTCAAGTTCCTACGTATCGTAGCCGACTCCAATGATCCGGAATTCGCGGAGTCTGCCAAAGCCAATTTGGAAAGGTTGAATGCCCAAGAATAAAAGGGGGCTGACCCCAATTTTCACAATTAATGTTTTTTTGAAATAAGAATTAATAGAGCAATGAAACGTATAATAAAAAATAGCGGAGTTGTACTAGCCTGTCTAATATTTCTATGCTCATGTATTTATCGTAGTATGACGCACATGAATGATGATGAACTAGAATGGGCTACAAACAGGCATGAGGGTGAAATGATGTATTTCAGATCTCAGAATGGTGATGTTGACTCCGTCAAAATATTGGTAATATACATTTGCAATTCTTTAGATCCTATCAACTGGGCTTATTTCAACACGAGCAATAGAGATTATATAGCTGGAGTTGATGTCGATTATGCTCTCTACCCTAATAATGAAAGGGGCTCTATGTGTGTAAGAAAGATAAGCAAAGATAGACCTGTGGTTTTTTCATCCTTTTTGATTAAGGGATGGTTATATAAAATTCCCATAAAGATGACAAGTCTAAAAATAGACAGCATTACAATGAATGACATTATGTTTTTTGACAACGGGAAAATAGAATCCGACAATTCAAAGGATTCTATTCCCATTTTAAGTTATTCATGGAGCAAAAAGTACGGACTTGTTCAATACACATTCCAGGATGGAACGGTATTTTCAAGGATTTTCGAATAAAAAGTGTATAAATGGGGCAGACCACGATTGTGCGAAAAAGGTGCCAGAAAGGGCCAAAGAGAAGGTTTAGCTCGACGAAGTCAACCGTCCCCTCTGTCACATTATTCTAACTATTCCCATTATTCCCAAGAGATGAATAAAATAAAACTGTTATGTGTGCTATGCTTGATTGGAAGTAAAGTGATGGCAACAACGAATGATACAACGGAAATACATTTTTCTTATGACACAACGATGATTAAACTACCGGTTGCGGATTATGTGGTCAAAAAAATCATCAAAGAAAAAAATGATTTATACATCATTGACTTGGAACGTTCAGACTCTGTTTTCAGGATTATTAGCCATTTTGATGGTATACGGGACTCAGGTGATGTAAAACTGCATAAGCATGATAGGGTGAGAGTTGAACTAACAGTGCCATCAGAAGAGACAAGGATGTCCTTATGGGATAATCCTGTCGTTTATATGGAGATACAGTGGGAAGCATTACCGGGTGTATATATCAGCAAATATCTCCACAGAAATACTCTTCGTTTCCCTTATTATTTTGAGATTCGTTATTGTGATGACTTAAACGGACGATATCTAAGGCCTAAAAAAGAATAGTGCCAAAGAGAACCGTCCCCTTTGTCACCTTTTGTTACTCGTGGTGATATGGTAGGTTGTTGAGGATGCTGAAGGCGCGGTAGAGTTGCTCCACGAAGATTAGGCGGACCATTTGGTGGGAGAATGTCATTTTGGACAGAGACAGTTTTCCCGGAACACGGGCGTAGACGTCGGGGGAGAAGCCGTAGGGGCCGCCGATGATGAAGACGAGGCGCTTGGTGGATTGGGACATTCGCTTCTCGAGCCAGGAGGCCATTTCGGGGGATGTCATTTCGCGGCCTTTGTCGTCCAGGAGCCAGACGTCATCAGAGGGCTGGAGCAAGTTCAGGATCTGTTCTCCTTCACGGACTTTCTGGGTCTGGGAATCCATGTTTTTGGTGTTCTTGATGTCGGGGATGACCTGCATCTCGAACTGGGCAAAATGGGTCAGACGCTCGGCGTACTGGCCGATGCCGTCGATGAGCCATTTCTGGTCCGTCTTGCCTACGACTATGAGTAGAATCTTCATTAAAATACGTTCCTAAAGGCAAAGTTACAATCATTCCGTGTGATTTTGGCGGATTGTTGGACATTTGTTATATTTGCGAAACTTTTGACTGGAGTAACACCTAATGTACGAGAGTCTTCAACAACTGGATGCACTGAATATCAACTTCAACAGGACAGGTAACTGGCTGCTGATGATTTTCATGGCCGTAGTTATGTACGGCGTGGCTCTGGGATTGAAGCCTCAGTTCTTCAGGGGCGTATTCAACCGCCCGCGAGGCATGTTCATCGGCCTTATATGCCAATGGATAGTGCTGCCTCTGGTGACTTTCCTTCTGTGCGTAATTTTCAACAGTTACATACCGCCGATGGTGGCCATGGGTATGATACTGGTGGCATCCTGCCCGGGTGGTGCGGTATCGAACTTCATGACATCATACGGCAAGGGTAACGCCGAGCTGTCAGTGCTTATGAGCACCATCACGACTCTGGGCGCTCCCATCTTCACTCCTATCAACTACGCTATCTGGGGCGGTCTCTACACCAAGTACATGGATGCGGCTGCCGGTGAGGTGCTGCGTACGCTGCAGGTTCCGCCTATGCAGATTGCGCTTACCGTCATTGTAATAATAGGTATTCCGGTCCTGCTGGGTTACATCACCGTCAAACTGGCACCCAAGGCAGCCGAGAAGCTCAAGGAGATTATGCGTTATGCTTCCATACTCATTTTCCTTAGCGTTGCGGGAATGATGATTTCACAGAACATGATGCTGTTCAGAGAGTATATAGGGTTTATATTCATTATAGTTTTCATCCACAATCTGGTAGGTTTCGGCATTGGTTACACTGCGTCTACAATCGGAAAGGTTCCTGTGAAGGACCGTCGTGCAGTGACCCTGGAGACCGGTATCCAGAATTCCGGATTGGGCCTTATCCTGCTGTTCAACACCGGCATTTTCCCGCCTGAGATTGCCAAGGGCGGTATGGTGTTCGTGACGGCTTGGTGGGGCGTTTGGCATATCATATCGGGCCTGCTGCTCGGAACGGCGTTCCGCTTCTCGGCCTTTGATACGACAGGCCTTTCAAAATTCTTGCACAGAGACAAATGAAAGAACACATACAGGATAAGGATTGGTTCTACACATTCCTGAGATACTTTGTGGACTGGTCTGTACGCAGTTCATTCCGCAAATACCAGGTAGAGGGAATGGAGAATCTTCCTGAAGAGGGCAGCATAGTTATATGGGCCGCCAATCATACCAACGCACTGATGGACCCCATGGTGATGCTGCCGGCCAACAAGATCCGCAAGGTGTTTGTGGCCAGGGCCGATATCTTTAAGAAAAACTGGGCCAAGAAGGCGCTTTACTTCCTGCGCGTGATGCCCATCTACCGCATCCGCGACGGCATAAACGCAGTAAAGCAGAACGATGAGGCCATAGCACAGGCCACCGGCGTAATCCTGGACGGTGTTCCGTTCATAATCTTCCCCGAGGCAACCCACCGCGCAAAGCATTCGCTGCTCAAGCTCTCCAAAGGCATATTCCACATAGCTGAGAACGCCATTGAGAAATCAAATGGTCGCACGGTTTACATCCAGCCCATAGGCATTGAGTACAGCGACTATTTCCGCTTCCGCAATAAGGTTCTGGTAACGTTCGGAGAGCCCATCAACGTCAACAAGTTCCTTGAGGAGCACCCTGACGAACCCACACCCGTAGCAATGCTTCAGATGCGCGGTTTATTGTCCGATGCCCTTGCCAAGCAGATTGTCTACATACCCGACGATGAGGATTACGACGCCATCTGGGAGTACGCCAAACTCAAGGCCGATAACCCCGAATACTTCAAGAAGGCGTTGGCCGATATAGAATCAAAAGACGGCAAGAAACTCAAAGGATTGCTCAAGATCCAGGCAGTCGACAAGTACGCCGTAGCCGAGGCCCTGAAACTGCGTGAGGAGGAGCCCGAGAAGGCCGGTGACCTCTTTGCAAAGGTTGACGCACTGCGCGTATGGCGTATCCAGAACGGCATTTCTGTCTACTCAATAGCCAATGAGCCGGGAGGTTTCAAGCTGCTGCTTAAGAGTCTGGTTGCTCTGCTGGGCGCACCGTTCTATTTCCTGGCCGGCCTGCTGGGTGCAATCAAATGGATTCCCATAATCTACATACTGCGCGGCGTAAAGGATGACGCATTCTACAACACAGCCCGTTACGGCGTACGTCTGGCGCTGGCCATTCCCGCGCTGATAATATGGTCACTGGTTTACTTCCTGATTTTCAAGTGGTACATTGCACTGGGACTGCTGCTGCTGTCGCTGCCGTCACTCAAGTACCTCTATGATTACGGGACTTACTTCCGCAGATGGATATCGGACGTAAGATGGAAACTGCGTAAGAAACACGCTCCCAAGTTATAATTCCTGATAGAACTTGACATACTGCTCCGCCACTTTGAGATAATCATGGTGGCGGTTTATGTATTCTATGGACTGTTTCTTAAGGTCCGATATGCGCTCGGGGTGGAGTATGAGCTGCTCCAGCTCATCATACACGCTCTGGTAGTTGGGCTGGACGTTGATGATGGGGCGCAGTTCCTTCTCACCCAGGATCTCATAGTTCTCAGGCTCACCGCCGCCTATGACGATGATTCCCTTGGACATGGCCAGCAGGGAGTTCATTGAGGGGGTGTAGCTGTAGAGCTGGTCCAGGATGGCGTCGCTGCCGTCCATCATCTGCTGGTACTGCTCAAAGGGTACGCCCTCGGCAACGCGCAGGTCAAGCTGCTCGGGGTATTTCTCCTTGAGGTCCTGTGCGGCCTGGAGCATGATATCGGTCCCCTTATAGACCGAGCGGCCTTTGCTTATTCCTATGAATACTTTAACCGGACCGCCGTAGAAGGTGGTGTGGCAGATGCTGGCTTTCTCTATGGGCAGCGGGATGAAACGCATCTTACTGCGCAGATCCGGAACCTCATTGTATGTGGCCCAGTACTCGTAGAGGCAGGCGGGGATTCCGTCGCAGTCACGGGCAATGTACTCGTTCAGGTGCTGTTTGGGGGTATCGGTCCACTCCTGGCGGTAGAGGTGGGCCTGGGTATCGGTCCTTACCTTGTCACCTATGTTGAAGTCGCTGTAGCGGAGCGGGCGTATCTGGGTGTTGACGTTCACCCAGTAGTAATCCATTCCGTAGGCACCCATGACCACCTTTTTGTTGTGGCGGCGCAGGTACTTGTAGATGGGCAGGATGCGCTCGGCCTTGAGCTCCAGGAACATGGGGTTGATTATCTGCACTACGTCATAGCGGCGCATGCGGGGCAGGGCCTTGATAAGGCGCCAGAGGAACTGCATACGGCAGCCGGGCTCGCGCCGGAGGTCTATGTCGCGGGGGTAGTTTTTCCAGCTGTCTCCGTCGCTGGCAACCGTGACCTTGTGACCAAGTTCACGGAGTCCCTTTGCTAGGGTGTTATGCACGTTGCTGTACTCGCCTAAAAGCAGTATCTTCATTTGTAGAGCGATTCAATTAAATGGAGAAAATACCGCCCAAGGCGGCAACGGTATAACAGGCCGAAAAGCCTGAACTTGAAGGGCAGTCCGACGGTCTCCAGAGGATAGAGTCTCAGTCGGGTGAGTTCCTGTGTCTGCGCGGGTAGGGCTGCACGCCAGTCTTTGCGGCGCAATGTGCGGCGCAGATGGTCTATGGCAAGGGTTCTTATCTTGCGGTCAAGCCCCTTATGAGGCTCGCTGGAATGATCGTTACGGAATGAGAGCAGGCTCTCTATTGCGCCTATGGTATGCTTTGCCTTGAGGTCCGTCATCTCCTGGGTTGTGGTGGTGATGATGGTTCCGGAGTGCAGGTAATAGGCGTAGACGGGATAGTCGGTGCGGATGAACTTTTTACTTAAAAAGAGCAAGCGGGGAGTGAACTCCTCATCCTCTATATAGACACCCTCCTTAAAGCGTAAGGCGCCGGCATCAATGAGTTTGCGGCTTATCAGATACTGGCAGGCGCTGCCAAAGAGATTGTTGGTGCGCATGAACTCATCACCTGTAACCGGGGTACTGAATGAAGGCCCGCAGCAGATTCCGACTGTATCAATGGAATCGGCGTTAGGGGTTATGCTGTGGCCGAATCCAAGCAGGTCAGCGCCGGATGCTTCCATTGCCTCAAGGCAGGGCTGGAGCGTGCCGGGATAGTAGTAATCATCAGCATCCAGGAAGGCCAGAACATCACCGGTTGCAGCCTCGATTCCGGTATTGCGGGTTGCGCCCAGCATTCCGTGTTCGCGGCGCAGGTACCTGACCTCGGGTAATGAACTCAGATCGGGGTCAGACGGCGAGCCGTCATTGACTACGATTATCTCAAAAGGATGACTGTCCTGAGCGGACCTTACGGCTCTAATCAGCAGCGCGTCAGTCTGTGCGTTGCCGTCGGGATTCCAGTAGGGTATGATTACGGACAGTTTCATTTGTATTTCCTTATACTGAGTAACTTACATGCTCTGGCGGGTCCCAGGGTGACCTTGATTTTCTGCTTTAGGGAACTGGCGTAGCGATTAGCATTTATAGGCTTCAACGAGGTCAGAACTGCAGCCTTTGCAGCTATATATTCCTTGTCGGCATCCTTGCATCGGGCAAGGTCGATGAGCAGGTTCAGGCATCCGTTCCAGAGGCGGCTCAGAGATTCTGCATCGGCCCCTGATTTTTTGATGTGCTGCAGCAGTTCAAGGTTGTGACGGAACAGCGGTTCCTGATTGGCAAAGCGGTACTGACGCGTGATGCTTCCGCCTGAGCTGTAGTAGAGGTAACGGCCACGGTCAGAGTAAGTTACGGCGCGGCACTTGCGAATTATCGAGGGGCAGATTGCGGCGTCCTCAAAGTTCTCACCCTCGGGGAACCGGATGTCCTCAAAAAGGGTGGCGCGGTATATCTTGTTCCAGGCGTAGCAGTGGTTGTATCCGCCGCTTTTGATCCAGTGCTTGAAGACGAAATCACCCGATACCGTACGGGGCTCAAAATCAAGCTGGTAGCAGTTGTGCGCACCGTAGTGGACTGATACGGGAAACTCCACCAGATCGACATCGGCGGTGGCCAGTTCCAGGTTGGCCGAAAGGGTGTCGGGGGCAAGTTCATCATCGCTGTCCACGAAGGCTATCCAGGTGCCCTTGGCGGCATCGATTCCGCTGTTGCGGGCGGCACTCAGGCCTCCGTTGGGGCGGTGGATCACACGGACGCGGGCATCGGCCCCGGAGAGCTCGTCGCACAGGGCGGGGCAGGCGTCGGTGGAGCCGTCGTCAACCAGTATGAGTTCAAGGCCGTCAACCTGCTGTGAGAGGATGCTGCGAACGCATCTTTCCAGCGTGCCGACGGTGTTGAAAACGGGGACTATGACCGATAATGTTGCCATACAATCTCAAAAACGTAAATATATGATTATTATTTCAGATTATGCATACTTTTGCAGTTATAATCGCGTTTATTGTAACGTGGCTAAGGAGAAAACATCTGACTCTTACGACCGGATAGTCAAAAACACCGGATTGCTGGGCGGCGTGCAGGGCATTGTCGTCGTGGTCAATATTGTGCGTACCAAGCTGGTTTCCATGCTGTTGGGACCTACCGGATTCGGTATCACGGAGTCATTCAACCGCACCCTGAACCTGGTCAAGAGCACAACTGACCTGGGCGTTCCGTTCAGCGCCGTGAAGACGGTGTCGGAGTGCAAGAGCAGCGGGGCCGATGCCCGACTCGCGGAGAGCGTGCTGATTACCCGCACGTGGGCTTTCCTGACGGCTATGGCGGGTTTTCTGCTGTGCTTTCTGCTGGCTCCTCTGTTCAGTGAATGGGCGTTTGACGGTGACAAGAGTTACACGGTCTCTTTCCTGATGCTTTCACCGATGGCTGCGTTCAGCGCCATAAACGGCGGCGAGACGGCCATATTGAAGGGCACGGGAATGCTCCGGGAGTTGGCCAAGAGCCAGCTGATTACGGTTGTGGCTACGCTGTGCATATCCATTCCGCTGTTCTGGAAGTTCGGTCTGGTGGGTATTGCTCCGTCACTTGTGCTGGTGGCTTTTGCATCGATGCTGGTTACCTGCATGTACACTTTCAGGGCTTATCCCTACAGGATCAGACCCTTCTCTGGCGAGACCTTGAGTAAGGGATTCGGGATGATTAAGCTGGGTATTTTCTTTACCATCACATCATTCTTTGGGGCTGGCGCATTCTCCATCATAGCCAACTACCTGATGAAGTACGGAAACGCTGAGATAACAGGCATATACAGTGCGGGTTACCTGCTTATTTCTTATCTGGGTCTGTTTGTATTCTCGGCAATGGAATCGGACTATTTCCCCAGGCTCTCGGCGGTCAATCAGGACCGTGAGAAGGTGAATGATCTGGTGAACAGTCAGGCGGAGGTTGCAATACTGCTTATGGCGCCTATGATTGTGGGCTTCATCGTGTTCCTGGGACTGATTGTGAACCTGCTGCTTACCACCCGTTTCCTGGAGGCTATCCCTATGGCCCGATTGGCGGTTATCGGCCTGGCTTTCAAGGCAATGACCACTCCGCTCTCATACGTTTCACTGGCCAAGGGTGACTCCAAGACTTTCATGCTGCAGGAGGTGCTTTACGACGTGGTCTTTGTGGCTGCGGTGGTGGGCTTCTTCAAGTGGGGCGGCGTCACAATGACGGGTGCGGCACTCACGATTGCTGCTATTGCAGATATGGCGATTGTCTATGCTATTACCCATATCCGCTACGGCATAACTTACTCTAAACGTGCACTCAGCGTGTTCATGGCGCAGCTGCCGATTATTGCTGCAACATGGACGGCTCTATACTATCTGGACGGTGTCTGGCAATGGGTTGTCAGCCTGGCTCTGCTGGCTGTATCAGGCGCCCATTCGTACTACTACCTCAATAAGCATACATCATTCATCAGGTCGCTCAGTGACAAGGTGAGAAACAAGCTTGGCCTATGAGCAGAGTGACGGTTCTGGTGGCGGCATATAATGCTGAGAAGTATCTGGAGGCCTGTCTGGACTCGCTCGTAAACCAGACTCTCAAAGACATTCAGATTGTCTGCATTGATGATGCATCGACTGACTCTACTCCCGCAATCCTGAACAAATACGCGGCAAATGACAGCCGCATAAAGATCCTGCAGCGCAAGGAGAACGCCGGTCAGGCCGTTGCCCGCAACATGGGCATAGAGGTGGCTGACGGTGATTACATCACAATGCTCGACGCCGATGACTGGTTCGGGGCCGATGCCCTTGAAAAGGCCGTAAGCATACTCGATGCAGACCCGGAGACAGGATCGGTCCTGCTTAAGCTGGTCTATGTGAACGGCACGGAAGAGACCCCGTACCCCATGCGCTCCGACAAGAAGGAGTGGAGCGGAGAGGAGGCGTTCCGCCTGAGTCTGGACTGGTCAGTTCACGGCCTGTATGTTTCTAAGGCTGAGCTCTTTAAGCGTTTCCCGTATGATACGTCATGCCGTCTTTACAGCGATGACAACACTACCCGTATGCACTATCTGCACAGCGGTAAGGTCAAGCTGTGTGACGGCGTCTACTACTATCGCCAGCATGGGGAGAGTATGACCAATCGCGTATCGGCCCGTAGGATTGATCTGATTGAGGCCAACACGTCGATGGCGCGTCAGCTGCGTGAGGCGGGACAGGGCAGGGAGGTGCTGGCCCTGTTTGAGCGCGAGCGCTGGGTGAACCTGACCAGCGTGATTGGTATCTGGCTCAGAAACAGAGAGATACTGGACAAAGCCGAGGCGCTTGAGAGGTTCCGCGCGGCGTGGAAGGATATTGACAAAACGCTGCTGCCCTGCGGACTGAAATTCAAATTGGGTTACATACCTTTCCATTCATTCAGGCTTTATTTCCTGGAGGTTCAATTCTATTTCCTTTTAAGGCGGTTGTTAGGAAAATAATCCGTACCTTTGCTAATTACGTATAGAAGAACTATTAGTATTAGCATATATGGACGAATTATTGGGACTTGTAACTGCCAAGGCTCAGGAGTGGCTGGGCAGTTCATTTGACGAGAAGACACGTGAAGAGGTAAAAGCTCTTTTGGCCAAGGAAGACAAAGCTGACCTTATAGACGCTTTCTACAAGGATCTGGAGTTCGGAACAGGCGGTCTGCGCGGTATCATGGGCGCAGGTACCAACCGTATGAACATCTACACCGTGGGTATGGCTACCCAGGGTCTGGCTAACTACCTGAACAAAAACTTCAAGAATCTCAAGCAGATTTCAGTGGTCGTAGGACATGACTGCCGTAACAACGGACGTCTGTTCGCCGAGACCGTAGCAAACATATTCAGCGCAAACGGCATCAAGGTTTATCTGTTCGATGACCTGCGTCCCACCCCTGAGGTTTCATTCGCAATCCGTTATCTGGGCTGCCAGAGCGG
>Ga0265299_10003806_pt1 | contig 14552 bp, 33 predicted proteins | sample AusTroGonzalo_MG_4_FD_193485 | JGI IMG/M metagenome (GOLD analysis project Ga0265299, IMG submission 193485) | Bovine rumen microbial communities from tropical cattle in Woodstock, Queensland, Australia - Gonzalo_02 | ecosystem: Host-associated > Mammals > Digestive system > Stomach > Rumen ... | reverse complement strand
CTCCAGAAAAACCCTTGACAAATGCCAAACCTTGTGATATAATGTGTGTGTAAGAGGAAAGGAGATGTTCTCATGAGCATGACTAAAGCCCAACTGGAAACCGCACTCCGCAATCAGTATCTGTCCTTTGTTTCCAATGCTATTTCCCAGGAAATGGAAACCGATGCTCTGCATGTATCTGCAAGCGAACTTGCTGTCCCCTGCCTTGACGAAGAGGGCAACGAAAAGTTCGTGCTGATTAAGATCAGCATCCCTCGTGGCACTCGGAATGGTGCGGGTGGTTATGACCCCTACGATGGCTATTATCTTGCCGAACAGTACGCACAGGAACTGAAAGATAAAGCCGAATACAAGGCGCAGAAAGATGCCGAAAAACAGGCGAAGATCGCACGGGATGAGAAGAAACGCGCTGAAAAGAAAGCCGTTGCCGAAGCCAATAAGAACCTCAAGGAACTCCGCAAGATTAAACTTACGGAGAAGAAAGAGGAAGAGGGCGATGACTATACCAAAGAGTACGCACCGCATGAACTCACCGATATGCTCAACTGATGGAAGGGGCGTTGCCCCTTCCTTTATTTCATTTTAATACTGTAGCACTTTAGCGCATGAAAGCAGGCCGGCACAAAAATCCCAAAATTAGGGGTTGACTTTTAGGATTTTTTAGTATATAATAGGTATGTAAAAAGGAAGGATACCTTACAAACCGAAAGGAAAGAAACATGGCTAAAACTTGGTATAGTTATCACACAGAAACTCCAAAAGATTATTTTGAAGAGCAGTATGAAATTTATATGAACCCAGAAGAACCCACATGGCGCAGATATACTGCTATTCAGCGAATGGATACTGTATTCCTTTATCTTACTAATATGCCAGAAGAAACATGGGCAGAAGATTATGTAATTGACCGTTCACAAAAACGTCTAAAACAGATTCGTTATGCTCCTGCTGTACATACAATTTGTGTTACAGAAGAACGAGAAAATACTGCATTTCAGCATTATTTCTATATTGTAGAAATGTATGATAGGCATGGGCGTTTACTGTGGACAAAGATTGGCGCAACAAAGAACTTTGAAAAGCGTATGAAACAGCACTATAATTATTATAGTGATGTCTATGATATTAAGACACTCTTTGTAATTGATACACAGGATATTCCCGCAGAAGAAGTAGAAAATAAAGTCCGTACTTATCTACTCAAACGTTATGGTCGTACCCATTATATCCCCAATGACCGCTTTACTCGCAAAATAAATCTTGAAGAACTGGTAGCTAAAATTCCTACTTGTATTCAGAAACTCCGTGAAGCCGAAATCATCTGATTTCGGTTCGCGCCGGCCCGCAAATTTAACACTTTTGTAACAATTTTTGTATTGACAAAACCCCAATATATGGTATAATAAATATGAAAGTTGAAGGAAAACAACCCAAACCGAAAGGAATAGTTACATGGAAAAAGCACTCTACATGGTCTACGATACCGAGGTATGTAACTGCCCCAAAATTGATGGGCAGTTGGATGTCGCAAATGGTCAGGTTTATGACCTTGGGATACAAATCGTAGACAAAGATGGTTACGTTTACGATGAGTATTCAATCGTAAATGGTGATGTGTTTTGGGGTATGCCCGAAGCGATGAAGGAAGCGTACTTCGCAGACAAGCGACCGCAATATGTTGCGGACATTCTCGCAGGGAAACGCAAGGTATTGAACACTTGGCAGATTTACAAGTTGGTGCGTAACCTTTGCGAAGAATACAATATCAAGGCTTGCGTGGCACACAATGCACGCTTTGATGTGAAGGCACTCAATGCAACTATGCGGTATCAGACAAAGAGCCGTTGTCGTTGGTTCTTCCCTTATGAAATGCCGATGTGGGATACAATGAAAATGGCGAATGACACTATCTGTAAGCAGAAACGTTACAAGGAATTTTGCGAAGAGAATGGTTACATGACCAATCATGCGACTCCGCAGGTACGCAAGACAGCCGAAATCATTTGGCGGTATTTAACTGATGATGTAACCTTTGAAGAGGAACACACAGGGCTTGCGGATGTTGAGATTGAAGCACAGATTTTTGCCGAGTGTATCCGTCAGCACAAGAAAATGGAAAAAATGGCAGAGTTGGACGAGGGAGATGTGTAACATCTCCCTCCCCATGTAACCCTCACCATGTAACCGCGCCGGCCAGCCGATTTAATACTTTTGTAACAATTTTGTACTTGATTCGTAACACCATTTATGCTATAATAAGAGCGTGGAAAGGATGGTGTAAAGTATGAGAGATTATGTTGAGAGAGCAAAAGACTTCATTGAGCAGATTTTCCCCTATATCAGCGAGTGCATGAATCCGTGGCAGATGCGAGATTATATCCGCAAGTTCAATGCGGATTTTGACCGCAAGGTTATTGTGCGGAGCGGTCTTTCTCGTATTGCCCTTATCACTTCTGATTATGTGGTCAAATTTGACTATGATCCCGAAGAAGTTGATTGCATCGGCGGTTGTATGAATGAAATGGAGATGTACGCAACTGCTGAAGCAGAAGGCTTTGCCTATATGTTTGCGAAGATTACTTCCTTCCTGTATAATGAGCGGTTGTTCTTCATCATGCCCCGTATCCGTGGTGTGGGTAGCGGAAACCGCTATGCGGAAGATTATATGTCCGATGCAGAAAAGGACTTCTGCCGTAGACATAAAATAACTGACCTTCACACGGAAAACTATGGCTTCCGCAAAGGTCATGTCTGTATCGTAGACTATGCTTGCAACCTTGACTATGCCAGTTCCAGCGAGTACGATTGCTACTATGACAACCGCACTTCACCTTCCTCTTTCTAATTTCATTTCCTTTCCTCAGTGGGACAGATTTGTCCCACTCTGGCCGGCGCATTCCCAAAACTAGCCGGCCCGCCGATTGTATACAGTATTCTTCAAAAATAATGCTTGACTTTTACCCAAATTTCATATATAATATAAATGTACCAAGGGAGAGGAACTCCCCAAGAGGTCAAAAAAACTTTAAAAAAAGTTTGAAAAACCCCTTGACAAACCCCAAACCCTATGGTATAATAAATACGAACAAAGGGAAGGACACCCTACAAACCAGAAAGGAATTACCACTATGAAGAAAGTTTCTCTGCAGTCCCTCGTTACCTATCTGACCGAAACTGGTGCTCTGCCCGAAGTCAAGGCTGAAATCGAAGCCGAACTGGCGAAGGGCGAAGCCAAGGCTCAGGCGAATCGTGACCTGTATGCCGAAGCGACTCCGATCGTGCTCGGTGCTCTGTCCGATACCCCTGTGACCATTGGCGAACTGTATGACGAGATTGCCAACGAACTGCCCGAAGGCTTCACCAAGGGCAAGGTTCAGTACCTCGTCACTCGGGTGCTGACCGATAAGGTCACCAAGATTGAGGGCAAGGTTAACACCTACACCCTCAAGGCTTAATAGCCAAGGAAAATCAACCACCGCAGAAGGTGGTTGATTTTTCTATGCCCCAGCACTTTAACGCTTTAGCGTGATGAAGCGGGCCGGCCCGCGATGTAATACAATCGTAACAATTTAGTACTTGATTTGTAACAAATATTATGATATAATAAGTATGTAGGAGGATAGAAAAATGATAGATTATGAAAACCTTAAACGAATATTCGGATCAAAATTCTATAATCCAGCCGAAACTCAGCCACGATATGCCGAAGATTTTGAAACAAAATATCTATTGACAGATGGTACTATACTATTTGTATTTGACAAGTATGGTAAATATCTATGGTATAAAACTTCTTGGTAATTTATACTTGACTTTTTATATTACTTGTGATATAATAAGTATGTAAGAAAGGAGAGATGGAAATGAATGTGTATATGAAGAACACCGAGGGTCAGCAGACAGTTCGCTGCTTGCCCTTCTTCAAGGCGATTGGCTTACGGATTTACGTTTTCGCAAGGTATCCCAAAGCAGAAAGACCGATTGTGAGGTTCGTGATATGACAGTAAAACGCATGAAAGAACTTCTTAGCCATCTTCCCGACAATGCCGAAATTATTTATTGGGATGGTGACAATGGCGGTTGGACATGGTTCAACGACATTGAATATACCGAAAAACTTGATGTTTCTGGTTATGGACGAGAAAAGAAATATCAGTATGGGAAATTTGTAAAGTTGGAGGATTAATATGACAGTATATATGTGTAAGGTATATGACGCATTCCTTGGTGACTGGATTGACCTTGGTGTATTTTCCACTCAAGCCAAAGCAGAAGGTGCGGGAGATAATTACATCATGGAGAACTATCCCGCTTGCGTTGTCATTGATTGGGCACGTGATGTAAATGTACGTACTGATTGGTATCAGGACATTGATGGGCGTATTAATACTCGTGTTGTAACTGAATGTGAACTTGATAAAGTATTGTGAGGTTTGTAGTATGAGCGATTTTGAAAAAATGTGCCGAATCATTACCAAATTTCCTCGTAAAAATGAGGAAGGTGAAGATTGTTATGCTATTAAACAATTTCGTAAGGGTAACGGTAAAGTAATTTATTTTGCTACAGATGATTCTTATTGTTGGGCATCATTATATTTCAATGATGATGGAGAATTTATAGGTTTTTCACCAGAATGGTAAGAGTTAGCATAAACTAACTTTGCCGGCCCGCGAGTTGTACGTACAACAATGTATACAGTATTCCTTCAAAATTAATGCTTGACTTCCAGTAGAAATTCTGATATAATTATAACTGTCAGGAGGGGAACAAGAAATCCTCCGAGGGGCAAAAAAGTTTGAAAAAAACTTGAAAAACCCCTTGACAAGAAGCAAATCCTGTGCTATAATAAGGATGTTCCAAGGGGATGAGGGAAACAAGAAATCCTCTCCCCAAGGAAAAAAAACACTTGACATCTTCCACAAAATGTGGTAAGATATATATGAAAAGGAGAACGACACTCCCCAAACGAGAAAGGTAACCGCCATGAAGAAAGCTTCCCTGTCCGCCATTTACTCCGCTCTGAAGGGCATTGACTTTGACTCCGAGATTCTCGCCGAGGTTGAGAAGGAACTCAACAAGGGCGAGGAGAAGAAAGCGAAGAACGCCGAAGCCTACGAAGCGATGCACGATGTCATCGTAGGTGCTCTGTCTGATGTGCCTGTGACTTGTGCGGAACTGTACGAGTCCATTGAGGACGAACTGCCCGAAGGTGCGACCAAGGGTAAGGTGCAGTACGCTCTGACCCATCTGTGGGCTGACGAGATCGTAAAGATTGAGGGCAAGCCCAACACCTATCGGAAGGCTTAATGCCTTCCGATGGCAGAAACCCTTTGGCAGTAGCCCAGTTCTGCCTTAACAAAAAAGAGAAACTGCCCATCTTGCGGTTGAGACCACTCGTAAAAGGACATTAGTCCTTTCCGCATATGCCCCACTGGCTCAATTGGTAGAGCACTTGACTCTTAATCAAGGGGTTCAGGGTTCAAATCCCTGGTGGAGCACACATTTTCCCTACCCTTCCCTTTCCTTTCCCTTTCCTAGCCACCCGCAAGGGTGGCCCTTTCTTTATCCAACGAGTTAGTTATAACTAACTGCGGGCCGGCCGAATTTGTACGTACAAATTTTCAAAAATTAATTTTAAAATTTTGCTTGACAAAACTCAAATTATAGTATATAATTTATATAGAAACAGAGAAAGGAAAGTGATTTGAATGGCTAAAGTAACCAAGACCGCAAATGATAAGGCTCTCCGTGACCTCGTTTTCAGCGAACTACTTGAGGGCAACGAAACCAAGTATGACTTCGTTCGTATCAATGACCGCCAGTATGGAGTTATTCTGATTGACTTCAATGGGCATGAGCGGTATGTACGCATCAGTGCCATTGTTGCTGAAGAGCGTGAGGACATGACCGCACAGGAACTGATGCAGTCCGAGATTGATGCCTACGAGCAGAAGCAGGCTGATAAGGCAGAGAAAGCCAAGAAGAAGGAAGCCAAAATCGCAAGGGACAAAGCACGGAGAGAGAAGGAGAAAGCCAATGAGTGAATGGTTCATTAAGTTTAGAGGTTTCTGTCAGGTAGATGCTCCTACACGTGAAGAAGCAATCAAAATTCTTCGCTCCTTGAATCCGCATGATGGACGAGTTTATGATGACCAACTAACCATCACAAAAGTTGAATGTATGGATGACCAGGAAATGGCAGAGGATATTTGGAATGGTTAAGGTTCAAGTAATTCGTAACTTTGCTTCACTCATTGCAGGCGAGCATGTAACTATTGCTCGTCAGCGTGATGTGTGGAGTTTAAGTTTTGGCGAGAGTCATCCCCGTCTTATTCTCCCCCATAACCTTAACGAACACGATGAAAGTGATACAATGTTCCGAAACGATTTTGTTCGGCGGTATCCACCTGCTCGTGGATTCGCAGATGTGACCCTTACAATTCTTCATGAGATGGGACATCACTTCAATCGTGAAATCTATCTCAATGCAGAGAAAACTGAAGGAGATACAATGGAAGAACATCTTGCTCTTCCGCATGAAGTAGTAGCAACCGAATGGGCTATTAATTGGCTTAAAGACCCTATTAACCGCAAGATCGCTAAAGCCTTTGAGAGAGAATATAGGAGTGCCAAATGAGAGATTTTTTCAGCATCACAGAGCCTTTCCGCTTTGAATGGAATGATCTTCGTGCTTTTATCCAACTGCTTAATGTTGTTCTTATCATGATTTTTGGCTTGTCCGTATCATGGTTTGGGCTTGCTATCGCAGTTTTCGGTGTGGTAAAGGATATGTCACAGCACCGTCATATTAACGACATTATCATGCATATGTCTGGTGTTGTCTTAAATGTCTACTTTTTGACCTTATTATACAAATAAGGCGCCGGCCGCACATTTAACAGAATTGTAATAATTTCGTTATTGTTTTGTAACATTTCTATGGTATAATAACAGTGTTGAAAGGAGAGGAAAGAAATGGCGAAGCAGAAGAAAGTTAAGACTAACGTTGAAATCTTTATGGGGATGCGGAAATCTTGGGGTGATGTGAATCCCGTAACTCGTGTAATTCCCGACAAGCGGTTCAAGAAGCCGAAATACAAGGGGAGGGATTGGGACTAATGTATATCTACATTGTTAAGTCAACTGAACTCCTTGATTATATCGGTCATGGCTTATATAATGAAGCTGAATATGAGCATGGAATTTATCCCACGCATGAACAGGCAAGGCAAAAGGTCAAAGAACTCCATGATGAAGATGGAATTGAAGCAGAAATTGAAAGTAGGTGGATTGAATGGTAGTGAATGATGCCTTCAAATGTCCCAAATGTGGCGGTGCTCTTGAAATGATTGAACACTATGACTATTATAATAATTGGGATCTGTATCAGGAACAGAACTTTGAATGTATGGAGTGCCATGACTACACCACTCAACTACGTGTGTGGTACAAGATGAATGCCTATGAATGGGCAAGCGATGACGAAGGAGATGAAGAATAATGGATACATACCCCAAATGCCCTCACTGTCAAGTTGAACTTGAGTACCATGACCAACTCAGCACTGACTACGATGACACCTATTATTTCGTCAATTGGACAGCATTTTGCCCGCAGTGTCAGCGCACCTTTACCTTTGTTGAAGACTTCAAACTTGTAGATAGGAGATTCCTTGATGAAGAAGATCCAGATTAAGCGTATTGTATACATTGATCGGTATGGGAAAGAATATATTGATGGAGAAGAATATAGCGGTTCTCTCTCTGACTATAATATTCTTTGCTCCCGCCATGAGATAGGAAAAACCCAGTGGTTTGGTAATGATCTTTGGGTCATGCGTAATGGCGCTCCTTCCTTTCATATAACTGTTCAGCCTTTTATCCAGTACCAAAAGTCATGGTATGATTGGCTTTTAGATGCGGTTAGACGCATCTAATCGCGCCGGCCAGATTTAACAGAATTGTAACAAATACGTAGTTGACTTTTAACTTCTTTCATGATATACTATGTATGTAATAAGAAAGGAGATACGAAATATGGATAGAGTAAAGTTTGAGTGGATGATGCCTGCAAGTGCTAACTTTTACATTAATGATGCTTTAGAAATGTTTTTTAATTATTATGAAGCCGATATGTCTACACAGGAAATTAACAAACTAATAAATCAATGCGCAACTGAAAATATGTTTTGTTCAGATGATATGGAAATTCCCGAAGAAATTGAGCAGAAAGCTATTAAAATGCTCAAAGAAAGAATCGGTGGTATTCAAATCAGTATGTTTAATGAGGAAGGAGAATAAGATGAAACACTTACAAGTTAGACAGTTATTGCAAATTAATTCTAAATCTCTTAACATCCTAAAGGAAGCCCTATCCATTCTTGATGAATTAGACGATGACTTTTTAGATATGGGTGCCCACAGGGATGAATCTCTATCCTTATTAAAGGGTGAATGTAGTGATGCATGGGCAACTCTTTCTGACTTCTTAGATGGGTATGAACAATATATAAAGGAGAATTAATATGAAAGTTGAAATTGAAATTGATATCACCAGAGAACACATTCACGATGCCGTAGTTGCTTATGATAGCGAATATGATATACGTGAATTGGATGAAGAAGAAGCATTGAAACATATTCTTTACGAAGCATTAGACTTAGATGGTAACTATAGTGCAGATGTTGCCATCAAAGGTATTAATCCTTCGCACAAGCGGATTCTGATTGAATCCTTCGCCGTTGCCTATGTAGAACATATAAAACAGATGACGGAAGAGAGGTTAGGAGTTAGTATTGACTAACTCCCGCCGGCTTTTTTTTATATTCTGGCCGGCCCGCCTTTCAGGCACTACTCCCCAGTATATCATACCACACCAAATCCCACTTGTCAAGTTACAATTCTATTACATTTTCGTAACACTTTCTTAACAATTACGTAATACGTCGACGCCTTACCCTACAACACTACCCCTATCTTCCTGGCCCGCCTTATATTACAACGCACTGGCCAGCTGGATAAGCTGCTAGGAGCTGGAACACGACCGGCCAGCTGGAGCGACATATAAGCTGGAAAGGCACCGGCCAGCTGTGGAGAAGTTGCCGGCCAGCTGGAACAGCAACTTTTCTGGCCTGTAAAATAAAATTCCCGGCCAGCTGGGACATATAATAATATATTGATATAAGCTGGGAGCTGGGCCAATGCGCCGTCGTCGCCCCGCAGAATCAACTGAAAATTTTGCCCCAGCTATAATTGTTCACAACCTATCTCCCAGGAATCAATCACACCAATTTTTGGCTTGCGGACGGCCGCGAGATCCGGCTCATTGTCGGGAACCCAGGAGCCGGGCGCAAGCCGTTCTTCCGTCGTCGTGATTTTTTGGATCTCCGCCAGAAAAAGCCAAAAATTTTTTGTAAAATTGTATACAGTATACAATCCGCAAACATTTGACTCAAATCAAAATTTAATGTATAATATATATGTAAGGAGGCGAGAGATATGCTGAAGTATGTAGTAGTCGGTGAGAACCCCGATACTGGTCGCGTTGAAGACTGGTATGCTATTGCTCCCACAGCTGAGCGCGCAGATGAGCTGTGTCTGAAGGCTGAGGAAGAATTCCCTGAATGCGAATATACTTGGTATGCTATGGAAGAAGTGGAGTGATGTATAATGGAAACCCGCACTATCTATGTTCCTGCCAACGCTTTCGGCCGCAATGTTCTCGCGCTTATCTGGGAGCAAATTAGTTGCTCTATGGGTGAGATTCGCAAGGTAGAAAATGCGCTGCGTGTTGCTATTACTATGCCCGAGCGCGAAATTACCAAGCTGAATCGCATCCTTCAAAAGTTTAACCTTATGTAACTAATATTTGACTTTTTTCAAATTTTAGTGTATAATAGTTGTAGTAAGGGAGAGATTCCTTACTGAGAAATCAGAAATTTAATACTTGACTTCAAGTGAAATTTCTGCTATAATGTGTATGTAAGGGAGAGATCCCTACAGAATAAATTTTGACAGTTAGCGGTCTGTCGTAAATTACAAAACCGTGTGTAAAAGGAGGAAATATGAATAAGAATGATGTCCTGTCCGTTATCCTGGGTGTTGAAGGCGCTACCATGTGCCGTCAGAACAAGACCAACTTCGTTGCCATCCCCACTGAAGATGGTATCGTGAAGGTGTCCATTGGTACCGCTCTCGCGGAAGATACCAAGAACCACAAGGCTTTCAACTTTGAAGCCGCTAAGGAAGCCTATAAGGCTTGGGAAGCTGAAGGTGCCCTGCGTGCCGCTGAGCGCGCCAATAAGCCTGTAAAGGTTAAGGGTCCTAACCCGGAAGCTGAAGCTCGCCGTCAGGCTCTGGACAACCAGATCGCTGGTCTGCCCACGTTCACCGATTACACTGCCACCGACATTCTAAATGCTCTGGGCAACACCGTGGCTGAGAATGTCACCGTTATGGCGGTCGGTTCCAGCGCTATGCGCCTGGTAGACAAGGGTGTTCTCACCATGACTCTGGATGAGAAGAAGAAAAAGCATTATACCAAGGGCTAATTTTCTCGGGGCGGCGATGCCCCTCTTTTTTTTATCTTTTGCGGCTGTATACAGTATCCTGTATACAGTATTTTGTAACAAATAAAAAAAGAGCCACGCAACCAACACGTTACGTGGCTCAACCCCAAGTGTAAGAGGGGAGTGGGCGAGGAACGGTTAAATCCTTTTTTTATCTCTCTCCCTCTTACAATATAATTATAACAGAAATTTCAAAAAAAGTCAAATAATAAATTTTAATGAATTGCTAGAAAAAATGAATGAGTCAGATGTTGGAAAATTTTGGATGCGGCGGAATGAGGGCTGACTAGCAGTTGTAAGAAGCAGGCCAGCTGGAGGTGTCAAATAATTTGGCACGAAATTTATTACAGCTAACACTTGACTTTTTATAATCTTGTATGTTAAAATATAGAAGGAAATAAAAATAAAAGAAATAAAAATTTTAAGAAAAAATTTATTAAAAAAATTTAAAAAATAATTAAAAATAAATACTTGACAAGCTGTTGAGATTGTGCGCACCACCCTCAAAATTAACCCCACCTTTGAAAAATAAGGCGTGACATTACCTCGTAATAATTTGTCGCATCTAGCCCCAGCACCTCTACAGTTGGAATTTCATTTTCATTTCCTTTCTTTTTCTATATTAGAATGTACAGAAGTTGAAATCCCAAAACTACCACTTATTTTCGGAGTTGATAATTTTATGGCATACATTATAGATACATATGATAAATATAATAGTTGGGATAGGTAGCACGCGCGCAAAATTTTTGAAATAAATGGAGTAGTGTACGCGGTGAAAGAGGTAATTTTATTTTGGGGCCAGCCACAATTAGAAGAAAATATATATGGAAATAAAAAACCTGAAACCTACCGCGTCTATTCAACGTTGGATGACGCCTTAAACTTTGTCAAGTATATGAGAATGATGAATAAATGATTGACTTTTTGTAAAAATTAGGTTATAATAGAGATAGATGGAGATGTATCTATCTCTTTTTGAATAGGAGGATTGCACATGGACACTATGAAACCAAAAGAATATGCCGTATTTACTTGGAAATTGGCAAATAGGTTACACGAACTAGGATTTAAAGCAGTTGGCACGCGCTTAAATTATAAAGATCCGACGCAAGAAGTAATTCTATTTGAGGATACTCCTTCCCTTCGTGAAGCTATCCGTACCCTCACTAAAAAACAGTGAGAAAATGGAGGTGGAGCACAAGGAAGGAAGTGATTTGAATGGCAAATTATGCAAATCAAAAGAGAATTAGATTGGGCCATATTGGAAGTATTGCGGCGAAAGGTAATTCGAATGAGGCTTTTCTGCCACCAGTACGTTGGGATCCCTTAAAGGCGCCAATGCGTATCCTAAATGGCAATGCCTATAAACTTTGGGTTTATCTGCTATCGTGGGAAGGTCAAGGCTACTATGATTTCTCGCCAGCGAACCTCGCCAAAGAATTGAATGTTAGTGATCAGGGCGCTCGGAACGCAAAACAAGAACTTATAGATAAAGGTTATTTGACGCTTAATGCAGATGGCACCTACGAATTTTTCCCAGTTTCAACTCTCTATGTATAAGGTTTTCGCCGCGCCAGCGGCCATATTATTATGTATATTATTATTTATATTATTATTGATATTATTATATATTATTATATATTATTATTACTTTATAAAAAATTTGACACCCTGGCCAAATAATTTGGCCTACCTGTCAAAAAATTTGAAATTTTAGCCAAATAATTTGACACCAGGTGTCAAAAAATTTGACACAAAGTGTCAAAAAATTTAGTTATTCGTCAGCCAAATTTTTTGGCCCGTAACATTATTATTTTTTCCTGCTTAAAATAATATGTATTGATAAAAGGTTAGAAATCCCGAGACAGGCCAGGAAAAATTTAGTGTCAAAAAATTTGACATTTTTTCAAAATTGTATTATAATTAAGTGTAGAAAGAAATAGGAGTGTAATTTCATTTATGAATAAGTATTCTGTATGGTATATGCCCTACAATAAGAAATATCTCATAACCCACCCCTGGCAGTGGTTTAAGTGCGCCTATAGGAATATCCGCGATGCATATCGGAGATCTGTGTATGGTTGGACTTATGGTGACGTATGGGACTGGGATAACTGGTTTACCCATGTCGTACCCGATATGCTCCGACATATGGCAGAAAAAGGTAGTGCATATCCTGGACATGAGCCTTTTGACACACCAGAAAAATGGCATGATTGGCTCCAGCATATGGCTTATCTAATTGAAACCGCAGATGAAACTTGGCAAGACGAGCATAATGAATATTGTAAAGAGTATACAGATCATCTAATGGATAATTGGAAAAAGCCCACTACCGATGAAAACAGTATGATGCACTGGACGCCTCAGCCGCAATCTGAAATCTCCAAGAAGTATTTTGCCCGTGCGCAAGAACTTGCTGAACAGGGCGATAAAAATATTGCTATGGCATTTGAAGAAATGGGACAACATTTTTCATCTTTATGGGACTAAGGAGGACATATGACTAGTACTTTGAAGAAGAAGGGCGCGGGTTACTTTTGTAGTAACTGTATGATGCGCCAGCCAGATGATCTGCGCCCAAATTGTATCTTTTGCGGCAATGAGTTTAGTAATATACTAAGTATATTGCGAGATAAGTTTAAAGATAAACAAGATAAGGAGATGCTTGAATATGAAAGTAACTTTTATGGAAGAGATTGAAGTACATCACGCATGGCGTGAGTGCATGTACTGTAAGAAATGTAATTGTGGTACCTACAGGATACACCATCAGATCACCCCGTCTACTGAAGAACCCTGGTGGCTTGAGTGTACCAATTGTGGATATGAAAGTAAACCAGCCGTTCTGCGAGATGGTGCCATTAAACGCTGGAGGAGAGGACTATAATATGAAAACTTTATTCACTATATTGTCTATTATTACTCTCATATTTCTTATTATAGCAGGAATATTTGTTTCCTTTCTTCTCATAATGGCTATAATTGACTTCATACGGGAGTTATTTGACTAATGCTAACACTATTCACTGCACTTGAGGCTCGCGCGATTTCATATCTCACATCACCCGAAGATTTTTCCCTATATACTCATATTGAAGTACGTATACTTGATAGCGTACAACATGGCGGCACTCATATTCTATACGCTGGAAACTTTAATACTCATGTAATAGATGCTTTGCGCGCACTTGGTTATGATGTAACCATACTACAATATGAAGGTAAAGAAAGAATGTTACGAATTGATTGGACTAATATCAGATGTCCAGATAGTTTAGTATGTCCAAAGGAGATACGAAAATGATTGAAGCAAAAGAGGCTAAACAAATTGCTTGGCGCAAAACACATCAACACATAATTTCTCAATATCATGTTATTGACAAACTAATACATGATGCTGCAGAAGAAGGTAGTACCCTATTAGAGTATCCATGTGAATTATATCCAGAAGTAAGAGAGGCTCTAATGGATTATGGTTATCAAATAAAACAATATACTGAACAGTATTCGTCAATAAAAAGAACGATTATAAGTTGGGAGTGATTATATGTCTTATCAATTAGGAATTAAAGCCGCATTTGATGCTGTAGAAGAACTTTATAAATTAAGTCCGACAGTTAGACAAATTTTATTTAGTTATGGAGATATACAACATATTATAGCCGCACATCAAAATGGAGAATTTGATATTTTGACTATCCTTGATTGTAAGGATGACATACTAGCAAATTATGTAGAGCCTGGCGATATACTTGCGCGAGATGATGAAGAAATTCTTGTAACTAATACCACAGATCATACACATTTTGATGGTATTATTATTAATGGGCCATGCCGCGGTAATGTATGGAAGTATGCTACAATAAAAGATTCTCATAGTCATAAAACTGGTAAAAGAACTAATACATACATTGTTCAAACATATGATTGGGAGGTATAATTATGCCTAATAATATTGAAGAACTTATTCAATTAAT
>Ga0265299_10003804_pt1 | contig 14554 bp, 5 predicted proteins | sample AusTroGonzalo_MG_4_FD_193485 | JGI IMG/M metagenome (GOLD analysis project Ga0265299, IMG submission 193485) | Bovine rumen microbial communities from tropical cattle in Woodstock, Queensland, Australia - Gonzalo_02 | ecosystem: Host-associated > Mammals > Digestive system > Stomach > Rumen ... | reverse complement strand
GAGATCGCGCGCGCAGCCAAGCGCCTCTTCATCCGAGACGACGCAGATGTGCGAATATATCTGCGTGTTGAGGTTGTCGGGGATAAGCCCGTCACCAATGCCCATCTGAAGATGAGTGCCGACCGTGCCGCCTGCGAGGATTGCGGCGTTCTTTGGCTCGACGGCCCAGATTTCTATGCCGGGGTTCTGCGCCTTGAGCACCTCGCCGATTCCGCTAAGGGTGCCGCCGGTGCCGACGCCTGAGCAAAAGCCGTGGATGGGACGCGCCGCCTGCTCCATGATCTCGAGCGCTGTTCCGTGGCGATGCGCTGCCGGATTCGCCGGGTTCGAGAACTGCTCGGGGACAAAGACCTTCGGGTTTTCCTTTGCCATGCGCTGGGCGATGGCGCAGCATTCCGCAATCGCGTCGCCTATGTTTCCCGCGTCATGGACGAGTATCACCTCGGCGCCGTAGTGCCGGACGAGCTTGCGCCGCTCCTCGCTCACGCTGTCGGGCATGACGATCACCGTCTTGTAGCCCTTAACGGCGCCAACGAGGGCAAGGCCGATTCCCTGGTTGCCGCTCGTCGGCTCAACGATGACCGAGTCGGGCTTCAGGAGCCCGCGCAGCTCGGCGTCGCGTATCATGTTGCAGGCGGTGCGCGTCTTGATGGAGCCGCCAACGTTCATCGCCTCGAACTTGACGAGCACCTCGGCCATGTCTGGCGTCGTCATGCGGTTTAGCCGCACGAGAGGCGTATGCCCCATCGCGTCAAGAATAGTATCGCAGATCATGGCGTTCCATCCTCCTTCTTCCCGTTTTCCCCCAAAGCTTCCTTTTTCATCCCTTCTTCTATGCGCTCGATCGTCCGCTTGACTTCCGGCGAATCGGGAAGCGCCGCGAGGGCGCGCCTTGCATACGGCATCGCTCCCTTGAAGTCACCCTGCCGAAGACGGCACTGCGCCAGGTTGTTCAACACCGCCGGGTCGTCGGGGCGGCGTTCGAGGCAGCGCGTGAGATAGGCCTCGGCGCGGGAATACTGCTTCTGCACGAAGAAGTCCATGCCGAGCGCGAAGTTCGCCGCCGGGTCGTCCGGCGTGACGTCGAGAACCTTGAGCGCGAACACGCGGGCGAGAGCGAAGTCGGCGCGGGCAAGGCCGAGCTTCAGCCCCTCCTGCGGCGTCATGCGCTCAAGCTTCTTGCGGCTCGCCCACGCCATCGTGGCGCGAATCCTCGCGAGAGCGCCGTTCTTCTTGTCGAGCTCGTCCGCAAGCCGAGTCTCCTCCATCGCAAGCGCCTTCTCGCCTCGCTCGTCGTAGGCGTTCGCGCGATGGCGCGCAAGGACCGCAAGCCGCCACTGCGCAAAGAGAAACGCATCCCTTAGCGGACGGTCAACGATGGCGTCGGGCTTGCCGTGGGCGTACAGCGCGAGCACCCATCCAGCAAGCGCACGCCCGGCAGCCGCGCCGCGCGCCGCCTCTTCAGGAGAAAGGCCCTCGGGACGCGCCACGAGCCCCGAGCACTCCGGCATCGGGCGACCGTCGCGACGCCACAGCTCGAAGCCGATCTGCACGGCAAATGTCTTCAGCTTGTCTGGACGCGTCCTCACCCATAGCCGCAGCGCATCGGCCGCGCCGCTTTCGAGAAGCGCCTTGTCCTCGGCGTTAGTTACGCCGCGCGTGCGGAGATAGATTTCGCGCGCGTCAATTGCGCCGCCCATCATGGAAAGCGTGCGGAGATCGTGGCCCGAAGCGGCAGATGCAAGCTCAATTGCGGCGTCAAGCCCGCCGTCGGTAAAAAGGAAGTCTACGTCGCGGCACTCCTCGGCGGTTTCCCTCGCCACAGTCGCAAACACGTTGAGCATGGCGCGCTCGATGCGCTGTGCACGGAACGGAAGGACGCAGGCGAGCACGAGAATCGGTTCGAGGAGGAAAACCGCGCGGACGACCCTCTGAAGCCGACGCGCCGACGTAAGCGCGGACGACGCGCCCTCTTCCTCGGCCGCGTCGGGGAAGCGCAGCGTCTCTATTCGGCGGAAGTTGCGCAAGTAGAGTTCAATCGTGAACACGGCAAGCGACCAGACGGCAGAAAGGGCGCACAGGTATACGGCAATGCACTTGAGAAGACCGTCCGCGACACATCCGCCGCCCCAAGTCCAGAACCAAAGCGACTTCGCGCCCGCGAGCTGCGAAAAGGCGATGACTCCGAAAACCGCAAAAGCCGCACCGTAGACGTATGCAAGATGCTTCTCGTCGTCAGACGCGCGGCGAATGAGCTGAAACTCGATCACGACTGGAAGAACCGCAACCGCCAGGAAAATGGCGGCCCCTGCCGGCGAACACGACGCGAGCAGCGCCTTGATGTAAGCAAAAGGAACTTCAAGAGCGTAGTCGCCCCACGTCCAACCGAAGGCCGCGAGCCCATCGAGTGAGTCAAACGCGCGAACTTCGAGCGCGATTCCCGCAAAGAGGCCAAGCCCAAACGCAAGAGTGAGACGCCAGGCCATGAACGCACCGGCGAACGGGTTCTCCTCTGGAGCGACGAGAACGCCGGTATTGCGCAGATGGCGGCGAACGCCGAGGGCAACGACGGCGCTGGCAAACATCACGGCGCCAATCGGCGTATCCGCGGCAAGAAGCCCGAGAACCGCAAATGACATGAAAAGCAATGCACGGCGATTTGTTATGAGATGCGAGATGAAGAGAATAGCGGCAAGCGCTGCAACAAGAAGCTGGAGCGCCAACGGCGAAAACCAGCGGAAAGCGTTCCATACGGGATCGGCACAGCAGAAGAGAATGATTCCCTGGAAGAGGACGAACCTGACAGCCCGCCGCCACCACGAGGCGACATGCATGCCGCGGAGAAGCGTCGCCGGTAGCATCATCTCCAAGAGGATTGAGGCCATCAGCGCGAAGAGGCCGAGCGAAACGTGGCCAGCTGTTCTGAGCACCGCTTCGGTCGTTGTGAGGCCGTAGTTCTGGCAGAGCGGCGCGGCGATATGCTGCCAGAGAAGCCCGAGGGGGCCAGTCGGCGGCCTGAGCCCCGCGGCCGCCGCAAGGTCATCCATCAGATCGGGGGGCGTCGAGTCAAAACGCCAAAACCAGGCGAGTACGGCAATGGCCGCGCCAAGGAGAAGCACGTACAGACGGTCTAAAAACCTCTGTCTGCCGTCCGTCATGCGGTGTCACGCGCCTTCCGCGAACCGCTTACGGCGCAACGCCAGAAGCGCAAGGCCCATCATTGTCAAGAGCCCGCCCGACGGCTCGGGAACGGCCTGGAACTGAGCAGGCGTCCAAACTGCAGGTTGAGACGGACCCAGATTGAACGACTGGATGTATTGCTGAAGCTCCGAATAAGTGGCCGCAGCGCTCGTCGCAACCGTCGTCCATCCACTCGCTTCAGTGACATTGCCGATCTCGACAATGAAACGATATTCAGGCGAACCAGCGGAGTAGGTAAAGATCGGCGAAAGATTCCCGGTCGGGGTTCCCGCGCCCCATGCACCCCCATTCAGCATGAACTCCACGCCATCCTCACCCGAAAAGGCCGTGCCGCTGCTTGGATCGTAGAGATCGAGGATCGTGCCGTCCGCTTCGCCGCCCGAAACACATACGCGCGCGGCAAACCACGAATCTGCACTGGCCCCATAGCCCTCAAAGAAATCTTGGATGTCTTGATCATCGCCTCCGCTTGCCGGTGTAACTGTGGCTCCGCTATCTACCATCCAATACAAGACATCATTCTCACCGGCGAGCGAAACGCTCGTCACAAGGAGTGCTGCGGCAAGAGCCGTCATTCTGAAGAAGTTGTTCTTCATCATTCTGCCCTCCCAAAGCTATTGTTGAACCTGATGCTAAGCGGGGATTCAGATGTGCGCAGATACCAGAATCCCGTGCCTGAGGGAACCGTGCCGCCAGAAGTCCAGACATTCTGCATGCGCCGACCAACACCAACTTTCTTGAGCACGTTGCAACCCCACTCTAGATTGGACTCGTCACGATAATAAATCGTCTGTGCTCCCGCAGCATTCTGGATCATGATCTTGTCGCCCGGAGCTACCGAGCCAACAAAGTCGAGATCGTTTAGGGCGATGTCTTCCGTCGTCGGGTTGGCGACAAGAGTATTGCCAGGAGTCTTGGCCGTTCCGCCCGCAAGAGGAATCTCGTAATCTTCGCCTGTGTAGCGTCCGATCAGGTAGAAGCAATTTGTCGCCCCGCCAGTCGTCGGCTCCGACCGGACAAGCCAGAAGGCGCTGCCGAGCGCGAAGAACGTGTTGGTCGGGGAAGCAATGCTCACCCCGCCCTTGTTGACCGTGGCAAGGCCATTCCATGAGCCGTCGCTTCCAATCGACCAGGCATTGAAATTAGTCGTCGCCTGGTTATAGGAGAGAATCATGTCACCCGTCGTGATGCCGTTCGGATTCACGGCATCGCCAGCGGCGACATTAACCTTGTTCGTTGTTGCGTAGGCCATCGACCGCCAAGGCACCGCCACGACGGCATTTGGCAACGGACTTGAAACGCGCATCACGCCAACCGTCGCGGCAGAGGAAATCACCGACTTCTGGGAACTGTACAATTCATTCGTCGGAACGAAGACTATGTTGAAGACGTAGAGTCCGGTAGAATCGTCGTCTGCGCCGAAGCCGAGGGGTACGTTCACCTCGTATTTTTCGGTGAGCTCGCCTATCGTGAATTCCTGCTGGCCCTTGAGTTTCCGGTCGACGCGGAACATCACGTCAAGACCGGTATTCCGGAGCGCCGAAACGTCCGGGAATCGGAACTCGAAGCAGTTTGGAGCCACGCGCTGGCAGTTCTGGTGGATCGTCGCAACAAGCATCTCAGAGAGGTCGTTGCGCTCAATGACGTAGTTCTGCCAGAGCTTGAGGCCGTTCGCGCAGACCTCGTTGAGATATGTCTTGCGATTTTCGGGGTCCGAGAACTGCTTGCTCGTATACTCGGTATTCCGCAGGAGCCAACCAGGGTCGCTCACATTGATGTCGATGTATCCTTCTTCCCCGTCCATCCGAACCTTGTAGTCCCAACCTCTAATCGTGAACGTGCAGTTTGTCGTGAACGTTGCATGGTTAGAAGCCGACACGCGGAAGTAGAGCTTGTATTCGCCTGGCTGCGTAAAGGACGGCACCTCGCTCTGCCATTCGCCCGCCTCGTCACGGAACTCGCATGTCAGCGGGTTCAGCTCGGGATGCACAAGCCCCGTTACGTTCGTCGTGATCACCGGCTGACGCGCCTCGCCCGTGTAGTCCCAGTTCCCCGCGCTAATCGACGCCTCAAGCGGAGCGGGAACAATCGTCACCTTGAAAGAGCCCCTGACATCGTCGTGGCTCCGCGCAGTCGCCTTGAACTGCACGTTGTAGTTGCCGACATCGGTAAGCGCTGGCAACGCCCCCCACTCTCCCGCACCGCCGACGCGGTAGAGGTACGTGACAGGCTGCCCATTGCGGACGCCAGAGAGCGTGGTGGTGAGTTCACTCGTGTCGTAGGCGTCGCCCGTGTAGTTGGTCACGACATCCTCAATGTCCGTCGTGAACACGGCATTGGTGATCGTGTACGTCGCACCGGAGAACGACAGCTTGTACTGGTAGCGCGTCTCAACGCCGTCCACCGTGTTCTGCTTCTCCGCACCACCGTTCTCAAGCAGCAATGTCCCCTGCGTGATGGGATAACTCCCGGACGAGGAATTCGAGCTGACGGCGACAAGGACTGGGTTCGTCGATTCATAGCAGGCAATAGCGCCAGTCAGACCGTATTTGTTGTCCCATCCCCAACCCTCCGTCTGCCCGGCGTACTCAAGTGTATAGTCAAGCGGCTGCGGAGCGTCGCCATAGCAGCCAGTCTTCGGCTTCGCCGTCACGATGTAGATGAGCGTGTTCGCCTCGATGGCGTGCGAGACGGAGATTGTCTTTGTCGCCGACGAGTAGGAACCGGCCACGATGACGCGGTTCGTGGTGGAGACGCCGTCCGTGACTGCGACGACATTGGTCGAAAGCGCAAGGCGGACGTAGTAGTTCGTGATGACTTCAGACCAAAGCGGGAACGTGGCGGACGGCGAAGCGTCGTCAAGCGCGAGGTCGGAGCAGAATCCGAGGCCTACGACCGTCACCGTGTCGTTCGTCTCGGGTCTCTTGTCCTTCACGTCGTTTTCAACAAGCGAGTACAGCACGACGAGTTCCGTCTGTGCGGGGTCGAGCTTTCCGACCGTTGCCGTGAAATTGACCGTGGCCACGTTGTTTTCCGCCCATGTTGCGCTGTTCAAGACCGTTGCCGGCACCTCGGCGGTGTCAAGTTCGACGATATCCGCCGAGAGGAAGCGCTTGAGTCCCTGGGCGTCGCCGGCCGCAAGGCGCAGATAATACGTCCTGTTGCGGACGAGCCCCTCCGTCGCGTTGAGCCTAAAGCTTGTGGCGGAGGAAAGCGCCTTTCCGGAGTTCGCGCCGAGGTCGAGGAGATACACGTTGTCGCCGGAGGGGGGGACGTCACCCTCAAGCGCCTCCCGCGATTCGCTCCAGTAACAGTAGAGATGCGTGACTTCGTTCGTCTCGAAGAGCTTGTAGCTGACGGTGGCGTAGTCCCCGGTGGGCGACGTCTTCGACTCCGCCCACGTTGCGCCATTGAGAGTGACGGCCGGTACGTGGAAAGAGGCGATCTCTTCCGAGCTCGAATAGGAGCTTGCGTTCTTCCTCGCGACAAGACGCACCCAGTACGTGTAGCCGACTTCCGGCGGACTAAACACGAAGTTGCCGACGCCAAGGGCGCTTTCCGCGACCTTGAGCAAGACGCCGGACTCGGTGTTGTCAAGCTCGTTTGAGCTGACGGTGCTGTAGTGGATGAGAATGTCGGAAACGTCGTTCTGCATGCCAGCCCAGTATACGCGGTAGTCGATGTCCGCCGTCATGTCGCTCTCGTTATAGGCGCAGCGGGACATGGAGATGCGAGGTTCGTCGGCAACAGGATCGCGTCCGTGGACTTCGTAGGAGATAATCACCACACCGTCGCCGCCGTCGCCGCCCTGCCAGTAGGTCGAATTCGAGCTGCCGATACCGGACATGGAACCGCCGCCGCCGCCCGCACCGGTGTTCTCGACGCCGGATGTGGCAAGCGTTCCGTTCTTGACGTCCGCCGCGTTGCCGCCGATGCCTGAACCGCCAGCGCCAGGCTTGGAGAAGCCACTGTCGTCAGACTTGTATGCATATCCACCGCCGCCGCCAGCGCCGAAGTAAAGCGTTTCGCCGAGTATGTCACTGGCAACGCCAGAGCCACCTGAGCCGCCGCCGTAATAGTTGTCTGAACTGGCGGAAAGGCCTTCGCGCTTACCGCCGCCGCCGCCGCCCGCCGCATATGTGCCAGCAGCACCGGAGCCCGAAGTCGGTTTGTGGTTGCCGTTTCCGCCTTTATGTCCGTAGGTGACGCCATCCACCGATGTTGCCGAGCCGCCGGTCGCGCTGGTTGTCGATGTGTCGCCTTTTCCACCTGCACCTCCGCCAGATGCGCCTTCGTAGCCGTTGACTATACTAGCGGTTGTGCTGCAACTGCCGCCGCCGCCGCCGCCCGGCACCCAGATAATCGGATTCGACGCATTGGCGTCAAGGGCAAAGGAGGAATGCTCGCCGCACCCTTCGGAACTTGGAGTTTCGGTATTTGTAGGGGCTGTTCCTCCCCTGCCGACAGTAATGCGATACGTGGTGTTCGTCGTCACACCAAACGACTGGCTGTAGAACACGCCGCCGCCGCCGCCGCCACCGCCGATCTTGTAGCCGCCCGCGCCGCCGCCGCCCACGACGATGATCTCGACGTTCGTCACGTAGTCTGGTGTCGTAAATGTATATTGCCCTGCACGATACAGATGGACAAACCTGTTGTCGATGCGCATCATTTCACCGTCCGCAGCCGATTCGTTGACATTGCCATTCGTGCGGAACGACCCCGTCTGTTCGCGCGTCTGCCGCTGCTCGCCGTCGACTTCGTTGACTGCGCGGATGCGGAAGTTGTAGGGCATATCCTGCTTGAGGCCGAACACGGGGATCGAAAACTTCGTTCCGGGGGTCGCATTGTCGAGCAGAGTCGTCCAGTCGTCCTTTCCAGGCATCTCATCGCCGTCCGCCCATATCTGGTACTCGATGCGGCATCTGTCCGCACCCGTGCCGCAGTACGTCACGGTGCCGGCAAACTGCACGTAGGCGTAGCTCACGTCGATGACAGTGACCGGCATGTCCTCGCCCTGCTCCCAGACGACGACCGGGACAAGCGACTCTACGCCCCTGCCGACCTGTGTACCCTTGGTCACGAACCGTTTTTCCGGGTCATTCCAGTTGTCGGCCTGCATCGATGATTCATATTCCGCCTTGATCCAGTCTGGCGAGCGCATCCCCTTGGAATAGCGGCATTCGTCAACCCAGCCGTTAAGTGCGCCGGTACCGATCTGCTGCCCGCCGATGACCAAGCTACGGTAATCGGCGGTCTCGTCGTTCGCGGCCTGATGGAGCTGTTTAGTTACAATGCCAATAAGCGACACTCCGTCCGCGCCCGTCTGCGCGACTCCGTTGAGATAGGCATAGAAGACTGTGTTGCTGTAGACGAATGTCCAGTAGGCCCATTTGGTGTGGCTGTAGCCGCTCACGTTAAAATGCGTATAGTCGCCCTTTTGCGTACTATCGCCCCATGCGCGAAGCTTGGTGTTCACATTCCCGTCGGTGTACTGGATGCCCCAGCCCTTGTCGGCGTCTTCGCGCTTGCGGCTCACGAGATACGCCCATCCGGGTGCATTGTCCGCAAGCTTGCTCCAGCAGGAATACGTGAAGACGTTCCCGACCCCTGTGCGCAGAATGTCGTCGTGGTCGTTAATGAGGATGTGCCCGTAGGTGGAGGATGTGCCGCTATGCTGCGCCACGCGCCGCGCCCCACCCACGCGCCCGCTGCCGTAGGCAAGCGAATTCGCGTGTGTCTCGCCGGAAAGGTTGTTGGTCGTGGAGTCGTGGACTTCTACGATGCCGTCCCCAGTCTCGTTCATGTGCCACACGCCTACGTACCGCTCGAAGGTGTTGCCGGGATCCGCCGGCGGATTGACGAGCGGGCTGCGATAGCACATCGTGAACTTCGTCCCGTTGTTCATCTCCGGCAGGCGCACCCAGATGAGAGACATGCCGTTCGGGTTCCATGTGTCGATTTCGTGCGGGATGACGTGTCCCTTCTCGTCCACAAATGCCATATCCTTGCCGCCAGTATGGTAGAAGTCGTCGTAACTGAAGCCGTTAGTATCCTTCTTGCGAACGTCCACAAGCACTGGGAAGTTAGTTAGCGTCTCGGTGCCGGTGTAGCCCGTCACGGTGAACGGCAGATAGCGCTCGAACTCTTTCACCACCCAGTAGGCGTTGGTACCGTCGTCGTAGTATTCCGTTTCGCCCGAAACGGCAGTCATTGTCGTGAACGAGCCGGAAACTTCTGCGGTTTCCTCGCCGGAATCTCCAACCGCCTTGAACTTGTAGCGGTAGGTGGTGCTGTCTAGAACGGTAATCCTCTCCTCGCAAATGTCGTCGGTGACAAGGTTCTCCGAAAGCGTCGTCCATGCAGTCGGTTCCTCTTCGCCGTCAATCCAGAGCTTGTACTGGATGCTACACCGTGTCGAGTCGCCAAGGTCGTAGACGGTAGCACCGGCAACTACATAGCCATGTGAAATACGCTTGATGCCGGGAAGCTCGGATGCGGCGGCCCATGTAACCGTAAGTTCGTTTCGTGTCGTGAACGAACCCGAGATCGTCTCGGTCATCGCCCCGGTGTTCCCTACGACGCGGAGCTTGTAGGAATAGTCCATGTGAACCGACAGGCCAGAAATGGACACCGAGAAGTCACCCGTCTGCGAAATGGGCTCTCCCACTGCCGTCCACTCCGCCGGCTCCGTATCGCCATGCCAGAACTTCCCCTCGACCGTGGCGGAGGTAGAGCTGCCCATGTCGTCAAGCGTACCGCCGATGACGGCAACGTGCTCGAGAACGTTCGTCACGCCGACGCAGAAGGTCTCCGCCCACGTCACCGTGATGTGGGTCGGGACTGTAAAGGATCCGGTGACAGCCTCCGTCTCGCCGCCGTCGTCATCGACAGCACGGAGCTTGTAGCTGTAGCTCGCGCCCTCCTGGCAAGGAACCGAAACTTCAAATTCAGCATACAAGGCAAGGTTATCCGCCAGAACCGTCCATTCGGAAGGTTCGCTCTCGTTGTCTTTCCAGAACTTACCCTGGATTGTGCAGTCCGTCGTATTCGGGCCGAGTCCAGCAACGACACCCCCGACGATGGCGGCATGCAAGGTGACGTTCGTGACGCCGACCATTCCAGACGTCTCCGCCCATTCGACTTCCAAAGCGTCGGGCGGCGCGATCGTTACGAAGTTTTCATCATTGACCGTATCGAAGTCGGCTTTCACCCAGTCGGACTCTTGTGCTGCGCTCAACAGCAGGTGCGACACACCCGGACGCAGACGCACCTCGTCCATCGAACCGTTGAAGCGGCGACCTTTGTATCCATTTGCATTGGCTGGATTGTCCTGCGTCGAGCAGCCAATGCCGATGTTGGCGTCTTCCAGTCTCACTGCGGGATTCTTCGTGAACACCTCGTCCAAAACGCCATTGGTATAGATATTGACGACCGGCGTATTGTCGTTTGTCGCATACCTCCAGACAAGGTCAACCTTTTTCCAGACGCTGTCATTCTGTTTTAGCCATGCGCCAAGCGGATGTGTTGTATATGTATTATGAGAGTTGTCGTTGTCTGAATGCACGCGCATGTAGTCGACTGACACATTAGGTTTATTATCACCGCCAAACTGGAAACCCCATGAATAGCCCTGATCGCCCTTGCGACGACAAAGAAGACTGCCATAAGGAGAAAAGGCATTACCAGCCATCACCCAGAAAGAAGCATGGAAGTCCGTACCGAGCGAATCTGCAACGGCCTTCTGCGGGACTCCGTTCGTCGCATCAATGACGATGCCGTAGGCGTGATTGTTGTCTTTCGCGATACGGCGTGCGCCTCCGATCTTGCCTGCGGAAACCGCCTCGCCGTTGTTGGCGAGCGCCTTGCCGTTCAACCCGTTGTCCGTGGCATCGGCAATTGTCGGGTTCGTTCCCGTTTCATTCAAGTGCCAGACGCCGACGTAGTCGCCCCACGGTTTGTCGTTCGTGACATACTTGCCGTCATCGACGTTATAGCACATGAAGAACTTGGTTCCCTGCTTCATCTGCGGGAGCTTGACCCACACGAGCTGCTCGCCGGTGGGTTCAACTGTTGTGTCGATGTTCCAGACGTCTTTGTCGATTTCAAGGCGGGTGCCGTCTTCCGCAAAGAAGGCCAAGTCATAGCCAAGCGCCTTTCCGTTCACGTTCTTTGCGGACATGTCCGCAAAGCGGAATCCGGGAATGCGCGTCTCCGACACGCGCACGAGCACGGGGAAGTTCGCGAGCGTCTCGGTTCCTGTGTAGCCGGCGACCTGCAGCTTGATCTTATGGCCGAAGTCGGCCATCGTTAGCGAATCGACGGCCTTCGCTGCAAATCCGGCGAAGGCGAGCACTGCGACGACAAATACCTTCGCCCAAAAGCAACCACGAACGCGAGCTTCTACACGTTCTACATGTTCTACACGGCTAAGAAAAAGATGCGACATTCTATATCACTCCTTTCCCTTATTCGGCCCTTTTTACTTTAAAGAAGCGGCTGCCTTCCACCGCGTCGGTCTCAATCGCGATTTCCGCCTTGGTGTCGCCGTCAACCCTGTCTGCGGCATCGTCGGTCGCGAGGTCGTTCGGCGCATCACCAGACGCCAACGTATAGGTCAGGAACGGCACGGTGTCAGTCACCGTCAGGCGGACCACACCATCGGAAACCTCGAAAGCCGTGATTTTTGGGGGCAAAACCGAGTCAGGCACAGCCGACAAAACGCCAGCGCGAACGCCATCGTCGGAACCGTCGCCAGTGGCGGCGAGCAACCCACGGGTCTTGGACGCGGCGGCACACATAAGCTGAGAGGCCCCGGCCGGCTCAATCTTCACGCTGTTCTTGACCGCTCCCCAGCGGTTGACGCGTAGCGGCACATTGTTCGCGACGCCAGCTGGAATCCCGCCAGCCGTACGCGTATCTACGAGGCAAACCGCCCATTCGCCGCCCGCAAGCGCGGTGTACGCTGCGGCAGGAATCTGGAAAAGAGACTCATAACACTTGCCGCCAACAGCGAGCGGCGCGGCGAAAATAACGCGGTCCTCGGAAGAAATCAAGGTGCCATCCGCATTGAACCCGGAGAAAGAGCTCCCCTTGGGCGACCAGACGAGTGCGTAGCACTCGCCGTCCGCGACTATCGTACCGTCAGCATATCTGTCAGGTCCAAGCGTGGAGAAACGCAGAACTTTGTCCTCCATGCTGGCAAAAACCGCTGTGCATAGCAAACCAACGCACAGCGCCAAGCGCTTGCGTCCAACTATCATAGGAAAGCCCCCCTTCCTAAATATAAGTTACACACCGCTAATACTTCCATATCTCAAGTATTATACCATATTATGCTTGGCAATTGCAATAGCGTTTCTCACGATTTTTCTGTACTTTTGAGCAATTATAACAAAAAAAATATACAAGCAAAGTGATAGACACACACACATCGCAAATACTGAACGCCCCCAGAAGCGCAACCGCGTTCTGGGGGCATTCCAAAGAGACTCTTTGGACCAGTCTTAGCCCTCGACCTTCTTGACGATTGTCGTGCAGGCCTTGATGACCCCCGCGACGTTCGCAAGGTCGGACGGGATAATCATCGTGTTGTTCGTCTTCGCGAGGTTGCCGAACTGCGCGAGGTACTGCTGGGCAAGCTGCATGTTCACGGACTCTACGCCGCCCTTCCCGTTGATCGCCTCGGCGACCTTCTGGATGCCGGCCGCCTGGGCCTCGGCGACGAGCAGAATCTCCTTCGCCCGGCCCTCGGCCTCGTTGATCTTGCGCTGCCTCTCGCCTTCGGAGAGGTTGATCGCCTCCTGCTTCTCGCCCTCGGCACGGTTGATCTTGGCCTGGCGCTCGCCCTCGGACTCGGCAATCATCGCGCGCTTCTCGCGCTCGGCGCGCATCTGCTTCTCCATCGCGTCGCGGATCGTCCTGGGCGGCGTGATGTTCTTGATCTCGTAGCGCGTAACCTTGATGCCCCACGGATCGCTCGCCTTGTCGACCGCCGCGACGATCGCCGCGTTGATCGAGGTGCGCTCCTCGAACGAGCGGTCGAGGTCAAGCTTGCCCATCTCGGAACGCATCGTAGTCTGCGCGAGCTGGGTCGTGGCGAAGAGGTAGTTGCCGATGCCGTACGACGCCTTCGCGGGGTCCATGACCTGCATATAGAGGATTCCATCTACCGAAACGGCGATGTTGTCCTTCGTGATGCACTCCTGCGGCGGCACGTCGATCGCCTGTTCCTTCAGCGTGTGGCGGTAGGCGACGCGGTCGAAGAACGGAACGAGGATATGGAAGCCCGCATCAAGCGTGCAACGGTACTTGCCAAGCCGCTCGACGATGTACGCCGTCTTCTGCGGCACGATTACCGCCGTCTTGATGATGGCGATGAAAACAATGAACGCCAGTATGGCGAAAAATACAAGACCTCCCATTTGAGTTGCTCCTTTCTTTGATTGTTCGTCAGCTATTATACCAAAAAAGCCGCGGCAGTGGCGTCATTCCTTTCGCGCCTCGGCCGCACCCTGGCGCATATACTCATAGATGCCCGCCCTCCAGTTCGCGACGCGGGCCTTCGCCTGAGGCGTATCGGCAAGGCGCTCCGCCTTTTCCATCAGCGCCTTGAGCTCGCGCATCACGTCCGGCGTGCCAAGCACCTTCCATGCAATGTCCTCCGACTGGTGGAAGTCGGTCGCAAGGAAGTCGCTCGGATAGTTCGCCCGGTCGCAGTACCGCTCCTCCACGATCCGGTAGAACTTCCTAAGCGGCGCTGCCGCCTTTCCGTAAGACGAGAAGTAGTCGTTCTCGAGGACCGCGAGCGGTTCGCGCGGATTCCACATCCACCTCAGGGAGAGGAAGTCCTCGTAGTCGTCCACGAAGCCGCAGTTGTAGATGTTTTCCGAGATCTGGAGCTCGTCAAAAAGCGCATATTCCTCCGCGAGGACGCGCGCAAAGAACCCGGGGAAGCAGTTGACGCCCGCCTTGCGGTTCATCCGCTCCTTCGGGAAGGTGTTGTAGAGCCAAAGCCCGAACGGACGGCCAGGATAGGTCTCGCGCCATTCGCGAAGTTGCAAGACCTCTATCCTGCCGCGCCCAGTGTACGGTATGCGATTGCAGCAGTAGCAGAAGTGGACGACGACGTTCGGCTCGATCATGAACGACGGAGGGCTGCAGTGAGAGCCGTAGGCGAGCGTCGAGATCTTCTTGCCGGGATGAGACTTCGCAATCTCCTTCGCGACGGCGTTTACAAACCTGAACCAACAGTCGGATTGCTGGGACTTCAGGTTCTTCAGCTCGGGATGGTATTGCCGCGAGCACCTTTCGCACTTGCAGAAGGTCCTGTTGTCCATTGGCTCTACACAGC
>Ga0265299_10003803_pt1 | contig 14560 bp, 18 predicted proteins | sample AusTroGonzalo_MG_4_FD_193485 | JGI IMG/M metagenome (GOLD analysis project Ga0265299, IMG submission 193485) | Bovine rumen microbial communities from tropical cattle in Woodstock, Queensland, Australia - Gonzalo_02 | ecosystem: Host-associated > Mammals > Digestive system > Stomach > Rumen ... | reverse complement strand
TGTCTCAGAACCTGTGCACCCCGTATGCAGGACAGATGGACATCTTTGAACAGAACCCTGGGACAGTGCTCTGTCACAGCCTTTCTAGTTCAGGACATCCTTGGCGGAGACGTTTACGGAACCATGTTGGATGACGGGAACTTGCACTGTTACAATGTAATCAACGGAAAAACATATGACCTTACCAGTGCCCAACTGGACAAGCCTGCCGATTACAGCAAAGGCACAATCCAGAGCCGTGAGGTTCATTTTTCCAAGGAAGAGAAGTACAATCGTTACCTGTTGTTGAAAAAAAGATACGAGGAAGCAAATGAATATTGAAGAAAGAGCCGAAAAAGCAGCACAGCTTAAGATGAGTGGAAAACTCAACTGCGCACAATCTGTAGTCACTGCCCTCTCTGACCAGTGTGACCTTTCTGAAGAACAGCTTCAGATGATAAGCGCAGGTTTCTGTGCAGGAATGGGAACACTTCAGGCAACATGCGGTGCCCTGATTGGTGCTGGTATGGTTGCCGGCCTTAAAACCAAAGGTCAGGGAACACTTGCCTGTACCCGTATGATGATTAAGGAATTTGAGAAGAAATGTGGTGCTGTGACCTGTAAGGACCTCAAGGCAAAACAGGCTGACGGCTCTCCTTTATGCCCTTGCGAGGATTGCGTTCGCAACGCTGTAAGAGTATACGGAGAAGTTTTTTCAACAAATATCTGAACAATACTTGAGTATTTGTTCTTAAAATGATATAAAACTTTCCTGTCGGGCGGATAGCTCAGCTGGTAGAGCAGCAGACTCTTAATCTGCGGGTCCAGGGTTCGATCCCCTGTCCGCTCAAACATGAAGGCACCTTGAAACAGGTGCCTTTAGTGTTTGATAGGGTCATTCAGGGGAGCGAAACGTAGCGTTAAGGACGTTCTGAGCTGGCGCAAGAACGGCCAGCGGAGGCGGCGTTTGCCGGACCTCCGGGAGGCAAAGGCGATCCCCTGTCCGCTCAAAACACAAATCCTTCTAGTAGAAAGACTTACTGGAAGGACTTCTTTTTACTCTAATCCCAAAAATGGTTATAGTTAGCAAAATAGTTAGCAGTACACTGCAAACAATATTTCATTGTATAGTAAAAGATTAAGTCATATTATGATTTTTTTGACATAAGAAAGACCCTCTTTTCGCCCCACAAGCAAGGCTCAAACACCTTTATTGGTTATTTTTTTTCTACAAGAATCACAATCATTACAATAAATAAAGACAATGTGGATGTAATGGACTTGAAGAATAGTTATTTCTCAATCTGAACATGCTCAACACTGTGGCTTAAAAGCATGTTAATTAGTTCGTTTCTGGAATAATTTGTTTCGGAAGCTAGTTTGTCTAATGATTCAAGCGTCTCTTCCTTTATCCGGACTGAGATGAGTTTATAACCATCCTCGCCCCGACGTTTGATTTTAAGCACATTATCGTTCATGCAATAATCAACCTTTTCCCTAGATATCATCGTAGATTCATTGCTGAAGAAAAAAATATATTACAAATTGATATATTTTACGATATCTAAATCTATATCGCACAAGATTGCCATGATACTATATATTAGTCTGTCCGAATCAAAGGAAGGAAGGTGGTTCATAACAACTTTTTTATAAGTTTCTGTTTATGAAAGGAAGTTGAATCTAAATGAGGAAGAAATGAAGAGTCTATGAAAAAAACTATTAGTGTTATTCTTTGTCTGTTCGTGATATGCCTTTTCTGTTTTGCTGAGCAGAATGAAAAATGGTCATTACATTACTGGTTAGATGACTTCGGAGATGAAACAACTGAGTCGTATGTAGAGTATCTTGACGGAAATACTAAGTTAATATTTGAAACAGGAAATCACAATGGTGAGCCAGTGGTTCTTCTCAGTGTAATTGATTCAATTAGCAATAAGCCAAAAGAAGTTTCTTACGGGATTCTTAAAGTTAAAGATGAAACAGGTTCTATCTGGGAGTATTCTGGTTCCAGAAGAGATTCAATGAATCGCTTTGACAATGGAATTCTTACATTATATTGTCTTCTGTTAACTAACAATTCATTAAAATGTATTGCTGGCACTGGAAACAACACAGAATCATTTACTATCAATTGCGATGGAGTACCTCCCATCATTAGAGACTATGTAATTGATCAATTTGAACAGGACAATTGTTATTTTGGACAAAACTACAGTGTTAAAAGCTTTATAATTCCAGATGGAGTAAAAACAATAGCACCTAGTCTTTTTATCTACTGGGGAAGTCTAGAAAGTATTACTATCCCAGAGTCTGTTACCAGTATAGGAGCCTATGCTTTTTCTGGATGTTCAAGTCTTTCCAAAATTGTTTTTTCGTCAAATTCTTCCATAGAACGAATAGAAAAAGGATCTTTTGAATCCTGTAGTAGTATTACCAGTTTTGAAATTCCCGACTCTGTTACTAGTATTGGTTCTGAAGCTTTTAGAGATTGTTCAGGATTAGTTGATTTAATTATTCCTAATTCTGTTAGAAGAATAGAATTGAGTGCATTCAGAGGTTGTAGGAGCCTTAAAAATGTATTCGTTGCTGATCTTTCTTCATGGTTGAATATTTCGTTTGAGTATTCAAGTAATCACTCTGAAGCAAATCCTATGAATTATGCAACAAATCTTTACGTAGATGGCATTATTTTATCTGGACAAGTAGAAATACCATCTGGAATAACCAATATTCCTCTTTTAGCTTTTGCAAAATGTAAAAAAATCACTTCCTTAATTATCCCAAGTACTGTGAAAACTATTGATAGATTCGCATTTGCTGACTGTACTCTTTTATCAGTGATTTCTATACCAAAGTCTGTTGACACTTTCAGATATGAACCTTTCTATAATTGCGATGCGCTAAAAACAATAATCTATAATGGAACAATGAATGACTGGGGTAAGATTCAAATGAGGGAATCGATATCTATTCCATATGATTGCATAATCCAATGTACAGATGGAAAGTTATGATTTGTTATAGATTAGTAATGACAAACAAATCTATGTCAATTACAATGAATATACCACGTGGGATACCAAATATGTCCTACCCGCATTGATAATTGCTGCTAACAATTATCAATGCGTTTTTTTTTGTAGAAATCAACAATCTCTCAAAATACATCAATATCATCATCCGATATGGATTCAACCATATCTATGACCTTTACGCCGTAGCGTTCAATATTACAAAGCTGTTCAAAAGTTTCTACATCGGTTATTTCCTTGTAAAACTCACAAAAGGAAATAACCAAACTTCCATTCGGCTCATAGTATGTAATTGAAAAACGTTTTCCTGAGTATTCAAATTCAATCTCACGACCGCCGTCTATTAATTCTTGAAATTTCTGTTTTGTCATTTGTTTATCTCCTTACCTACACCTCTTTTCATTTTTCCATCTTCCCAGCTAATATTATGCTGATGGGGCACAACAGGATGTGAAGTTTTATTTCCATGATCAGTATAGTCTATATCAAGATACGCTTTACCGTCAGTGCCATAGTATCTCTCCGAACTTTTATTCCCTTTCTTGTCATACTTAATTTTGACAGAATTCGGTACGGATGTTTCCGGAATAGAGTGAGCCATGGTTGTTGAAACTGATGAAACTACTTTAACATCTCTCGATCCAGCAGTATTATACCCTCCAAAAGATGAATCATATCCTTTCATAATTCACCTCCAGATTTTCTCTTCTTGTAACGCCTTGTCATAAAGGCGTCATACTGAAAAACAGGTATAGAAGCTGCTTTTGCAACAGAAAAAATTGCATCAGATGCAGGCCCGTAAACAACAATACCTGTTGGATGTAAGTTATCTACGATGATTTTGACCTGTTCTCTAAAGATTTCTCTGTTAAAGAGCTCACGAGTAAAACCGTTGCTTCCAATAGCAATCAACGTGTTACGCGGATAAGCATCCAAGGAATCAATCGTACAATCAGTTCCAACACGAATATTTGGAATTACAGGGATTCCTTGTCTCCCATAGTAGTAAGTGATTGCCAGGTTATCATAGATTTGACTCTTCTGGACTACCGGCGGCATGTTGTCAAATGGACTTGCATCCATTCCAACAACACATTCATATTCTTTAATTTCGTTCGTGTACTTCTTTGGATTACATTGTAATGAAGAGAAGTACTGGTCTTTACAGTAAAACGATATTGCAAATTGTGACTTATCCTTTACTGTACTGCGCTTATCCCATTGAACTATGTCCTTTGGCGGTTTTTCTGCCACCATCCAGGGTTCAATTATTGGATAACCTTCTTTTGATGTGCGTCTTGCACCTTGTATCAAATAGCCAAGATACACATCCCTAACATATGGAGCTTTTGTATGTCTCATATATCAAATTCCCTGTGTCCTTAAAAACACATGCCGAAAAGAAACAGGAAATCTGGTATTATTTCCACGTGGAATACCAAATATGTCCTGTATACCGTCTGTCCTTTCACCTACATGCCTGCTAAACACATAAGGCGAAACTGCTTTAATAATTCTCAGATAGTAACCTCCTCAGAGTTAAATAATTTCAGTAATCGTTCGTCATTTGGTGTTATTCGTTTATACATCAGCCACTTGGAGTAAGAATCAAAACGATAACCTGCTGTCTCAGTAGATGTATGGAAGGTATTTTGGATGTCAGGGATACTGTTACATTTGTATTTCAAAATTAATGGAAGTGGTGCAATTGCATATGCAGCAAAATAGTTTGCAATCTTATTTGCTAATGCACTTTCTTCTTTATGCCCCATATAGATATGTCCAAATTCATGAAACAGAGTAAAACGTTGTCTAGGAAAAGACTGACTGTCATCGTAGAAGATAATGAATTTATTTGCTGGTGCATAATGAAAACTCATACCATCATATTCATCGTTTTTTACTGTTTCTTTCAGATCTTTTCTTAACTCTGAAAATGGAACTAATTCAAAACCTTCGTTTTTTGCAATTTCAAATGGATCAATAGGAACTGAATGAATACTGTTTTGATAGAACATATCCACTACCCTATGTTCTATTTCTCTATACAAAGAGGAAGGAAGAATAATTTTATCCAAGTATTCATCTGATTCTGTCATCATTTGTTCAAAATAATCCTAATGAGCTCCATTTTCTGTTCATCTGTCATACCAGAAGCATTTCTTGCTACTAAGCGCTGTATTTCAGAAAAGCCCTCATGATCTTCAACTCCATTTATTAAGTAATCCGATGTTGTATTCAGTGCAGTAGCCAAATTTGCAATAACCTCTGCTCTCGGAGTACGTTCATCCTTTAAGTATCTTGTCATTGCTGCTTCAGTTACGCCAACCATACCTGCCAATTCCTTTTGTGTATACTTGGATTGTTCAAGTAATTCTGCAATTCTACCTCCGATGCTACTCATGGCATTCCTCCTCAAATCTAACATTATGGTAAGAGTGGATTATCATTTTGTCAAGAATATTTTTGTAAGCAAACTCAATCAAAGAGGTGGCTATGCTGTCACTATTTTACCTTTCAAGAATTCTTACTCAACAAGAAAACATTTACTTTTAGCTGTTATATAGCTTAGAGTGGTTTCTCCCTGCTTTATTTCCTTACAAACAAGCCTTCCCTACTTCAAGAAACCGAATAAACTGATTTTCAGTCTCAATGGTGAAAAACCCATAGACTTTCAGTTCATCAGCATGCGTCTTCATAAGGTCCTTGAAGCTAACGGAATTGACTGGAAGAAAGAAGGTCTCTCTTTCCACTCCTTCAGGCATTTCTTCAACACAAGGCTTGTAGCGAACGGAGTGAACGGAGAACTGGTCAGAGCGACTGTCGGCCATGAGAGTCAGGAAATGACCAGGCACTATCTGCATCTTGTCCCATCTGATTTGAACACAGTCATGGATGTTGCCAAACAGATTGTGAACTTGTGAATTTGGCCAAAATGTTTACATTTGAATCAAAATGGTTTATATTTAGACCATATTGGCGAGATTTTAATATGAATATCTATTTTGAGATGATGAAACATCCTGTATTCTCCATAGATGATGTTCTGCAATATTACAGCAACTACGAATCTGCACGTTCAGCTGTAAAGGCTCTTGTACGAAAAGGATTGGCAATCAAGATCCGAAACAACATGTACACATGCATCAGCGGAGAGACAAATTCACCGGTTGCCAACCGTTTTCAGATTGCAAGTACCATTACTCCAACTTCCTGCGTTTCTCACCATACGGCCTTTGAGTACTATGGTGTAATGAATCAGATTTATTATGATGTCTACGTCTCATCGCAAACCCTATTCCGTGATTTCTCATTTGATGGTTATTCATTCCATTGCATCAAGACAGGTTTCCTGGATCAAATAGATACTCCTGAGTTCGGAGGCGGAATCAGAGTAACATCACTTGAACGTACAGTCATAGACAGCATAAAAAGCATAGACAGGATAGCCGGAACAGAAGAATTGCTTGAGATCCTGAAGGTCTGTCCCAAGCTTGATGAAAAGAAATTGAAGGATTACATCACTCTGTATGGCAATCAGTTTCTTTGGCAGAAGACGGGATTCTTCCTTTCAATGTTCAAAGAGCATCTTGGCATTTCAGGTGATTTCATTGATCTCTGCAAGCAGGAATCAGGAAAAAGTCATCGCTATGTTTCTTACGATGCACGTAACGGAAAATATGATTCCGATTGGCAGTTGATAGTATCAGAGAAGACCTACGAATATATGAAGGACTTGACCGATGAGAAGGTTTGATAAAGCAGAACTCGGAAGAACCGCAAAACAATATGGATTTGTACGTGACACCTTTGAAAAGGTGATTCGGCTGACTGACATTCTGAGATTCATTAATAAAGATTGTTTACTCAGTGAACATCTTGCCCTTAAAGGCGGAACAGCAATCAACCTGGCAATTCTGAACCTCCCGAGGCTTTCCGTTGACATGGACTTTGACTACACACCGAATGATACGAAAGACAAGATGCTTGAAAACAGAGAAGACTATCCGTTTTCTTGAGTGAAATCGGCGCCGCCGGGCCATTTTTGTGTGCGTACACCGCTTTTATCAAAAAAATAGGTATGTGCGTACACTTATTTCCTGTAGATACAATCATTTATAGGGTGTTATATTCGGATTTGGACGTACATGGTTTTTGTTTGTCTTCATTATTATTCTTTTTACACAAACAATTTACAACACTATTTAGCATGTTTGTACGCACGCTGCTCTTTTTATCTTGTGGAGGGTCGTTTTTCGCTGATTTCATACTGCCTCAGAAATGGCCTCTCTGCAAACCTTACAGAAATTCTTGACATGTTATGTTTTTATCATAAAATTGTAACATATGAAAGCCGTGAAAGAAGATTCAAACTTCCAGAAACTCGTTCGTGAAATAAACCGTTTTGAGACAGGTTCTGTGTTCTTGTCTGATGATCTCGAGATTGAAGACAAAGCGGTGCTCAGAGTCTATCTTGCACGCATGGTTGAAAGCAATCTGATTGCAAGAATTGCTCCCGGAGTCTTTTACATTCCAAGGTACTCAAAGGTTCTGAAATCAGCTGTCCCTCCCGACATTGATGATGTAGCAAATGCCATTGCAAAATCCGAGAAAGCACGGATTATTCCTGTTGGAAGTTATGCGCTTTACAAAGCCGGATTGACTACGCAGGTACCCTCTGTTGCTGTGTTCGGAACTGACGGAACAGCAAGGGTTATCAAGCTCAATGACGGACGCACGATTAAGTTCAAAGCTGCGGCGGCAAGGAACTTTGCATACAACAGTCCGGTCGTTCAGACAGCGGTTTCTGCCATGCGTGAAATCAAAGAAGAAAATATCACAGAAGATGAGATTGTGAGGCTTAGAAATCTCTGTGCCTCTGTAGACGGCAAGGTCTTCGAATCCGATCTGAGATTGGCACCCGAATGGATATCAAGGGCGCTTAAAAGAGGTGTGAAAAATGCTGACTGATCTTACAAGACAAGAGAAAAAAGACGTCTTCACTTTTGTGGGTGCGTCAAAGAAAATCAGAGCCGAAGCTGCAGAGAAAGACTGGTGGGTTGTTCAGGTTATACGCGCTCTATTCTCCTCCCAATTCAGGGACAATATGTCCTTCAAGGGAGGAACATCTCTGAGTAAAGGATGGGGTCTGATTGAGAGGTTTTCGGAAGACATAGACATTGCAATAGACCGCAGGTTCTTGGGGCTCTCTGGCGAGCTCACAAGAACACAGATAAGCGACAAACTCAGACGTGCCTCGTGTTCTTTCGTCCGAACAGATTTGAAGTCTGCCGTCGAGACTGGGCTTACAGCTTCCGGTATTCCGAATGAATTGTTCGATGTTGATGTGGAGGTTACTCCTGTCAGTACGACGGATCCTGAAAAGATATATGTCCGTTATGAGAGTGTCTTCTCAAGTGACATTGACAAATATGTGAAACCCAGAGTTGTCATCGAGGCCGGAGCACGCAGTATATTTGAACCTACAGTGGTTCGGGCCATACGGAGTTTTGTCTCCGAGATTCTCCCTGATGCTGAAAAGATTCCTGATGACAGAATCGATGTCAAAACTGCACCGGCACAGCGTACTTTTCTGGAAAAGATTTTTCTCCTCCATGAGGAATTTCACAAAGAAGGCTCCGTCAGGACTGAACGTATGAGCAGACATCTCTATGACATCGAGAAGATGATGGATACTGGTGTCGGGAAGGCCATTCATGACAGAGACCTGTATCTGAGCATTGTCGATCACAGACGCAGATTCATCGGTCTGAAAGGGTTCGACTACAACACTCTCATGCCTCAGACCATCGACATCATCCCTCCTGATACAGTAATGAAACAATGGGCGGAAGACTACAGATCGATGCAGGAATCGATGATATTCGGAGAATCGTTGCCTTTCGATGAACTGATAAAGCGTATCAAGGTTTTGAATGATAGGATCAATTGTCTGAAATACTGACTGATTAATCCTAGGTGAATTTTCAGTGAGTATTTTTTTCGAATTGCCGGAATCTGCGTTTTCTCTGTTTGAAAATGCGTAAATCGGCATCTTAAGCGATGAAAAACCCCGGATAATGCCCTGAAATACTCACCAAAACGCACTTAAAGAGTGCAGTCTTAGAAAAGATAACAGATTTTTATGAGTTATATTTTTGAATGACAAAACACACATAAAGTCTTATAATATAAACAAATAAATGAATCGGAGCGAATGGCGACAGCAGAGTCCAGGGTTCGATCCCCTGTCCGCTCAACTTACAAATCCTTCTAGTAAAAAAACTTACTGGAAGGATTTCTTTTTACCCCAATCTCAAAAAAGGTTATAGTTAGCAAAATAGTTAGCAGTTCACTGCAAACAATATTTCCTTGTACATTAAGAGATTAAGTCAACTCCATCTACGAATGACAAAGAAAAACAGAAAAAAAGAGAAAAAAGAAAGGATTTTGTCAGCTACGTTGTTTCACAGTGCATTGGCGCATTCTGCGGAGCTTTGGTTCTGTCAGGAATCTTCGGTGCAGGTCATGTCACTGACAAGACAGGCGGACTTGGATCAAACGGCCTTGCCGGAGTAAACGGCAATGCATTTGCAGGTCTTCTGGTTGAAGTTGTTCTTACATTCATCTTTGTGATTGCCATTCTCGGTGTTACAAGCAAGAAGGCAAAGCATGGTTCATTTGCAGGTCTTGTAATCGGTCTTACACTTGTTGTAGTCCACATCCTGGGCATCGGCCTTACAGGAACTTCAGTCAACCCCGCAAGAAGCTTCGGACCCGCTCTTGTTGCTATGTTCAGCGGCAACGCAGATCCCATGAAGTGCCTCTGGGTCTTCATCGTAGGTCCCATGGCCGGTTCTGCTCTTGCAGCTTGTGTTTACAAGTTTCTTGAGAAGTAATTGATCAACAGTTGAGATTAGACTGAAAACCCTTGCGGGATATAACTGCAAGGGTTTTATTTTTTTGTGCCGTACTTCTTGATATGTGCCTTGATGGCATTGAAGGTTTCTTCGCTTATGTAGTGCTCTATGCGGCAGGCATCTTCCGCAGCTGTCTTTTCGCTTACGCCCAGGTCTTCAAGAATTCTGGAAAGAATCTGGTGGCGTTCATAGATTTGCTTAGCCTTTTCCTCCCCTTCGGGAGTTAGTTTGATAAAACCGCGCTCGTCGGTGACTGCAAGACCATCGGCCTTCAGAAGGCTCATTCCCCTGCTCACAGACGGTTTGGAATAGCCAAGCTGTTCACCAACGTCGATGGCACGGACTTCGTCCGATTTCTGTGAGAGGACATAGATTGTCTCAAGGTACATTTCACCTGATTCCTGCATACAGATAGATTCCCATAAAATTGCAGATTTTTCAACGTTTTACAAAAGCCGGTTGACAAGTTAGCAATGGCTAACCATAATAAAGATGCAGTTAGCACATGCTAACTCATAAAAGGAGATCACGATGATGCCACTTAATCTTTCAGAAATCGGCGAAGCCAGAATAATCAGGAAGATTGGAGGAAGCCCGGATGTCAAAAGGCATCTGGAGGACCTGGGATTCAACATCGGGGGTGAAGTCAGTGTGATTAACACTCTGAATGGGAATCTTATCGTCAAGGTCAAGGAAAGCAGGGTCGCTGTGAGCAGTGAACTTGCAAGGAGAATCATGGTATGAAAACGCTTAGGGATGTAAAGGTTGGAGAGTCCGCCGTGGTTGTGAAACTTCACGGAGAAGGTGCTGTCAAACGCAGAATCATGGACATGGGAATCACAAAGAACACAACTGTTTATGTACGTAAAGTTGCCCCTCTTGGAGATCCTATTGAACTTACAGTCAGGGACTATGAACTGTCGATCCGAAAGGCCGACGCACAGATGGTGGAGGTAGCTTTATGAGTATCAGAATTGCCCTTGCAGGTAACCCCAACAGCGGAAAAACAACACTGTTCAACGCCCTTACCGGTTCAAATCAGTTTGTTGGAAACTGGCCCGGCGTCACTGTTGAAAAGAAGGAAGGTAAACTGAAGAACCATGAAGGTGTGACAATCACAGACCTTCCCGGAATCTACTCTCTTTCCCCCTACACTCTTGAAGAAGTTGTTGCAAGAAACTACCTGATCGGTGAAAGACCGGATGCCATTCTTAACATCATCGACGGTACAAACCTTGAAAGGAACCTCTATCTGACAACACAGCTTGTAGAGCTTGGAATTCCTGTTGTTCTTGCAGTTAACATGATGGACGTTGTGAAGAAAAACGGTGATTCAATCAACTCTGAAGAGCTTTCTCGCCAGCTTGGCTGCAAGGTAGTTGAGGTTTCAGCACTCAAGGGAACAGGTGTCATGGAGGCAGCGGAACATGCAATTAATGCTGCTAACCAGACCAGAAAGCCTCCGATGCACACATTCTCAGGTCCTGTTGAGCACGCACTTGCACACATTGAAGAAGCTGTTGTACACAACCTTCCTGAAGAGCAGCAGAGATGGTATGCAATCAAGGTTTTTGAAAGAGATGAAAAGGTTCTGAAACAACTCAATATTTCACTTGAGACCCTCTCCCATATTGAAAGAGACATTCAGGCAGCTGAAAAAGAGCTGGATGATGATTCCGAGAGCATTATCACAAATGAGCGTTATATCTACATTGCAGAGGTTATCAAGGCCGTCTACAAAAAGAAGAGAAAAGGCGGTTCCTCAACTTCTGATAAGATTGACAGAATTGTAACCAACAGGTGGCTGGGTCTCCCCATCTTTGCCCTTGTCATGTTTGCAGTCTACTGGATTGCAATGGTGGCCGTAGGTGCTCCTGCAACTGATTTCACAAATGACAACATTTTCGGCGATGGTTTCCACCTGTTCGGAATTGACGGTGGTTATACAGAACTGGCCGAGGAGTACTCGGATGCCTCTTTGATTGTTGACGGCTACGATGCCTACGTTGAGAAAAACGGAAAGGCGCCTGCCGGCGATTTCGAGTATGCAGTTGAGGATGAAGAAACTCTGGAAGTTTCATACGAAAGTGCCACTTTGGATGATTACAGAGAAGCTTTGCAGACTCTGGACAGAATCGGTGAAGAGCCTGATCCTGCTGATTACGGTGTATGGATACCAGGTATTCCTGCAATATTTGAATCTGCTCTGGATGCAATCGGTGCTGATGAATGGCTCAAGGGTCTGGTTCTTAACGGTATTGTGGCAGGTGTAGGTGCAGTTCTTGGCTTTGTTCCCCAGATGCTGGTTCTGTTCCTGATGCTGGCCTTCCTGGAAGCCTGCGGTTACATGGCACGTATTGCCTTTGTTCTTGACAGGGTGTTCAGAAAATTCGGCCTTTCCGGAAAATCATTTATTCCGATGCTCATCGGTGTAGGATGCGGAGTTCCCGGAATCATGGCAAGCAGAACAATTGAAAATGAGCGTGACCGCCGTATGACAATCATGACAACAACCTTCATCCCCTGTGGAGCAAAGGTTCCGTTCATCGCAATGATTGCAGGTGCCATCTTCGGAAAGTCACCGTGGGTATCAACATCTGCATACTTTATCGGAATGGCAGCAATTGTTGTTTCCGGCATCATGCTCAAGAAAACCAGGATGTTTGCAGGTGAACCTGCTCCGTTTGTCATGGAGCTTCCCGCCTACCACTGGCCTACCCTTGGAAATGTTCTCAGATCAATGTGGGAACGCGGCTGGTCATTCATCAGAAAGGCCGGAACGATAATCCTCCTTTCAACAATCCTTGTCTGGTTCACTAGCTACTTCGGATTCACTTCAGATGGTTTCCGCATGCTTGCAGAAGACGAACTTGACCTTTCTATCCTTGCATGGATCGGCAACCTGATTGCCTGGATTTTCGCCCCTCTCGGATGGGGAAACTGGCAGGCTGCAGTTGCATCTATCACAGGTCTTGTTGCAAAGGAAAACATTGTAGGAACAATGGGTATCCTCTATGGTGGCGGAGATTCAACTGTATGGCAGTCTCTGGCTGTTGCATTCAACGGAATCACAGGTTACTCATTTTTGGTATTCAACCTGCTCTGCGCCCCGTGTTTTGCAGCAATCGGTGCAATCAAGCGTGAGATGAACAACACAAAGTGGACATGGTTTGCAATCGGTTATCAGTGCGGCTTTGCCTATGTAATCGCCCTGATGATCAACCAGTTCGGAAAGCTGTTTACAGGTCATGTGAATGTAATCGGACTTCTGTTTGCACTTGCATCACTTGCAATGATTATCTACATGCTGTTCATCAAGAAGGCAAAGGAGAACTGATATGAGTACAGGAACAATTGTTCTGACCATCATTCTGGCAGGTATTGTTGTTCTGATTATCAGAAAGCTTGTTAAAGACAAGAAGAAAGGTACATCGCCCTGTTGCGGTGGCTGCGCCCACTGTGCATTAAGCGGAATGTGTCATAAGAAACATAGCTGATAATATTGCCGGAAGGCAAAAAAAACTCCCTTGCAGAGTTATTCCGCAAGGGAGATTTCTTTTTTTATGTGTCAATTAATAGAAGTATCTGACATACAGAATTGCACACTTGTTTCCTTTGATAGGAAGATCAGATGTTCTGACTCCAAATTTTGAATCGATAAATGCATACCATGCAGCACCTGCAGAAGATTCACTTGAAGACCAGAAATACTCACCCTCTTGAATAATGGAAGAACTTATTGTTCCTTTCCTCTGCAAAGTCAGAATAGTGGATAACTCATCAATGGACGGCAGATACCAGTCATCGTAAGTCACTTTACTGCTTCTGCCATGTATGGTTACCGGAAGTGAATAGTTTCCGGCAGTCTTAGCCGCAAATTTGTCTGTCATTCCTGATACTATCTGTTTCTTAAACAATTCATTGACCATATCGGTGAAAGCATGCCCATTACTCATCTTGCTGATAAGCAGTTCAGTATTGACTTTGCCCCATGTATCTGTAGCACCAACCTTCTTAGCTTCATCACCTGACTTGGCGGCGTAGTAGCCATAAATCTCATTGGAAGAGCCTACTCTGGCAAGTTCCATATAGTCGTATCCTCGTGATGAACTGTGACTTCCGGCAAAAACAATTATTCCACCGGCAGGACCGATATCGCCAACCGCATAATCAATGGTAACCTTCTGGCTTCCGTAATCCGAATTGGTGAAATTTGCCTTCTCTGCCCAATAGCTGATTGTTGTGGTCTCTCTTACTTCAATATAACCACTATAGGTGTATTCAACTCCGTCGAGGATGTATTTGATTGTTCCGCCTTCCGGCGATGTCAGCTCAAGTTTTTTATACTTATGCTGTGAATCCACATAAGTTACTGTTGGAACCGGAGTTGTGAGTTTATTTGCAGCATAAACTTTAGTTGTCTGAGATTGTGTGAAATTGGTTTTCGTGAAGTACGCTCTGACTTCGCTTCCTGTAGGAACTGTAATCACATAGAAACTGCCAACCGTTGAATAGTCTTTATTACAGTTGAATTGAATTTCTGGGATATCCGACCTCTTATAGAATCTGAGAGTCTGAGTATTGTTTACTTTGTCCTCTGTGCGGTCGTATAGTTCGGGGGCAGGA
>Ga0265299_10003802_pt1 | contig 14561 bp, 15 predicted proteins | sample AusTroGonzalo_MG_4_FD_193485 | JGI IMG/M metagenome (GOLD analysis project Ga0265299, IMG submission 193485) | Bovine rumen microbial communities from tropical cattle in Woodstock, Queensland, Australia - Gonzalo_02 | ecosystem: Host-associated > Mammals > Digestive system > Stomach > Rumen ... | reverse complement strand
ACGGAATCAAGATGGGCCAGAGCACGTATGGCACTGGGCATCATACTATCAAGTTCTGCGTCGCCTGGAAAAACAAATCTTCGGGCTTTTACGCGAACTACACCAATGCCGGCAGCAAGTGGCTCAACAACACGTCTTACATGAACGAAGACCGCGCCTACAGCATGGCATCGACGCTCTACGACGAAGACGGCAAAACTCGCCTTGCCGAGGTGGCCCCGCTTACGGGCGACAAGGCCCACGTACTCAAGAACAACATCGCCTTTCCGAACAAGCTCTCGCAAATCGGAACATGCTGGGAAAAGATATCGAGCCAGAATATCGACCATTATGTGGATTGCCCGGCAGGTGAAAACAACTCTTGGAATTTGAATCTCGACCTGACCGAAGACGATTTTGTGAGTCTCGATGACCCGAGCATGACCGTAACCGGCAAGGATCTCTCGACGATTCCGGGAATGCTTGGCCCGCGCAACGCTGACGGCAGCTTGCCCAACGTAGATTTCCTGAAACTCAAAAAAGGAAGCCGAGCCATCGACAAGGGCGAAGATCTAGGCTTCCCGTTCGTTGGTAAAGCACCAGACCTCGGCGCTTTCGAATACGGACTTTCGAGCAGTTCCGTAGCGTCGAGCAGTTCCGCGACCTCATCGAATTCCACCGCAGAATCTTCGTCTGGAACTGTCCACATTACGCCACAAAAGACACTTGGCAACGAAACACCTGCCCGGCCCAATAATTCGAAAAGCTACCACGATCTCAATGGTCGCCACTACGAGAAACAGATTCGCTATCGCGTGATGTTCTAGTTTTTGTCGCCTGCTGAAAACTACATGAACTCGACCTAGATTTTGTATATTCTATCTGTTGTATGCAAATAATTAAAACAAAAGTCTATCAAGCGGTTCAATTTTTAAAAAAGAATGATTTGTGGGCGAAAATCGCTCTTACGGCAATCTTTCTTTCGTATTTGTCTTTTTGTCGCGGATGTACTTCTTTTCCAGAACCAGGAGTGACCGTTCCAATTTATGAGAATAATCATCCGAGGAATTATATTGGCGATCTGGCGAAAAATAAAGGTGCAATGCAATGTGAATTGGATGGCAAGAAGCTTTTTCTAAAACGGGATAATCTGAACGATTCCTTTGGGTATTGCTTCTTTGTTGATTCCAAAGCGTTTTATGTTTGGCATCTTCAATATCAAGATGATGATAATGTTTTAAAAAACATTTTGACTTACAGGTTTGAGCGTCAAGGTGATGGTGCAATTGGAATCTTATACGTTGGACCGATTGTGGGTATTGGAATTGATGAACGAAAAGATTCTATCGTCGTTATTTATGAAGAAGAACCATTTGACGGTTTCACAATAGAGCCAAGCCCGTTCAGCGATAAAATTGTCCTTCAGAAAAGTGCTTCGGAGAAAGACATTATTTCAGCTCATTGTGCTTGGAGGGGATACAATTGATCAAGAAACTGATAGATAAACTCTTTACTTTGACTGCCTTTATTTCTGCAGTGTGCTTGGCCGTTCATTACGCGCCAGCGTTCTTGATTTTTGAAGACTATAGCCTTGATCCGTTTGACAAGATGCGTTACACTTTAGCACCGTTGTTTTCTTTAATGATGCTGGCGTCGGCTGTTTTGCTGTTCCTAGATTTATTTTCGTTGAAATATAAGAATCTTCCCAATAAGGCTTGGAAGATTTTCGCGGCAATTGGAGTTGTTCCGATTTTGCCATTTGCCTTGTTTGGTTTGGTGATCTTTTTTATGATTGGCTTGAGTGACCATCCCTGAAAAAGGTTGATACTTAAATTAATTCGATTTAATTTTTCACGCAGCGGATGGACAAGAAGTCTTTCGCATTTTCTGCATAGATTGATTTTAGTTGCGCGGAATTGCTGGAGTCGATAACGACGGAGTCTTTGAAGGTTATTGTTGGCGGATTGCAGTTTATAATTATGACTGATGGTGGGGGCGGGATGCAAAGACTATCGCGGAAGATTTCTTGTTCTCCCAGTGTTACGTTAAGTGTATCGCCAAATGTGTTTAGGGTTATAATTCTTGTTTGAGACCCACTTTCTGGGCAGCATCCGTTTATATCCCATCTGGAATCCCATGATGAACTGCTTGACGAAGAATCGTCGCATGCTAAAAACGCAAGCGATATGGCTGCCAAGTATGCCAAACGTTTTTTCACGTTCTCACTCTTTTTCTTTTTAATCCCGTTTCGTGGATAAGTTTGTGGGTTCCGACAGGAGTTTTTTGTTGATGTACTCTTTGTAATCCACTGAACCGCATGATGTCATGGCTTCGTTGAGTTCGCTTGTCATGACGATTTCCGGTTTTTCGGAAAGTTCTCCGCAGTACGAGAATAGGAATCCGACGTACATGTCAAACGGAAGACGCTCGTAATCGCAGTTGTCATAGAACGTTGCGACAGTGAGGGTGTCCTTCGAAATACTTGTGAGGACGTGTACGGCAGGCGAGGTTTCGTTGATATTTAGCACGTAAAGTGGACAGCCGTCAACTTCATGTAAACTGCCGCCCATGGCTTTTGTAGCATTCGGGAAAAGGAAGCTTAATTCGTTGAGCTCTTTTTGAGTGGCTGCCTTATGCAACCCGATTGATCTGAACTCGGCGATGTCCGGGCTTTCGAAACAAGTTTCTTTTGTTGCGTCGCAACCTTCAAACGTCTTGTTGTATGCAAGAACGTTTTCGTAGAAGGTGACGCCGGGAACCTTGTATTTCTGAAGGTAACTGTCTAGCGTATATTCTGTGTTTGGAAATCCTGTTTGCTCTTGGCCGGAAAAGCCTCCGGCGCCGCCAATCTGTCCGCTCGAACTGCTTGCAGCGGGGTATTCGGTTGGCGCTTTGGCGGATGATGACGATATGCGCACTGCAGAGGAAGACGCTTGTGAACTATCTGATGGTGGGTTCGTTTGCGCGGAAGAATTTGAACCAGTCATGGATGTGGTTGTTTCAACGGAATCGACCGGGGTGTTACTGCTGGATGATCCTTCATCTTCCGTTCCGAGCATATTCCCGTTGGCGGACTGGTTGGGTTCTTCGGCGGTTCCTGCTACTCGGTCGGTACAGGCAAATGCGCCAAACGCAGCAAGAGCTGTGGTGGCGGCTGTCAAAAATTTTGCAATTAGTTTATCCATTGCTGTCCTCCTTGGCGTTGCGAGTAAGCGGGAATAACTGTAAATTTAATCTATAAACTTGGTTGATGTTCTTGTCACCTGCGGCGATGCTTACGATTTTTCTGCGGCATTCATCCAATTCCTTTACGATTTGTTCGTAGGAGTCTTTTGAAATGCCCATGGTGATTCCGCTGAAGTTCCGTTCGGCTTTGGCCAAGTTGAGCGACTTTTCTGCGATTCTTGCCATTTCGCGGTGCATTTCACGGATGGCAAGGCGCGTCGCTTCTGGGGAGCCTTTGATGGATGTTTCGCTTTGAACGTAAGTGTTTTCGCCAGTTTTTTTCAAGAAGCCCGCCTTCGTCAAAAAATCAAGCGATTGCTTGACGTCATAAGCGGAAATTTCCGGATAGCATTTCTTGGCGAGCTCTCCGGGGGTGGCTCCCGGCATCATCGGGGCGAGTTCCCTCAAGGCTGGATTTTTCCAGGTTTCGTAAAAGTCGAACAGGTCGCCCTCGATGACTCGGACCTTGTGTTCCTTGGCGATGGCGAGCATTTCTGCGTAGGCGGCTTTCTTTTTCTCGTCTTCGGTTTCTTGCCCGAACTTGACCATCGCTCTGAAGTAATCCATTTCGAATCCGACGAGTCCCATGGCTTGTCCGGTTCGTTCGACCCCGATGCGGCTTAGCTTGCTTTTGCCATCGCAGACGACCTTCATGTACGAAGACGATGTGAAACCGGCGTTTTTGGAGAATTCCCGCCACGAAAAAACATGGCGAAGTTTGCGTTCTTCGTAAAAGTCGCGCATGTATTTGCGAAAGTCGGAATATTCGATAATCGGTTTCATCTTAGTATAAATATAGATTGAAAATGGTTGAAAAACAACTTTTTTTATGCAACGAAATATTTAAAAAATGGCTAAAAAAAGGCCTTTTTTGGAATCAAATACCGCAAGTTGTTCTTCTATGCAACGCCTTTGCTTGCGAAAAATGTGAAAAAATTCATGTTTGCCAAAATATTGAATGGATTTTCGACTGCTTTTATGAAAATAATATACATTTCGTAATATGAGCGTTTTTGTTTCTTATGCGGAAGTCAATCTTGGGTGTGTTTGTATATTGGTGCTCCTGTTGTACAGCATCAAACGGCTTCCGACTCCGCAGTTGAAATACACTCTTTTTCAGAAACTGGTGTTTTGGCATATTGCTTACTTTGTAAATGATTCTTTATGGGCTCTCGTCAACGATAGCGTTCTTCCGAAAAATATAGTCAGCGTTCTTACGGTGAATTATACGAATGCCGTTATATTGCTATTCGTCGCCTATAGTTGTTTCATGTTTGCTGAAATCAGTACTCGACCCGAGATGACCCGACTGCAAATTTATCGTCTCGAGATGAAATTACGGATTCCGATTATAATAGAGGCTGTCGTTTTGCTTGCTTCTTTTGTGATGGCGCCCGGTTATTGGTTGGATGATAGATTGGAACCGCTTGATTTTTATTATGTTATTCTTTCTTTCTTGCCGATGCTCTATTGGGTTGCAACGACGATTCGTGGGCTTGTTCGCGGATTCTCCCTGCAGAACCGCTCGAATTTGAGGACCTACTTGATTGTGGCGTGTTATACGCCGGGCGTCTTGATTGCGGGGGGCGCTCAGGTTTTCTTTGCTCTGACGACTCCGATTTTCTGCTTCTGGTGTACGTTTATTATTTTGTTTGTTTATTTACATTTGCAAAACCAGTTGATTTCGACGGATTCCTTGACGATGCTCAACAACCGCAACCGCCTGCATCATTATTTGCACCAGTTGCGCGATGTAAAAGAGTCCTTTGTGATTATGGTTGATGTAAATCATTTTAAGCAAATTAATGATACTTACGGCCATGCCGAAGGTGACAGGGCGCTAGTTCTTGTTTCGCAGGCGTTAAAAAAGGTTTGTGAACGCCTGAATTATTCGATGTTCCTTTGTCGCTATGGTGGTGATGAATTCCTGATGATTGCGCAGACAGAAGTTCCTGATGAAGTGGTGCGCCAGATTAAGAGTTGCTTGCAAGAAGAAGTATCGAAACATAACCATACGCGGTCTTATACGCTTGAGGCCAGCGTAGGAATCGCCCATTGGGACGGTCATCTGGAAAGCTTCAAAGAAAGCATGATCAATGCCGATAAGAGAATGTACGAAGACAAACGCTTGGCATAAATAATTAGGAGTTCGGAATTATCTAAGCTCTACCAACTAAAACATCACTGGATCCTGCTCCTTCGAACCTAAGAATTGTAAGGCATTAAAATGCCAACAATTCTATATCAGCCCTACAGGTTTCAGGATGACATCCCTAAGCTCTAAGTTCTACCAACTACCACCTAATAAACATTACCCTTCCAGTTTATTTTTCAGGTAATGTCGCGACGTCCATGTGAAATACAGGATGTCTGCAATTACTAGCGCGATGGCGCAGGCGAGAAATACGGGGCGGTGCATGCCGAAGTAGTTCGCCATGGCGCCACCGGTGAGAATCCCCGCTCCGATGCCGATGTCCCAGCCGCTGAGGTACGTGCTGTTCGCGGTGCCGCGTTGGTCGTGCCGGGCGAGGTTCACGCACATGGTCTGGTAACCGGGGAAGATGAGCCCTAGGCTTGTTCCGATGAGGAATGCCGCGATGAAGAATGTGGCGACTCCGTGACTGAACGTGAGGATAAAGTAAGCGATGACATTCAGCGTCATGCCGGTGCCGACGAGGTGGATGAGGTAGCCGCGGTCGATGAGACGGCCTGTCATGATGCGGTTCAAAATGAGGCCCGCGGCGATGAGGGCGTAAAACCAGCCGGAGCCGCCGATGCCGAGTTCCTTGGCATAAAGCGCGATGTAGTTGGTGACCGGGCCGTAGGCGAAACCGACGAAGATGAAGTTTGCGAATTGCGGGACGGCTCGCGTGAGGAAGAACCGGTCGAGCGAAAGCGGGGCGTGCGTTTTTTTCTCTTTGCGGGGAACGCGCAACGTTTGCACGAGAATGAGGCCGATGACGCAAAGGATTATGGAAATCGCAAAGACGATGGTGTCGCCGAATGCTTCGTAAAGAAACATTCCGGTCATGGGACCGGTGGCGAAGGCGAGATTCACGCTGATGCCGAAGTAACCGATGCCTTCGCCGCGGCGACTTGCGGGCAGTGCATCGATGGCAACGGTATTGCTTGCCGTGCTCGAGATGCCGAAGAAAAGCCCGTGGGCGAAACGTACGACGGCAAGAATCGGCAGAAGTCCGACGACCTTGTAACCGACGAAGCAGACCGTGAATGCAAAGAACGTCCAGAAGTAGAGCGGCTTTCTGCTGAGCGTATCGACGAGGAAACCCGCGAAGGGGCGGCAGGCGAGCGCACCGATGGTGTAAAGCGAAATGATAATGCCCGCGGTTGCGTTGTCGGTCTGGAATTTGTCGATGATGTACAGCGGAAGAATCGGCAGCAGCTGGTAAAAACTAAAGAACAGGAGAAAGTTCGCGGCGGCGACCGTCACGAACGTGCGCGTCCAAAGTGCCGGTTTCTCGTTAGTTGTTGCCATAATCAAATACCCCATCGGAAAAGATAGAAAAAGTTATATTCTTGTAGAGTTTTTACCGCAGAAGGTCGTCATGATTACGAATCGAGCAACTGTTGTTCAATGGAATGCAGAAAAGGGATTTGGTTTTGCTACTGCAAACGGCGTGAAATACTTTGTCCATCAATCAGTTCTAGGTCGCACCGCGAGACCGCCGAAGATTGGCGATACGATAACGGTCAGCCTTTTTGGAAAAGGCGAAAAAGGTCCTAGGATTGAAAAAGGAACATTGGATGGTGTTGACGTGCTAGAGAATGTTCGGCCTGTTCGTCAGTCCAATAGAAATGGCTCTCGACGTAACGGGTCGTTCCGCAAAATCAAACTTGTTGCATGTGTAATCTTGATTGCAATTTCGGGAATCTTTTGGCTGGCGGAAAAGCTTGATTCAAATGGCCATTCCAGTCGCGAAATTGCGGCTCAAGTTGATGTACAGGGCAGTCAATATACCACAAAAGACGAAGTTGCAAAGTTTATTTGTGACAATGGCTACCTGCCGCCCAATTACGTCAGCAAGAAAGAGGCTATCCGCTTGTACGAACGTAAAACGGGGCGCACGTTCGAAAGATGGAACTTTAATCCGCAGAGAAAGCTGGGCGTTATGATTGGCGGCGATGTGTTTGAAAATCGCGACGGCAAGCTCCCGAGCGGTAGTTACAAGGAAGCTGATGTCGATTACTTCGAGGTTAATCGCGGAAAGAATCGCTTAGTTTATAGTAAAAACTGCAATATTTATTATACCGGCGACCATTACGAAACATTTACCAAGTTGAATCTTAAATGAAAAAATCCTCGCTTGTGGCGAGGATGACTTTCTTATAAACTATGAGGCGATGCTTCGCCTTTTTTATTTTCTTTCGAGAGCGACGAGCGTTTCGAGGTGCGGCGTGCCCGGGAACAAGTCGAGCGGCAACACTTCCTTGACTCGGTAACCAAAACGTTCCCATTCGGCGAGAGCGTCCGGGATTTCGTCTGTGCCGCAGAAAATGTGCAGCACGCGAACGGGCTTTCGCAAAGCAAGCGCGCGAATCACGCCGGGTTCTGTCCCCTTGCGCGGCGGGTCGAGCAAAATGCGTTCCGGTTCGCCAGGAATCGGTCGCGGGAGTCGCATCTGCACGAACGTCTCGTCAATCTTGCCTGCGATGAACTTGTAGTTTTTCTTCAAGAATCTAGCGGAAGCTTTCGCGCAGTCGATGGACGGGCCTTCCCATTCCACGCCGAGTACGGACTTGGCGGCTTCGCCGAGTGCAAAGCTGAAAAGGCCGTAACCGCAGTAAAGGTCCAAGAAATTGTCGCCCTTTTCAAGACCGAGCAAGCGGCTTGCGGACTTGATGAGGTTATGGATTTGGCTTTCGTTAATCTGGCTGAAACCCGTCACCGGATACTTGAGCCTGAAATGGCCGAGGTCCAGCGAAAGTTCGCGCGGGCCGTAAAGCTGCTTGAAGTTGAGCGTGTCTGTTGGGCGTTTCGCTTCGAGATAGTAGTTCGATTCCGTCGTATCGACGTAAGTGTGGGCCGCCGTCACGTGGTACGGGCTTTGCTGCAAAACTTCGGCAATTTGTTTCAACTTGCGGACAATGCTTGCGTCCAGCTTTTTCACGTTGAAAATCACGACGCGATACTTGTACGTGCCACGGATGATAATCCAGTTGAGCGCGTAAGCGAGCGGCTTGTACGCCGGCGTGATGAGCTTGTCGAACAGCAGGCGGTAAATCGCGTTGTGCTCTTCGGGCTCTAAAATGCTGTCGTATTCGTTAAACCGCAAATCACCCGGCTTCATTTCGACCTGGCGCTTGGACGTGGTGCGGTAATTGCGCGGCATGGGGCTAGCGACAATCGGCTGCGGACCACGGGCGAGGCGGTTGACTTCCCAAAATTCGCGGATGGCTGCGTTCTTGACCTTGAGCTCGTCCTTGTAATCGAGCGGAGCGAGGGTCTCGCCGTAAGCGGAATCCGATTCTTTCGTGTAATTCGGGAGGTTATGGGCTATTGCTTGTTCAAAAAACATGAAATCCTCTTTTTTACCCCTCAAATTTAAAAAGTTCCCGGAAAGTTTAAAGTCTATTTTTATGCTATGTGGGAGTGATTAGTGGTTGGTAAGCAGTGGTTAGTAAACAGTGGTTGGTGGTTAGTAAATAGTAGGAAGTGACTACACTGTTTCTCCGTCATTCTGGAGGCTCGAAGAGCCGATAGAATCCAGTAAAGGTATGAGCTATAAGCTCGGTCGTCTGCAGCACCCTTTGGGTTTTGGGGCATAGGTGGTGGCGAAAAACTTTTTATATATTTCGGACAAAGGTATGAAATTTATGAAATGGATAGGACTTTTTATCGTAGCTGCGGCGCTTGTGGCCTGCGCGCCTAAGACTGCTCCCGAGTCCTCGGCCGCAATTCGCGAAACGGGCCCGTTAAAGATGCGTTCAAATAGCGAGTTCGTTGCTTGTGTAAAAGAACAGGTACTCCCGATTTATGACAAGTACGTTTTAAAACGTCCTGGACTTACCGGTTTAATCGGTGTGACGATGACGGTGCGTCAGGATGGCGGTATAGATAGTGTTCTCATTGACACTTCGTCAGTCAATTATCCAGAGCTAGAAAAAGAGGTTCAGGAAAAACTTGGCCAGTTGAAATGTCCTCTAATCTATTACAACACGCTCAAGTCCAGAATTGATATCAGATTATCTGCTGAGGGGGTGGCTGTTTCCCAGGCTCGCTCGTCAAGTCAAATTATGAATGTAATTCGCATAAATACTCCGCAGCGGTTGAAACCTATTTACAACCATTATTTAAAGGAACGTTATTATAGCGGTAAAGATTCCTTTGATGGCAAAGTTACTGTGAAGTGGTCGATACTTTCTAATGGCGATGTGGAAAACGCCAAAATCATCGAGGCGACTACGGAATATCCAGAATTTGAAAAGGCGATTCTGGATGATATAAAACAATGGAAATTTGAAGGCGGCGAATACGGTCGAACTACAGTTACAGTGCCGTTTACGTTTTCTGAGTAAAGGGATTTTTAATCCAAATTCGCCTGCTCAATCATGGCCTCATTTTGGGATATTTTGTAGTTTTAAACAAAAAAAGGAATGGTTATGTTTAAATCTTATGCCGGTGCTTTTGCACTTTTAGCCGCATCTTCGTTGATGTTCACTGCCTGCGACGACAGTTCGTCTTCGCCAAGTGCAAGTATAGATCGCACGAATGTGAAAACTTGCGACGAGATGGTCAAGGAAGATGTGAATACATGGCACTTTATCCGCAAGGATGCGTTTGGCGATGATGCTGAATACATCTACAAGGCCGAAGGCCGCGACTTGATAGTGACCATCAAGGATGCGCACGGCTCAAACGATACCAAGACTTATTCCATGTACAACATGGAATCCGAAGTTGGCGTAGAAATGGCTTACCAAGCCGCGAAGGCGACCTGCAAAGACGGTCAAAAATAATCGGTAATGAAATTTGAAATCGATTCTATCCCTTGCGGCTATTGGCTTTGAGGGATATTTTTGTTGTGTGGAAAAAAATTTTTGTTGTGGTACCTATAAAAACGCTTGGCTATGAAGTTTTATAGGTATTGAAAAATCTGTTTTTTATTTCGTACCTATAAATCCTTAAGAACTAACACTTTTATAGGTACTTGTTTTATTTTTGTATATAAATTAAGAGTGAAAAGTACCTATAAAACCGAATTTTTGTGTTGCTTATAGGTACAATCTCGATAGAATTTGCCTTATGGCTGCCTTTGTGAATTGAAAATAACCTGTTTTGTACCTATAAAAAGGATAAAACAATAGTTTTATAGGTACCAAGTTCAGAATTGTCTTGTTTTTTTTGAAAAAATCTAAAAGAAAGACCTCCCGAAAGGGAGGTTGGATCAAAAAACTTCAAAATTCTCTTAACGACTACCGGCCAATAATTTTTTCCGATAATTTTTTTTCTAGCGCCTCGTTGTTTTGTACATTTGTAAACAAATGTAAAGGGATGTTTTTCAAAAAAAGGATTTCTTATGAAATTTGCCAAGTCGTTTATCCCGTTTGTTGTTCTCCCGACGCTGTTGTTTGTCGCATGCGGTGACGATACTTCCTCGACAAATGCTAGTGCATTCCCAGATGAAGTAGCGGATAAAACGGAATTGAACACGTACGATTGTGACATGTCCCATATTGGTAAAAAAGTATTCGTGACGGACTTAGAAAAAAACTACGAATGCGATGGCGACGAATGGTTTGAATCTTATGACCAGCCGAAATCGAGCGCGAAGGGCAAAAGTTCGTCATCGAGTAAAGATAAAAGTTCCTCGAGCAACGGCAAAAGTTCGTCTTCTAAAAAAGGGAGCAGCTCTTCGTCTGCAAAACGTTCTTCTTCGTCATTCCTGAACGAGACGGTGAAATCCAGTAGTTCTGTGAAGTCCAGCAGTTCTGTGAAATCTAGCAGTTCGCAATCGACTGAAATCCTTAAACCCGAACTCAAAGTGAATGAAACTTGTTCTGAAAAAGGTGCTTGCGATGCGATGGTCAAGTCCGACGTGAGTACTTGGCACTTTGTGCGCAAAGATGCGTTTGGCGATGATGCCGAATACACTTACAAGGCCGAAGGCCGTGCTTTAATTGTGGCTATCAAGAATACGGATGGCACGACAGATTCCAAGTCTTACTCCATGTACGATATGGAATCCGAAGTGGGCGTGGAAATGGCGTTCAATGCAGCCAAGTCCACTTGCAAGGACGGTGGCGGCAATGATCGAAAGGTGACAAGCTGTGTAAAGGATTCAGTAATAGCCTTGCCGAACTGCGATAAAGAAAGTGAGGGCCTCCTTGCTTTAAAGGATTCTATTTATCAAATCTGTAAATCAAATTCTTGGACTAAGGCGACTGTTTTGGAATACGACACCTATGGCTTGGAATGTTTTGATGATGGACGCCTTGTGAATGGCAAGGTGAATGCGGAAATAAAATATGTGTGTGCTTCGGGAAAATATAGAACGGCGACAAATGAGGAACTTGATTATGGGCGTGCCTGTGTGGAGGGTAATGAAAATGCTTTAATGGAATATGCTGATAGCGCCTTGAAAAAATGTCAGGGGCAAAAATGGGTGGATGCTCCGGCTTTTGACTATAATACGTATAAACAAGAATGTAATGCGGCAAAAGTAGGTCAGGTAATAAAAGGCCGTAAAACTTATGGCGCTAATGATGAATTCCATTACCGATATTACTGCTCTGCCGAAGGATGGGTAGATATAACGTCTTGGTCATGGGATGTTCCTAATGAAGCTCGTCTCAATCCGGACATTGATTATCAGCTTATGACCGATTCTCGTGATGGCCACAAGTATAGAACCGTGACTATTGGCGAACAAACGTGGATGGCGGAAAATTTGAATTATGCGGATTCTGTACAAACGCCAAGCCTTAAGGACGGCTATAGCGTGTGTTTTCGGAATGATTCTGCAAAATGTGATGTCGCTGGACGATTCTATCTTCATGAGGCTGTTGAAAAGAATGAGGAATATTCTCTTTGTCCGAATGGATGGCGTTTGCCGGATACGACTGAATGGAGAGCATTAATCAATTTTGTTGCAAGCGTGAAACCGGAGGGAGCCCGTGGGCAATTCTTATGTTCTCAATCTGGCTGGCACGTAACTAAGGCTGATTGCTCAGATGATTTTGGCTTTTCTGCTTTACCGGTCGCAGAGCAAGGGATTAGTTACAAGTTTGATGTAAAACATGGCGGCATTACAGGATATGACTTGGTGGACTTTTATACAACATGTGTTTCTGATTGCAATGAGATTGTAGAGGGAACGTATGGTTATGCATGTTTTTGGGCTGCTCTTAGTTCTGATGATGAGAATGCTTATTATATGTGCATCGATGCAGATGGCGTTGCAAAAATTGAACATCAAAATAAATGGAACGCGAATGCTCGCCCTATCCGTTGCATCAAGGACAAGGAATAATTAGGACTTGTGGTGCGAAAAACGTTAAAAGTCCTAATGTTGGCCTTTGTCTGTTCGGCTCTCTGCTGGGCGGACTGCCATACCCTTGATCTTTCTGTAGTGATTGCTAAAGATTTTATGGTCATTGGCGCCAGGGGTGGCTTTTCTCCCAATATTTTCTATACAACATTGTCCGACCGATATGGGACGCGTTATGTGACGCTTCATCGCGAAAGCGAAGATGACCCGGGCCGCATTGTGTGGGCGCTGTATTCCGAAAAGAATGACGAACTCGACCATGTAATCGTTGATAGAAAGGGTAAGATGTACAAGGCCGAGGGAAGTGGCGAGGGCGGAAAGAATCCTCCGCCGAAGAAAAATTTTAAATATCGCGGGAAAGACGGCGTTGTCGCTCCGCTATCTGCTCTTGATGAAGTGGCGTGGAACCTGATTCAACTCCGCAAAACTGCAGAAGACCGCCATGACTCAAATGATGTCTTAATTGTTGTGGAGTCTGAACAAGATAGGGAAGCTATTCTCCGCAAAATCCGTTCCTATAAGCCTTTGGTGCAGATGGCAAAGAATGCGGGCATCTCGTATTTTTCCTTTGCGGTGTCGGGTGAAGTTGGCGCGAACTTCGGGGATTTGACGAAATTATCTCAAGACATGTATGATGCGGTGGGGCTTAAAATGCCTCCTCAAGAAGAAGTGAAAAAACATCAAAGATGCTCCTGTGTCGTTAGTTCTGAAAAGAGAACTCCCAGAGCTGTAATGTTTGAGAATGACAAACGAGAGGGGAATAAAGAACCCGTAAAAGCAAAGACTCCCCGGAATAGGGGCGTGCTGGAAATTCTTAAAGGTAATTAGCCGCGATTTTGCTCGTCTGCAAAAGAATGGCGTTGTCTTTGTTTAAAACAACAAAATTTTACAAAATAAATTTGGACCAAATCGCACAAAAAAGCGTGTATAAGTAATAGGGACTGTATGGATGTTCCATAAATAACACCTTGTTTCTTGACGATATGTCAGATTTGATATATATTTTATGAGTCCGAACCATAAACCTTTAGTCTGGTTGCATGAGCTGCCGCAAACTCCGCCTTTGTCTCAGAAAGCGAGGATAGAGACTGGATACTTGCTACGCTTGTTGCAATCGGGAATGAACCTTTCTCTGCCGCAAAGTCGGCCGATGCCTTCTATCGGAGCTCGATGCCACGAGTTGCGAATTAGAGATGAAAATAAAATATGGAGGCTGTTTTATCGTATAGATGCGGATGCTATTGTTGTAGTGCTTTGGACGGAAAAGAAAACTGCTAAAACGCCCGATGAGGTTATTGATTTGTGTCAACAGCGTTTGAAATATTATGATGCGGAGAATTAGTGTATGGAAAAGGCGAAAAAAGAAAAATTGCAAAAGAAAGGCTGGAAAGTCGGGGATGTCGATGAGTTTCTTGGACTGAGTCCGGCAGAAATGGCGATTGTCGAAATGAAGGTTGCTTTAGCGAAAGCTTTGATTGCAAAGCGAAAAGCCTGCGGAAAAACGCAGGTTTCTGCGGCTATCATGGCGAAAACAAGTCAGTCTAGGTATGCAAGAGTTGAACATGCAGACCCCAGCGTCTCGTTGGAACTGATGATTAAGATGTTCTTTTCGCTAGGTGCAGACAAAAAGGAACTTCTAAAAGCACTTTCTGCGTAAAAAAAGACCCTTCAAAAGATGAGTTGGTACAAAAAAGGACCCCTCTGAGAGGGGTCCAAGAGCGGCGGACCGGGATCGAACCGGCAACCATTAGCTTGGAAGGCTAAGGCTCTACCATTGAGCTACCGCCGCGAGCGTGAACAATTATACAAAAATATGGCGATTTTTAAAGGGGTTGTTAAAAAAGTTGT
>Ga0265299_10003800_pt1 | contig 14563 bp, 12 predicted proteins | sample AusTroGonzalo_MG_4_FD_193485 | JGI IMG/M metagenome (GOLD analysis project Ga0265299, IMG submission 193485) | Bovine rumen microbial communities from tropical cattle in Woodstock, Queensland, Australia - Gonzalo_02 | ecosystem: Host-associated > Mammals > Digestive system > Stomach > Rumen ... | reverse complement strand
ATGTGAAAAAGCTGATTTTTGTTATAGTTTTTCTGAGTTTTTCAGTTTTTGCCGAAAGTTTTTCGCCTGAAATTCCAGGCGGCGATGTTTTTTTAGGCGATGAAATTGCCGTCAAAGTCAAAATCCAGCCGTCTGAAAACATTTCTGCGGTTTTTAATGAAAAATTTGCCGATGCAAAAATCAGAAAAGTCGAGGCAACGCCTGAAAAGGACGCGGTTCTGCTGAAGATCGTCGTTTTCAAAAGCGGTGAAATCGAAATCCCCGAAATAAACATAGTTTCCGGCGGCGTTTCGGGAACGGTCGAGCCTTTCAAAATCACGGTTCAAACAAGGACTGAAGAAAGCGATACGGAACTTCGCGGGCTTAGGGAAAACGCCGAGATCCGTGAAAAAGACTACACTTTACTTTATGCCGCAGCCGCTTTGCTCCTTGCCTCCGCGCTTGTTTTCGCGTTTATAAAACTCAAAAAGAAATTTGCGAAAAAAGTGGTCGAAAAAGTGCCTGTTGTTGTTCCGGCGGATGTCGCGAAAGAGTTCATCAAAAAGGCCGAATCAAAAAGAAAAGAAGGCGATTTTGAAAGTTTCACAGACCTTGTAACGCTCGGGATGAAAACTTATATGTCACTAAAAACACGCAAGAATTATGTCGAAATGACAACTTTTGAAGTCAAACGCGCTTTAAAACGCGACCATATTTTTTCGGAAAATACAGACGAAATCCTTGCAATCCTCAACCTTGCCGACAGATACAAATTTGCCGATGAGCCGCTGAAACCTGAAGATTTCGATTCTCTGATCGACGGTTTCCGCGCTTTCTTGAAGAAAAAGGAGGCTTGAGACTCTTTTCTGTTCCGTTTTTACTTCATTTTTCAGATATTGAAAAAAAAACATAAAATTTTTATTACAATATTAAAATTTTGTTGACTAAAATTCTAAAATTTATATTTTTATTATCGTTATGCTTTTGTTTTTTGGATGAAATATGAAAGAAGATATTGTGATTCATAATGAAAATGATTTGAGATCCAAAATCTACATGATTCGCGGAAAACAGGTGATGCTGGATTTCGATCTGGCTGAAATTTATGGTTATGAAACCAAAAATTTTAACAGGCAAGTAAAGAATAATATTGAGAAATTCGATGAAGATTTTATGTTTCAGCTATCAGATGTTGAGGTTGAACATCTTTCAAGGTGCAAAATTTTCACCTTGAACACAGGGCGCGGAAGTAACATAAAATACAAACCCTACGCTTTCACCGAGCAGGGAATTTATATGCTGATGACGGTTTTACGCGGCGATTTGGCGATCAAACAAAGCAAGGTTCTGATCCGTCTTTTCAAGGTGATGAAAGATTACATCATCGAGCGGGAACATCTCGTAGGGTATGGCGAGGTAGCAAAACTTGCGCTCCAGACTTCGCAGAATACAAAAGATATTGCTGAAATTAAAGAATATATTCGCGGTTTTAGTCCGGCTGAAATCCAGAAAGATCTTTTGTCATTAAACGGAAAAACTGTTGAAGCAGATAAAGATCAACCCAAACTCGACATCGAAAGCAAAATCCTGATTATCAGAAGCCGTCAAGTGATGATCGACCGCGATCTTGCTGAGCTTTATGGCGTTGAAACCAAGCGTTTGAACGAGCAGGTGCGCAGAAATATTGAAAGATTCCCGAAAGATTTTTGTTTTCAGCTTAACAATGATGAAACAAAAGAACTGGTCGCATTTTGCGACCGGTTCGCCAGCATGAAACATTCGTCTGTGAATCCTTACGCTTTTACTGAGCAGGGAATAGCAATGCTTTCCTCGGTTTTGAGAAGCCCGAACGCAGTCGAGGTAAACATTCAGATTATGCGTGCATTTATCGCTATGCGCCGCTTTATGCAGACAAACGCGCAGGTCTTTCAAAGACTGGACAGAGTTGAAAAACACCAGCTGGATTCTGACAGAAAAATTGACGAGCTTTTTGACAAAATGGATAGATACAAAATTGAAGACAAGCAGGGTATTTTCTTCAACGGACAGATTTTCGATGCCTATACTTTTGTGTGCGACCTGATTCGCAGTGCGAAAAAACATATAATATTATTCGATAATTACATCGATGACAGTGTTCTGAAGATGCTTGACAAGCATGGTGAAGGTGTTGATGTCCGCATTCTTACCAAAAGCGTTTTTCCGCAGCTGCAGCTTGATATAGAGAAGCACAACTCTCAATATTATCCAATAAAATTAGAAATTTTCACAAATTCCCACGACCGCTTTCTCTGTATTGATGATACGGTGTATCACATCGGAGCTTCGCTCAAGGATTTGGGCAAAAAGTGGTTCGCTTTCAGCAAAATGGAAATCGATACTGAGAGTTTGGTGAAAAAATTATGATGTCGGAGCGTGGGCGGCTCGCCCGCATTGTTTCCCTTATTTATGCTGAATTTATTTAAGTGACGAATTAACCTTTGGATTAATAATAAGTGGTTTCTTACGTGTTGTTTGGGCAGGCGGAAAAAACACTCTTCCTTTGGTATTGTTGTTCCATATGTACACACGCAATCATCAAATGAATCGTTTGTAAAAGTATACTTTGGACATTTTTCGAGTTGATCATAGTAGTCGACCGCACCTTTTAAATCATCCCCACCCGGACAATATTTGTTGCTTCTTCTAATTTGATCGACAATACTTTCACCCAAATCGGTGCAAGCAACGCAATGATAATCGGGGTCGCCACCGGTGTCAACATAATATGATGCATTTTTCATCCAAACATATCCAGGTTTGCATCCACGATTACCCTGACAGCCTTCACCATGGCAAACATCGCCCGGATCAACCGGAACATCTTGGTCTGGTTGTTCGTCTGGGGTTTCTGGGACATCTTGGTCTGGTTGTTCAATCGGTGTGTCTTGATCATTTGGGGTTTCTTGATGATCTTGATCTGGTTGTTCAATCGGTGTGTCTTGATCATTTGGGGTTTCTTGATGATCTTGATCTGGTTGTTCAACCAGTGTGTCTTGATCGTTTGGGGTTTCTTGATGATTTTCATCTGGCTGTTCAACCAGTGTGTCTTGATCGTTTGGATTGTTTTGTTCGTCCGGTTTATTAGAACCCGTATCTGTTGGGTCGTCAGGATCTTCAACGCAGATGTTGCTCGCGGTATCGCAGAGAAGACCTTCGTCGCAGGTTTCATTCGGATAGCACTCGCTACCGAGTTTGCCGAAGTTTGAGACTGAATCGCCGCCGTTTTCCGGTGTTGAGGAACCGCCGCCGCACGAAACCAGGAAACAGAGTGCAAAAACAAGAAGTGCCGCAAAAGAGATGTTTATCTTCAATCTGAAACCTTGCTGCTTTTGACTGCTTGCCATTTTCTTACCTCATCAAAAAATCGAAAACAATGTATAATATGGAAAGCGGGGAGAAAGGCAAGTTTCTGTGTTCCAGTGGATTTTTAGCCACTAAAATTGATTTTTGTGAAATAAAATCGTCTTATTTAATGTTGTTTACGCGATTTTTTGGTCTGTTTCGCGTGAGGATGCTGTGAAAAAGCTGATTTTTGTTATAGTTTTTCTGAGTTTTGCAGTTTTTGAGGTCGATCATGTTTCCGCTTGAGCCTCTTTTTCTCTTATTGTGGATCCCGCTCGTTCTTCTTGCGGTTTTGCTGATTAAATCAAAAACAACAAGAAATTCAGTCGCTTTCACCAATTTTCATTTTCTGCGCAGCAAAGCAAACGCAAAGTATTTTCTGCCGCAGTTTTTCGATTTTTTTGCACTTTTCATCTTTGTTTTCGCCCTTGCAAGACCTGTAACGCTTGAAAAAACGGTAACTCCGCCGGTTGAAGGCAAGGATATAATGATTGCGCTCGATGTGTCGGGTTCGATGGAGGCTCTCGATTTCCAGCCGAAAAACAGGATCACGGCGGCAAAAAATATAATCGAAGAATTCGTCAAAGGGAGAAAAAGCGACAGGCTTGGGCTTGTTTTCTTTGCGAAAGAGAGCTTCCTGCAGGTTCCCCTTACGACTGATTATGATATTTTCAACGAACTTCTTGCAAGAGTTACAACAGGCGTGATCGAAGACGGAACGGCTATCGGAAACGGTCTCGGACTTGCTCTCTCGCGTCTTGAAAGCAGCAAAGCGAAAAGCAAAGTTATTATTCTTCTCACCGACGGCGACAACAATTCGGGCAACATCAGCCCCGAAACTGCGGCAAATCTCGCTGCCGAACAAGGGGTGAAAATCTATTCGATCCTTATCGGAACGAACGGTTTGGTTCCTTTCCCGGCAGGCAAGGACTTTTTCGGGCGGGACACTTTCCAGAAAGTGCAGATGAAGGTAAATCCTGAACTTTTAAGGAATATTTCGACAAAATCGGGAGGCAAGTTCTATCAGTCGATTTCAACCGAAGAGCTTCAAAAAGCGTTCAAGGACATCGACGAGCTTGAAAAAAGCCCGATTCCGGCGAGAAAACTCAAAATTTACAGCGAATATGCTCCCGATTTCATAATCCTTGCAATGATCTTTATTCTTCTTGCCAGGATTTGCTCAATTATATTCAAGGTTTATCCGGAGGTGGAAAGATGAGGTTCTATGACTGGAGAATTCTTCTTTCCGCTGTCGTGTGGATCCCGCTTCTTGTTTTCTGGATCGTCTACTGCACTAAAAAACGCAATGATTTCAAAAAGTTTTTTGCAAAATCCCAGCTGAAGAAAGCTGTGGTTGCAGGAAACAAAAACCTTGTTTTGAAACGGATATTGATGTTTACGGCTCTTTCGCTTTTTACCGTCGCTGCGGCACGGCCGATGACAGGAGGCGAGGAGATAAACACAAATTCTACCGGTATCGATATTGCCGTTGTCTTTGACGTTAGCCTCAGCATGTTCGCCGAGGACGAGAACGGACCGCGTTTTGAAAAAGGAAAAATGATGCTCATCGACGTTCTGAACTCGCTCGGAGGTGACCGTGTCGCGATAATTCCTTTTGCCGGAGCCGCTTTCCTGCAGCTGCCGCTCACAGACGACTACGAAACTCTGCAGACTGTCGTTTCGGTGCTTGAACCGGGAATGATTCAGCGTCAGGGAACCGCGCTCGGAACGGCTATGGAACTTGCAGCCGACACTTTGAAATCCTCTCCCGAAACTTCAGACAAAATGATAATCATAATTTCTGACGGCGAAGACCCGTCGCTCGATTTCGGCAAGATGAAGGAAATGGTTGAAAAAGAGAATATCCATCTCGCGCTTCTTCCTCTCGGAACAGAGGACGGTGCCCCGGTCAAAATCGGTGACAGTTATCTGAAAGACAAAAGAAATCAGACAGTTATTTCTAAAATTGATAAAGGTTTCTTTGACAAGTGCATCTCGCTTTTAGGTGCAGTCGAGATCAAAAAAGGGGACACTCTGAGTTCTTACATCAAAAATTTCAAAAAGAGTTCGCGCGGCGAAAGCAGGATCCTCAACATCTACAAGGAACGGTTCCAGATCCCGCTTCTTTTCGGAATGATCGTTTTTTTTGTCTACTATCTTCTCTCTTTTGCGGGACGGGGAGGCAAACATGAAAAATAGAACATTCGTTCTTTTGCTTTTAATATTTACATCGTTGTTTTTACTGGCTTTTTCTCCTTTTGAAAAAGAGGCGCCCGAAAGCCGCGAAGGGAGAAAAAAATATGCCGTCGGAGAGATGGAAGAAGCCGAAAAAGAATTCGACAAGGCGGCGAAACGGCTTGAAAACAGTGCCGAAGCATATTACGACTTGGGAAATGCGCTTCAAAGTCAGCAGAAATTTGAAGAGGCTTTGAACGCATACCAGAAGTCGCTCGAAACGGGAAAAACGACTGAAAATCTCCGCTCGAAAATATTTCACAACATGGGAAACTCGTTTGCAGGGCTCGGAAAATATCAGGATGCCGAAAAGTTCTACATGAAATCGCTCGAAGAGGAACCGAATAAGGAATCTGCCGAAAATCTTGAAATTGTTAGAAGAATAATCGCGCAGCAGAAAGAGCAGGAAGAACAGCAGAAACAGCAGCAGGAAAACCAGAACAAACAGGAAAATCAGGATCAGCAGAATCAAGAAAATCAGGAACAGAATCAGGAAGAAAAGGAAAAACAGGACGAAAAAGAACAGAATGAAAATCCTGATAATGAGCAGAAAGATGAACAAAATCAAGAGTCTGCTGAACAAAATGACGAAAACAACGAAGGAAACGACGACGAGCAGAATTCCGGCATGAACGACGAAGACAACGAAACTCAGGATGAGGAAAACCAAAGTTCTGCTGCAGAAGCCGAAGAACAGGACGATGAGCAGCAAAGCGAAGACAAACCGAAGGAAAGCTCCGTTCTGAAGCAGTTCAAACAGCGGAAAAATTTGCAAATATCTCCTTTCATGCTAAAGAAGGAGCAAAAGTCGGATAGTGATCAGACTTGGTGATTTTTGAGGGAAAATTGAGTGATTTTATTATAAAAAAACTGGATTTTGAGGAACTTGTTCTGCTGCCGTTTTTCGCTTTTTCGCAGACTATAACTCTATCGACCGACAGCGAAATCGTTCAGACGGATGCTCTTTTCGGATTCGTTCTCACGGCGGAAGGCTCGTTTGATTCGATCGAAGAACCAGATTTTGCCAATTTTACGGTCGAAAACCGTTCGCAGTCTCAGTCGAATTCGATCAGCATAATCAACGGAAAGTTCGAGAAGAAAAGCTCAATTACTTACTCTTATGCTCTGCGTGCCGAAAAAGCCGGTGTTTTTGAAATAGGTCCCGCGTCACTCAAAGCTAAAGGGAAAACAATAAAGTCGAACAAAGTTACTATTACGGTAACAGGGCAGGGCGTCGGCAGTGCACAGTCAAATTCAAACAGTGCACAGAATGTGCCTCAAAACGATGCGAAACCCGACACAACGGATGAAAATTACTACGAAAAACGCGCAAGCTCGCTGATGAGTCCTTTAAGCGAGTGGGAAAAGAAAACACCTGATTATTTCATCAGAACTATCATAAATCCGGCGAATGATCTTTATGCCGGCGAACCGCTGAGTGTGAGCTACTACCTTTTTGTAAAGCCGAATTCTATAAGCGACGTCAATTTCTACAAACTTCCGGTTTTCGAGAACTGCTGGAAAGACGAAAAGGCGGAAACGCGGCTTAATTTCAAGAGGATAAGCATCGACGGAAAGGTTTATGACTATGCGCCGATAAAGACCTACATTCTGATCCCTGACGGCACAACGGATTTTATTGAAGGAACACAGATGATAATGGATGTCATCACGGGATCCTTTTTCTCAACAAGAAAAGCGACGATTTCTTCTGTCGGTGTGAAAGTTCCGCTCAAGCCGATGCCCGAAAAAGAGATGCATAAAGACGGCGTTTTCGGTGATTTTACAGTTTGGGCAGATAAGAAAAGTCTTACGCTTGACAAAGACAATATGCTGGAAACACTGACTTTTTCAATCAGAGGCTGCGGGAACTTCCAGGATGCGGAAATAGCGCTTGAAAGCAATCCGAATCTCAAAATATTCTCTCCGGAAATAAATTCTTCGGTTTCAGTCACTCCGAAAGGTTACTGCGGAACAAAAACCTACAAATTTATGGTCAAAGGTTTAAAAAAAGGCTGGACTTCGATAAAAGTTAAAGCTTTCGATTTTTTCAGCAGGGATAACGGCTGGCGCAGTCCAGACCTTGCCGAAGTCAAAGTGGATGTCAAGGAAACAAGCGGAGTCGAAGACAATTCCTCAGAGGAAAAGGAAGCCGTTTCTTTCGAGCTTTTGAAGGAACTTCCGGCGAATGTCAAAAAATATGAAATCAGCCCGCTCACCGAAAAAAAATGGTTCAGGCTCGCGATACTCATTCCGTTTGCGATCATGCTTGCAGCATTTGTTATCCGCATGAAGTACACTCTTAAATCCCAACACGCTCTTTCGATGAGTGCTAAAATGGGAAAATGGAGGGATAAAATTCAAAAATCCAATGATTGCACCGAGTTGCTGAATAATTTTTACGATGCGCTGGAAGACCTTTACGGAATAAAAATAAGAGGCGAGCGTATAAATTCACTGAAGCAGAAATACGGTGAAAAAACTGGAAGAATAGCTGATTTTATCAGGAATATAGAAGAAATATCATATTCAGGCATCACAGGTGCCGACATTTCGTCTTTGAAAGAGGACGCTATAAAACTTCTGGATCCGAGAGGTTTTGCAAAATGATGAAGAAAATAATTTTGATTCTCGCACTTTTTTTCTTAGTTTCTCTTTCTGCTGAAGACGGATTTTCGCTTTACATCAAAAAGGATTACACCGGCGCATACAACGCTTTTTACTCGAAATTTGTTGAGAACAACAACGATCCGCTCTATTCCTATAATCTGGGCGTAACTTCGGAAGCCTTGGGCAGAAAAGGGGAGGCACTCTATTTTTATTTGCAGACTCTCCAGAATGCGCCTGATTTTCCAGAGGCGAAAAACAATCTCGACATCGTGGCTAAAGATCTGGAAATTTCGATTCCGAAAGCTCTGACGACCCCTGTTTTTGCGGTCGATACCCTTCTTGTCATTTTCTTTATCTCGCTTTACGCATTCGCAGCGATACTTTCATTTCTCTGCTTTAAAAGTGATTGGCGGCTTAAAATAGTGCTGCTGCCTATTTTTCTCGTCATGTGTATCAGTGCAACTCTCTATTACTTGAATTACAACGAAAATCTTAAAGAAAACTGGGCTGTTGCGGTAAAAGGCGAAGTTCTTAGAAGCGGCCCGGACTCGTCGCTCAAGGAAATAGGAAAAATCAAGGAAGGTGAAATAATAAATGTCGTTTCGTCAAGCGGCTCATGGTATAAGGTAAAAGGTTTTCAGGATAATGTCGAAGGATGGGTCGAACTCGGCTCAATCCGCGCAGTCAAGAGAGGAACTTTATGATGAAAAAAATATTATTGATTATCTGCATGGCTAATATTCTGCTGCTTTTTTCTTGCAGCAAAACTCCGGTGATAAAGAGTACTGAATCTGATGCTGACAAAGTCTATCAGGAAGGGCTGTATTACCTTGAAAAGGATGACTTGACCAATGCAGAAGACCGCTTCATGAAAGTCATTTCAGATTTCAGTTACAGTAAATACGAGCCTTTTGCGACAGTCGCACTTGGCAAAACTTATTACAAAAAAGAAGAGTATATGTCGGCAATAACAGTTTTCGATACATTTCTGAAGCGTCATCCAAACCATGAATCGGCGCCGGATGCTCTTCTTTACAAAGGACACAGTTATCTCGCGCAGAAGCCGTCCGACTTTTTTATTCTGCCGAACCCTTCAGAACGCGATATTTCGGTAGTAGAAAAAGCTGTGGTTATTTATAGGGAATATCTTGAGAAATATCCTGAAGACAAAAACAGAGATGAAGGTGAAAAGAAACTTGAAGAGGCAGAAGGAATTCTCATTGAAAAGGATTTGAGAATAGCCGAATTTTACGCAAAAAGAAAAAAATGTGCCGGAGTATTCTTAAGACTTCAGCACATAGAAGGAAATTTTAAAGTTACAACAGAAAAAAATCTGAAAAGAATCGAGGAACTTAATAAAAAATGTCCTCCGAAATCGAAAGAGGAATACTTCAAAATAGAAAACAAAGATGAAAAAGAGGGTGCTGAGGAATCAGAAAATGAATCTGGAAACGAACAGAAACAAGAAGAGACTCCTGATGAAAATAATAAGTAAAATCGGTCTTTTATTTTTTGTTGCGCTAGTTTTTTCTCTTGTTTTTACAGGTTGCTCGCTGCCAGAAGAAGAAAAAAAAGACGTCCTCAAAATCCTCGAAATAAGGGAAAGTCTTTCAAACAAAGGACAGACTAACAAACTTGCTCTTCTCCTTACCGATGATTTTCCTAACCGGAAAGAATATCTCGACCAGCTTAAATACAGAAACTTTTATTTTACCGAATACGATTATTCAATAAATTTAATAAATTTCATATCTTACAATCCACTTACGAAAAAAGCTGTGGCTACCATCGATTTTGACCTTACATTCAAACAGCCCGAAGATCCGGCTCCGACGCTCCTATTGGGAAAAATTGAAAATGTGACGCTTATCAAAGAAAAAATTGGTTGGAAAATCGATAACATCGAAGAAATAAAGGATAGCGGCAGAAAAATCGTTCCCCAGCTTGTCCATGATATTTTTTATCCTCTCGATACGAGAAAAACCGCGCTTTCAAACAATGATTTTCAACTGTTTGAAAGTGTAATCCATCCCGATTTCGTTTCGAGAAATGAACTTTTATCCGATTTTAAAGAAAACGCCGAAGTGTTTTCCAACATAAATTATGCCCTGAAAGGCAGAAAGCTGATATCGGTTTCCACAGATGAAAAAAATGCTGAAGTTATTCAGTATTTTGATCTTGCTTTCAAAACAAAAGAGGGTGGTATCTCTGAGAAACTCGAAAATCAAAAAGAAGTTGTTTCACTGAAAAAAAGTGATGACGGGACTTGGAAAATAATCGGCGGACTTAGATAAATTAGTTGTTGAAAACCAATCCGAAAATAATTTCAGCGAAATCTTCAGGAAGTTTTGAGCCGGTTTCCTTGCAGTTGAGAATGTCAGCAGCCATAAGCGCAAGATAGCGGTACATTGCGTGCTGTGAAGTAAGTTTAAAGCCTTTTTTGCTCTTTACATAAGTATCGAACATAACTGCGAATTTCTCTCTGAACTCTTTAAGGAGAACAGGTCTGTCCTTCGGATCTTCGATAAGATAGAAAGGAGGAACGTCTGTCTTCATGAAGTATTCCGCAATCTGTCCGGCTGTGGTGAGAATCTTCATTTCAGCAGGAATTGAGGGCGGAAATTTGAGAGAAACGATTGCGTTGATTTCTGTCGTTACCAGCGACTGTGCAGCTGCGATAAGCTCGTCTTTACCTTTGAAATAGTGGTAAAGTGTCGGTGCTGTGATACCGAGTTCTTTTGCGATAAGGTTCATCGTGATGTCTTCTTCCGAAGATCTGAAAAGAAGGTCTCTTGCCTTTTCAATAATTCTGTTTTTAATGCTTTCTTTCATTGTTTCCTCCGTTGTTAAAAAACTAAAGCACATTAAATATTAAGATAGCCGAAAATTCTTTTTGAAAAGAACGATAAGTTATGCGAAAGCCTGATTACTATAAAAAATATAAAAAGTAAACAAAAATTTACTATAGTAATTTTTCTCAAATTTCACCAACTGTCGAATAGCTTAGATGGAAAATGGATAAAAGCTGATTTTTTGAGCTTTAAAAAATGATTGTCTGAGAATATTTGTATAAATTTAAGGTGCATCGCAAAATTTCCTATCGCAGAATCATACGGTAAAATTTGACTCTTTCGCGATGTAAAATATATTTCCGCGGTATGTTTTTCGGAGGTTGAAAAATGTCGAAAAAACTGGTTTCAATCGTAATTCCTGTTTACAACGAAGAACAAATTCTTGAGTCGGCGGTCGAAAATCTTAAGACAACCCTTTCCGAATTTTCCGATGACTTCGATTTCGAGCTGATTCTTGCCGAAAACGGCAGTAAAGACAACACCTTGAAAAAAGGTGAGGAGCTTGCGGCAGCCGATCCTTTCGTTTCGATATTTCACCATCCGGTTCCCGATTACGGGCTTGCGCTTCAGGCAGGGATCCGCCGTGCGAAAGGCGAGATAGTCGTCTGCGATGAGATAGATTTGTGTCTTCCCGAATTTTACAGAGATGCTCTCAAGATCTTCAAAGAAGGCGGGGCAGAGATGGTCGTCGGTTCGAAAAGGGCGAAAGGAGCCAATGACCAGAGGCCGTTCGGGCGCAGGTTCGCGACATTTATTTTAAATATGATGCTCAAGATACTTCTCGGACTCAAAGGAACCGACACCCACGGTGTTAAAGCCTTCGTCAAAGAGCCTCTCATGCCGGTTATGGACAAATGTCTTGTCGGCAAAGACATTTTTGCAAGTGAATTTGTTATCCGTGCAGAGCGCGCAGGAATAAAAATCGCCGAAGTTCCCGTTTCTCTCGACGAAAAACGCGCTCCTTCAATCAATTTGATCAAAAGAGTCCCGAAAGTTCTCTCGAACTTGGCTTATCTTTTCTGGAATATCAGGATCAAAAAGGACTGATTTTTATCTTCTCTTCATAATCGCGACGACTGCGAAAACGAGGCAGGTGAGGACAACGATGATGACGGGGATTACCATCGACATTCCCGATGAGGAGACTTTCACTTCGTCCCACATGTCGTTGAGGCGGCGCATTTCGGTGTCATCGAAGTATTTCATGATCGCGCAGCGTGAAACGATGTCTTCGGTCGGATACTGTGCCGAGCACTGTCTGCCGATAACGTCGGTGATGACTGTGAAATCTTTCTTTTCTTCGGCTGCAGCCGTCGTTTTGTTCGCAAAGAAGTAGTTGAGGTCGTTCTTGTAAAGGGTTACGTTCTCTTCTTTGTGCATTCCGGTTACGTTGTCGTCTTTGTCGTAGTCGGGGTAGATGAAGTTGTAGGTGCCGTCAGCGTTTTTGAATTTGTTGAGTTCTTCTTCGCTGAGCTCTCCTACGTATTTGTCGCAGTAGTATTTGCCGCTTTCTTTGTCGAGGAAGGGTTTTGCTTCTTCTTCCTCTTCTTCGGCTTCGGCTTTTTCTTCACCTTCAGCAGGTTTTTCTTCAGCTTTTTCAGCTTCGCCTTCTTTCGGAGCTTCGCATTCGACCATGATGTAGGTTCCGTAGTTCTCTACGCAGTTTTCGAACATCTCTTCGCCGCCGATTGCGCTGGTGTAGCCGATGTAATCCATATTTGCTTTAGCATTTTCGGGCTGCGAAAGGAAGTTGATGAATTCCTGTGCAAGCGGAACGTTCGCGCCTTTGGGCATTACCCAGCCGTCGAACCAGATATTGCTGCCTTCTTCGGGAACTGCGTAGTAGAGTTCAGCGCCGTTTTCGTCTTCGTCAGCGGTGTCGAGCGTGTATACTGCGTCTCCGCTCCATGCGAAGTTAATCGCGATTTTGCCGGTAGCCATGTCCTTTTTGCCGCTGTCGACTTCGAATCCGTAGATGTTTTCCTTGAGAACGGAAAGCGCTTCCTCGACTTTGTTTACCGATTCTTCGTCAGCTCTGTTGAAAAGGGTGACGAGTTTGTCGGCATACTGGTCCTTCGTGAGCGAGCCAGATTTGTAGCTTTTTGCAAGTTCGGTGAGTTCGTCTCTGTAGACGTATCCGAGTGCGAGAGCGTAGGTGTCGCGGATCGAATCCTTGATCGTGCCGAGGTTCTTCGCGTAATCCTTCCAGATGAAATCCCAGTGAGTTTCGTCACCTTTTTTGTAGCCGGGAAGTTTCTCGAAAACTGCCGGATTGTAGACATAACCCATCGTTCCCCACATGTAAACGGTCGCATAATCCTGCCAGCCGTATTTTTTGAAGAGATCGACGATGAATTTCGAAGCATTGTCATAGTAGCCGTTGACGTGACCGAGTTTTCCTTCTTCGATGGTGTAGTCGTATTTTTCGACCATTCCTTCAATTATCATCTTCTGAAGCATGTAGTCGGACGGGCATACAAGGTCATAAGCGTAGGTGTAGGAGCCGTCTTCTGCCTGGGTTCTTGTGAGCATGAGCTCGTTGTACATATTTTCAAGCGTTCCGAAAGTGGAGTATTTGACTTTGACGTTGAGATTGAACTTTTCTTTGCAGTGCTGTTCAAATTTCTTAATCAAATCAACGCTTTCGCCGCTACCGTCATCGATAGAAATGTAATCTTCCCAGTTATAGACCTTGAGCTCTATAACTTCGCCTTCGCCGTAGAGCGAAAAAAGGCTGAATAAAAGTGAAAAAGAAGCAAAAAGTTTGAAAAATCTTTTCATCTAGATCCCTCCCGTTTAGATTTTCTGTTTTGTATAAACGAATAAATGACCACATAAGCGATCATTACGACAAAAATTATAGCGAAAAGAGCCCTGAGCGCAGGGACGGACGAGCTTTTGCCGCCCTTTGCGTAGGCATCGTAAACATAAGTCGAAATTGTCTTGAAAGTCGAAGGTTTCGTGAAACTCGTGATGATGTAGTCATCAAGCGAAATGTTTATCGCAAGAAGGAAACCCGAAATGATTCCGGGGAGAATTTCGGGAATGACGATGAGGAAAATCGCCTTCGTCGGTGTTGCACCGAGATCAAGGACAGCTTCGTAGAGGTTGTTGTCCATCTGTTTGAGCTTAGGTATTACCGAAAGAACGACAAAAGGAATCGTGAGGACTACATGCCCGATGAGAAGAGAGGCGTAAGTTCTGCCGAATGCAAACATCGTGCAGATGAGGGCGATTGAAATCGCGGTGACGACTTCCGCGTTTATCATCGGGATTTTAGTAAGCTCGTTCATCGTTTTGTTCACACGCCGGCTTGAGTAGTAAATGCCGATTGCGCCCATTGTTCCGAGAACTGTCGCAATAAATCCTGCAACGAATGCGAGAACGAGCGTGTTAATGACTGTTTCCATAAGGTCTGCATTGTTCCAGAGCTTGACATAAAGGTCGAAACCCCAGTCAGGCGACCAGATCCCGATTTCGCGCGACATGTTGAAACTGTAGAC
>Ga0265299_10003799_pt1 | contig 14566 bp, 30 predicted proteins | sample AusTroGonzalo_MG_4_FD_193485 | JGI IMG/M metagenome (GOLD analysis project Ga0265299, IMG submission 193485) | Bovine rumen microbial communities from tropical cattle in Woodstock, Queensland, Australia - Gonzalo_02 | ecosystem: Host-associated > Mammals > Digestive system > Stomach > Rumen ... | reverse complement strand
CGTATCTCAACGCGGCACCGCATCTCCATTCTGGAACGAATGGTTCAATGTCCACCTTTAAATCGTTATCTCTATGTGAGAACATGCTGCCTTCCAAAACGTGGTTGTACAGGTAATATCTCTCGTCAAATCCAGCGAAACCCCACACGCTGAGTTTTTCCTTCCATCCACCTCTTCTCGTGGAACTGAACAAAATCTGGTTTCCAACGTCGTTCTTTAGGTTCCACCCGATTTTCAGGTCGAATCCTACCTCAGCCGCGTCCTGAATTGTTCCAGCAAACGCGCCAGCCCTTGGAACCAAAGCGACATAGTCGCAGATGTACCAGTTGTATTTTGTCCACCACTGCGCGTTTACGACTGGTTCGTCGTGGAGCTGATTGTCCCATCCCTTCGGGTCCCTGCACCCGAGAATCTTGTGTATGAACTTCTGGGTTTCCTTGCACCTCGCGGAGGGGCCAATCATTCCGAAATCGACTTCGAAATAATGCGTGAACATCGACTCCTCGTCAAATACAATCTCTTTTCCGACTCCTCCATATATCAATCCAGCGTACGGCCTGTCACCTACTATATGGTCTTTCCTAGTAAGGTCTGACGGAGCGTACATGTTCTGCCCTACCTTGTAGTGCCAGTCGAAATCTACGACCTCGAAGCACGTTCCGTGAGTGTAGTCGTTGTCTCCCGCACTTATGAGCGCGTCGTTCTCGAACGTAAGGTATGTGTCCAGGGCCTTGGACCACTGGACACACATGACCGCCATCAGAATTGTTATGATTAGTCTTTTCATCTTCCGCTTTTCTTCTTGTTTATATACATTCTCCACGTTCCGAACACTGCCGCAACGTCGTCAACCTGGTCGGTCCATCCATACCATCCAAGAAGGCGCGTTGGGGAAAGATGTCCGTATGCGGAGCATCCGCACCCAAGCGTTCCAGCAACGTTTCCAGTGACGTAGCGGACATAGCGTTTCTTCTTGTCCGTTTTACCGAATCCAGAAAGAGTTATGTACAGGGCGTTGTCTTCGTCGAGGGGACCTATGCTATAGGAAGGTTCAGCGACTATCTTGAAACATACGCTTGGCGTTGTGAACAGTCCAGTCTTGTTGCTTCCGACCGCGTTGAATCTTGGATACTGTGAATAATCCAGGTAAGTTTTGTACGAAACTCTCATTCCAGTCGACATTACGTGGGTTTTGTTAATAAAACTTCTGAATGTTACGTTTGTCAGGTTTCCATCGTCGTCGTAGTCCCAGAGCATTTCTCCAGTAACTGTCTATTTCTGGTATTTTCTGTATCCAAGGGATTGGCCATTTTCATAGATTCTTGGAACTTTAATCTGCAATTTCATGTCAAACACGTCTCTTTGGCCAGACATGGCTGGAACAGAGAGGAACATGAACAGAAATGTAATCATTTTCAATGCTTTTTTCATGGTAAGTCTCCTATTTTGTGGTTAAAAATACTTACCGTCCGTTTATCATTTTTTATCAGTAATTTCCTCTATTTCCCGAATCATCAATCTTATGTCGACATAATCCTGCACTAATTGTCTGTGCTGTTCTATTGGCATTTTCCTGATATATTCCGAGCCCTCGTCGTCGCATTTCATGAACATGAGAAGATAGTCCTTTAGCCATCTTACTATGTTGTCGCAGTTTTTCGCAAGAAGACCAGGAAGAGATTTTTTCTTCTTTGGTTCTGGCTATCCTTGTTCGACAGAACATTTATCCTGCGGACTTCCCCCAAGTTTGTCCGCCTCTTCTGCAATCCTCTGAAGCTGTTTCTGCCTACGTCTTTCCTGGCGGTCTTTTCGCTTCTGGCTTTTCTTTTGCTTGTGGCGTTCAGTCGTGTTTGCCATTTAAACTATTTACCCCCGCATATATTACGGGGGTAAACAAAAAACACATTTCAAATCTCCAAAATAATGTCTTTTTCCTGCATTTCTTTCTCTTTTTCCAGTCTTGCGGCCTTTTCCGCCTCCTTTGGGGTTTTGTAATGCTTGTAAATCTCCTCTCCTCTTACAATGCCGTAAGCCTTCGGAAGCCAGCGTTTCCACCTGTTTCCGATATACTTGTCAACGCAATATCCCAAACCTTCTTGCCTAATTCGTATCTTCATGATAAAAAGACGGACGCCAGTTTCCCAGCGTCCGAATCTCCTTACTTGTCTTTATCCTTGTTCTTGTTTCCGCCGAACCAATCCTTGAGCAACTTGATTGTAATCATCGTGATTGCCCAGATTCCCAAAACCCACGCAAGAGCGAGCATTACTTCTTCTCCTCGTCAAGCTTGATGAACGGAATAGGAGCAGAACCCAGCATCTGAGAGGGAAGCTTTCCGTCCCATGTCTTGACAGTCTCGTATTCGATGAGCAACTTACTCTGTGCCAGGGCCTTGTTCTTCATCTCGATTGACTTTGCCTCAGCCTCGGCAACCTTGAGCTTGGCCTCTGCCTCTGCCGTTGCCTTTGCAACCATCGCCTTAGCCTCGGCTTCGGCCTTAACCACGTCCTGTTCCGCCATCTCTCGGACACGGGCCGTCTCGTTCTTCTCCTTGATTGAACGCTGCAACGCGACCTGCTTCTCCTCGATTGCCTTTTCGTACTCGTCGGAGTAGTCGATGTTTGCGATGTTGACCAGCGTCACGTTGATTCCGTAAGGGGAAAGCTTCTCCTTGATTGCGGAAAGGATGTTTGCAGTTGCAACCTCGCGGTTCCCAACGATTGCGTCAGCCTCCATCTTACCAAGGGCGTCTTTTGCGGCACCAAGAACGCACGGAACGATGAGAACCTGCGCGTACTGCTTTCCAGTGCTGGCGTGGAGTTCGATTACCTTGTTCTTCTCAAGGTTGAAGGTGACGCTCAGTTCAAGTTGCATCTGCTGGACGTCCTTCGTGAACACCTCCGTTTTGATTGTCATCGTCTGGTTCTTGATGCTGTAAGTAATCAGGTCTGTCCCGATTGGCTCATAGCCATGAAGACCCTCGGAAAGAGGCTCCTTGCTCGTGATTTCACCCCATCGGGTGAAGAATCCGACCTCTCCCGTATCGACCTGGCCACAGCCAGTGATTAGAGCGACTGACGCACATGCGATGATTGTGAATAACTTTTTCATTTTTTTGTTTCCTGTTTGTTTTTTTTTTGTTAAATCAGATTAATTTAATCATCTCGTCTTCCGTGGAGAGGATGTTCCCGATTGCGATAACCTCATCTGAGTCGTTCATCATAACCGTGACTGGTGTATTCTCAAGTTCGTACACGAAAATCCCGTCGTCGAGGTTTATGCTTTCCCTGAACATCCAGACAAAATCCCCCATCTTTTCCATCGGAATGTTGACCTGTGCGCCCCACCCCCTTCCGTCAAGAACGCACTTGACGTACATGCAGTTGTAGCGTCCTTCATAGTAGAGGCCCACGCTTTCTATCCTTGCGTTTTCGATTCTGCTTTTCTTTTCCATGTCCATATTATACTTTTATTGGATTACATGATGCTGTTCATGCACAGATACAAATTCACATCCGTTTCTTCTGAAGTTTCGTAATACTTCTTTTCGTCGTAGTTTTCAAAATCATGGTTCATCAGAATTTGATGCATGGTCAAATCTGGATTCTTTTCCACAAGTACAGAAATCTTTTCGACAATCTTCCGATTCCATTCAAGATTGATTTTGTTTTTCATGTCGGTCAATCCGTTAATTCAGATGGGCTACAACCCTGCGGTCCTTGCCCTTCGCCGCGTCGTCCTGTCCATCGTGGTATCCTTGACAGTATCCCTTCGAATGGAACAGACGGAACGCGGCGTTGAGCCTGACCTTAAGGTTTTCCTTGTTGTCGGTGTCCTCAAGGATTTTCCCGATTGCCCAGGAAATCTCGTTCTCTTCTTCTGGAGTCATCATGGATTATTCCTTGTATCCGAGATATTTCACGAGATTCTTGGCTGGCATGGCCTTCGCCCACTCATCGACAGAATGGAACTTCTCGTCGAGAAGGGCGAATCCGACACCAGAGAACTTTCCGAAGCAGTCCTTGTTCGTTATCGTCAGAGCCATGTCCTTCCTCGTCTTGAGGTAGTGCTTGACGCAGTTGAACTTGAGCCACGCGGCTTTTAGTTTCTCGATTAACTCTTCGTAATCCTTCTTGATTTTGAGAAGGTGCTCCGAGAACTCTGGAAAATACGTCAGGACTTCGTCAAGCTCGTTTCCACGGACGATTTCAATTCCGCGCTCGAACGAGAGGACTCCGTTGTTCTTCATGTGGTGAAGTGCAACGTAAGTAGAACTCTTTACCTTGTTCCTTCCGAATTTTCCGTCGCACACGACAAAACCCTCGTGGTTGCAGTCTAGCTTTTCAGCCGCCTCCTGAACTTCCTTCAAGTTCGTGAGGGGGAAAGTCTTGGGAGTGTCGAATACAGTGGAAAGCGGATGGTCAGAGAACTTAATCTCGCACATCGTGTCGTTGTTCCTGCAACCGATGAACCATAGCTTCGGTTCGTGCCAAGTAACCACGACCTTGTTGTACTGGCTTGTGAGCTCGAACATGTAGGTATATCCCTCTTCTAGTTTCGAGGAAAGCCACTGAGTTGGCGTAATGAACCAGTCAAGGCAAGCTTTGCCTTTCTGCTCTTTGTTCATCGCATCTGCAAGGGCAAGTTCGAAAAGTCCTCCGAACGTCTGTCCCACAAATCCAATCTGGTCCTGTATTGGAGCCTTGTAAGCGTCAATAGTTCCATTTGTGGAGACAAGAAGCTCGTTTCCGAGTTTGACGACTTTTATGATGGAGCCGTCTATCTTCTCGGACGTCCACGCGGTTTTCCAGTCGATTTCGTCCGCATGGGATTCCCCAGCGTTGAAGAACTTGAAGAACGGAACGCACACGGGCTCAAGCGTGTCCTCGTCAAGAATGAGACCACGGCACTCCCTCACGAGGGGGAGGGTGAAATCGGATTCAATCTGGTCGTACTTGAACAGGATGAGGTTCCGACCGAATACGGTATCCCTCTGGACGGAAATGCAGTACGGCTTTTCCGTCAAGACCTTTTCCCAGTCTGCGTTCTGCTCAATTAGCCATTGTATGTGTAGTTTCTTTTCCATGTCTTGTATTATACCAAAGTTCTGGAACTTGTCAAGTTAACGTCCCACCAGCAGTTGGAACTTCATTTTCAGTTCAGATGGGGACGAGAACGTTGGAAATTTGAATTTTTTCGTTACCAACAGGCTCTCGAACACTTCGACCTCCCGTCCAGAATAGAGATTGACAATCTTGTCCACAACGTTTTTATGGTTTCGGTTGATTCCGAAAAGGGTCCCCATCCCCTCTGTAAAGGCCAGATATTTGTGTTCGAGCAGATTTGAAAGGGAATAAAACTTCTTCGTCGGCTCGATTTTCGACAAGACGACGTCCAACGTGTCCTTTGGGAAGTCTGGGTCCACCGTCACGTAAATCCTGAACCCGAAAAAGCCGAACAGAATCTCGTTGTATTCCGCGAGTTTCCCGTTTTTACTGAAAAGAAAATCCATCTCAGAGAACCTTGAAAAATTTCTTCAGTTTCGTTTTCTTGAACGAGTGGTAGTTTTCGAACTTGATGTGCCTGTTTTCCTTCGGCGTCCAGATTTCGTCCCCGAACTGCAACGCATAGTACATTTTCCACTGGTTTTCCGTTTGGAGACGTGAATTGTAGATTCAGTTCCCCCGACATGCAAATCTCCGCCTCGCGGTCGAGTATCCATATTCCTGGAGAAAGAACCGATTTCTGGAATACGCGTTCTCGTTTTTCCAGAGTATGAAAATAGACCTGTTAGTCGGGCTGTTCATCTTTTCCGTCGTGTCCAGCGTATTCGATTGTCGTGTCAGCTCTTTGTTCGTCGTTTTCGTCGTTTCTCGTGCAAGGAACTTTTTCACGTTTCTTCGCGTCGAAGTTCGAGTTAATCGCGCATATGCTGAAATACTCGTTCCAGAACCTGCACTTGGACTTGTCCCTGGGACAGTCAGCATAATCGTAGTTGTCTTTCTTCATGAGCTTGATTGCGTTTTTGAACGGACGCTCCCACGTAACGGTCTCGCTGTCTTTTCTTCCGAAGAACCTTCTCTTCTTGTGTTCCTTTCCGCAGAGATAGAGAAGGTCGTAGTCCAGTAGTATGACCTTTCCGTCCTCCCTTACCCAGAACCCGTGGTTCAGATGGTTCTTCAGCAGTTCTTGGCCATCCTCGACGACAATCGTTCCGTCTGCTTCCTTGTACCAGCTCATACCATCATTCCGAGATTATTGTGTACTCGTACGTTTTGGTTTTCGACGGTGTTTTTTCTTCCGTTTGTGCTTGAACTACGTTTTCGTGATTTCTGCCGCTTTTCTTTGCTTCGTTGACAGCAATAATAATCAAACCGATAATGAGCAAGATTCCAATAAGAAGGACACTGCATGCTTTTTCTTCGTAATCCATTTCAACTCCGTTATTCTGACGTTATGATGTATTCGCAAGTGTTCGTTTTTGACGAAGATTTCTCTAATTGGTTTTGGTTTACTTCTCGGTTTTTGTTCTTTTCGTTATTAATGACAACCATTCCGAAAATTGTGAGGGTGATTACTGCCAATATCGAAATCAAAAACGCGGTTAACACTTTCGTCTCAAAATCCATTTTTTTCTCCATTGTCATTGACCATGTTTGGAATCCCCTTCAGGTCATCGAAGTCCTTTTCGACCCAGGTGTTGGCAATCCTCTCGACGAATTCCTGCCATTTTCCCTCAATGTAGAATTCGTACCTAAGCTCCACGATTCTCTCTATGAACTTCTGGATGACAAAATTGAGATTGGAAAAATCTTCCCATGAATCATCCAGGAAGTTTCTTTTTCTGTGATAGAGGGTGTATGCATCTTCTCTCGGAGTAACAGTGTCAGCGGCTTTTTGAACGAGTTTCCTCGGAATTGAGAACGCGGCGGCTATCGTGTTGTGGTTTGTCCTCCTGATATCGTCGGCCTCAAACGGGTCCATGACGGAACAAGAATGGCATCCGCACAGAATCTCGACATAGGACCTTATGTAGCTGAGATTCAGCTCCGCTGCCTTCCTTGCGCACGTATATCCAGTCTTGTTGACTACGGCCTCGTCCATGGCCGAAATCTCCATTGGAAAATCTTCTAGTTTCATGTCAGTCCAGCATCTCCACGACCGCTTTTCTAAGCTCGGTCATTTCCCTAAGTTTTTCGTATTCTTTTTCAAGGTCGAAGAACGGATGGGCTTCGTGCCAAATCTCCCCGTCTGGGCCGATGTACTCGATTATGGTGAACGGCTGGTTGTCTGGAACGATTCCACGGACGAATTTGTCCCCGAACTTCTCCCGTCCTATCTTTTCAAGCAATTCGTCTATCATGTCAATTTCCATTCAGGATTGAAATTGCCTTGTCGGCATCTTTTCTCGTAAGACCGTCCCGCCTGTTTGTCTTTACTACGAATCTCTCGTCTATTACGGATACAATGTCAACTGTTTCGTCGTCGATTACGCACATTCTCAGCCCAGGTTCGGAAGTCAGAATTTTCGCGTTGTCCATGACCCATTTCTTTATTTCTAGACCGCGAAGGACATATTCGCTTTCCCCGTCGATTACCATTTTCTGTGTGCTAAGAGACGGAGTGTCACCAATGAACAGCTCGTCTTTTTTTATGCCGACCATCTTTGCGAGGTTTTCCCTCCAGTCACCGTCTTTCTGCCATGGAATGTAGTCTTCAAAGTGCCGCCAGGAAGAAGACACTACTATCTTTGCGCCAGTCTTGTCAAGAATGTACTTAAGGTTTCCAGCGAGCTCTGGATTCAGTCCGTACGCACGTTCGTCGTGAGAATGGAAATCTGGCCACCTGTCCTTCGGTTTGTCTGGAAGACAGTTCAGGACACCGTCTATGTCGAGGAAGATTATTTTCATGTCCGCATATATTATACGGAGTTTTCGGGTTTTCTGTCGAATCTCTTGAATACTGACTTGAGGGTCCCAACGGCCTACACGCACTGTTGTCTTTCGTGCTCCGTGAGAAGATAGTGGTTGGAAAGGGTCTGCTCCAGGTAATCGAAGCACTCCCCGTATGTCGTGCAGTTTTCGTTGCTTTTCGCAGTAGTAAGAGTCATGTATTTATTTATCGTGACTGGGCATGTCGTTGGGGCAATTCTCGTCATCGTCCCAGGTGGTAAGGGTTGCCAACGCGTAGCCAAGCTTCTCGGCAGCTTCTGAAATCTGATACATAACCCCACTGTCCCAGTCTGCGTCTTCACAAGCCCACTTCACTTTTTCCACAGCCGCCTCGAGGATGTTGATTGCCTTTGCGACCATCTTCTTCGACTCCTCGATTCTCTCGTACGCGAGCTTCGTGTCTTTTCTCGCGTTGTTCCAGATTTTCTTTCCGTCTTCAATGTCCATTTCAATTCTCCTTGTTAATTCAAGTAAAAGCCATCATGTTCCAATGCTATTTCTTCACCATCAAGAGATATACCGACATTCACCGTCATATATCCATCACCAGAACCATTGCAAAGTACGCTAACCTTTAGATTTTCCTTGATATACTCTTTGATGAAATTTTCAAGTTCTTCCTTGGTAGTTGGCATGTTTCAATTTCCTCCTTTTATCCTTGAGCGAATTTCTGCTAAGTATGCTTGTTTAGCATCTTCTCGTCCATCTTATCTTCAATCAACTCGACGAACTTGTCGGATACGGAAGTTATGTCGAAATAGGGGTCTGTGAATGGATTAACCCCGAACATCCACCCAGCCTTTTCAAGGAGTTCGGCTATCGTCTTCTTGTCCAGCCCAACAGACTCGCTTAGTTCTTTGTGAATCCGAATCCTCTCGTCGTCGTACGATTCCCACAGGTCGATTTTGTATTTGTCTGCATAGAAAGGCTTGAACACAACGGTCACGTACGCATGACAAAGTATCTTCTGATTGTCAGTCATTCTTTTTAATATCTTCCACGTTTTTCCTGATTCTTTCAATCCACGTCTCCGTCAACTCGGTATACGCTTTCTCGGCCTCTTCCTTCGTCTCAAAGAATCCGTTCCAGTACCACCTGCATTCAAACTTGTCTATGTAACCGCACATGCAGTCGTCCGAGCACGAGGATTCAAACGGATAAGGCTCGTTGCTCCTAACCCAGATTCCGTCTGCCGTTGCCTCCGCTCTGATTATCTTCACTTTCTTGAAGACGACCTTGTTCTTGTCTTCGTCCCACGGACAGAAGTTGAAAGTGCATACCCACATTTCGTCGAGAACTGGCGTGTACAGCTCTTTCAACGAAATCTTCTTCTTTTTCTTGAAAATATTGAACAATTTCATTTTACACCTCACTTAAACTTGATTCTAAAATCCACAAACGGCTCCATGTCAGAGAACGGAACAATCGTGCACATGTCGTTGTTTCCCCACTTAGCCCGTGTATACAAATCATATTCGATTCCAGTGTTATACTCAACTACCCGTGAACTCTCGATTCTCTTTTTCAGGAACTTGGAGAACTTCTCCCTGTTCACAAACAAAACCTCCTTGAATTCACCCTCCCTTACGAAGGCAATCCACTCTTCCTCTCCGTCAATCCACCCAGGGTTTCCAGCCGTGTTCAGGATTTCGACCCATGTCCTCGTGTTGTCTGGAGAAGTGTCGTACCGCCTGGTCTTCTTCGGCATCTTAACATCAATGGGGTGGAGCTTTCCTTCCTTGTCCTTCCACCAGATGTCGATGTGCTTCGTCATGTTCTCGGAGCTGGTGGATTTCCTGTACGTTCCTCCGTTCTGCTCGACAAGGAGCCTTCCTACGCTGTCCTCGTATCTCTCACCGACTTTCCTGAACTCTGACAGGACTTCCGTCCTGCGCTGCTGTGACCAGCCATCTGCCGTCACAACTCTGCTTGGGTCGTTTCCTATTGTATACACTTTGTTTTTCCTTTGTGAGTTATATTATACATTGAACGGGATGTAACCCCTGAGCTGGAGTTTCATCGTAAGTTCCTTGGCGTTCTTGAAACTTGGAAATGTAAACGATTTGTCTTCCACGGAGAGCGTCATTCCACCGAGGTCTGTTTCCATAAATGACAAAAGCTCCTTTCTTGACATGAATGGTTCCATTTTATGGTCGAACTTTCCGTTGCTCTCAAGTGTAATCTTAAGGGTTGGAGACGAACACGAACCGTCTCCGAACGGAGATTCGTCTATCATCCATATCTTGAGGCCAGGGACTTCGTTCAGGATTCTGAAATACTTGAAAATCTTTTTCGAGCATTCCTCGTTCTTTTTGTGCCACTTGTCCACAAGGTCTATGGTTCCCCACGCCTCTTTCCATGTATGCCCTCCGCCAATCCACATGCACAGGGCCTCGAAGAAATCTGATATTTTCTTGAACATGGCTCTATTATACCATATATCATAAACCTGTCAAGTTTATAATTCGTTTGCGTCAAATATATAGTTCAAGCCTGTTCTCTGGCTTGTATCTCAATTCGTTTAACTGGTCCCTAAATGTCAGAATTTTATGATAAAAATCATGGCGCTCCTCGGAATAGTGGCAAGCCTCAGAAAGTATGAACACGTCGTATATCTTTAATCCGTTTCTCTTATCAAAATTCGTGAAATAGCCCGTATATCCAGTCAGCTCACACTTCATTTTGAATTCGGAATAGGTATTCGATTTTAAGAGAATTGGGCTAAACACGGACCACCGCTCGTCTGGATACATCCATCTTGGCCTTGTCAGGTTTCCGTTTTCCACGTCGATGTCTGGATTGAACAGCTCTTCTGTGGTGTAACTCCTATTGTCTTCCATACTTCATCATGTCCATATTGAATACAAGTCCAGCCAGGGATTCCGCTTCTGGAATAGGGTCGAAAGCCTTTCCGTCGGAAATCATATAATGCGAAAAAACCCTGTCCAGCATAATTGATTTTTCTGAGACAATTTCAATCGTGTAGTCAAGATAGAACTTTTTTCTGAGATATGAAAGACATTCCATTTTAGCCTCGTTCGAATTCATGTCCCATATCGTCCCGCTGTTCACATAAAAATCAAGGTATGCTGGAGATATTTCTTTAAGTTTCATTCTGCACCACGGAGATGGGGCGTCAGCGATAAGAACGTTTCCGTTTTCATCGAACATCCCCACTATGAACTGATATTTTTCGTCCATGAACTTGAATGTCCTGAAACAGAGTTTCCTTCCAATTCTCTTTCCGATTTCCCTAAGCCACGAATCGGCCTCGCTTTTACCGAAAAACACCTCTTCGTAATCCCCAAACACGATTCTCGTCATTTCCTCTGGGGTTATATTGTGCATCTTTATATTGTGCATCTTTTCGCCCTCGTCAGAAAACCAGACAATTCCAATTTCATTTCAAGTTCCCTTATTCCGTAATAGCTTGGTATGTTCATGCTTTTCAGGAAAGATTCATGCCGTCTCGGAGTGAACAGTCCAGTAAAGTTCAGGTCCATCCCGTTCTCTAGGAATTTATAGAGAGAGCATATCGAGACAAACTCGATTACCCTTGGTGGGTTCGTTTTCTCGTTTTCTGTTGTTATTGCAAGCCCTATTCTTTTCTTTCTGAACGGAGGATAGTCAACTGGGGTTATCCACATCTTGACCCAAGGTATTGAGTTGAGGGCGTTTATGTATTTCTCGGCCTGTTCCCTGGCGAACTTGTCCCTTTCCCTGTCAAGAAGAAACTGTTTGAACTTTTTAATTGGGTTGAATGAGAAAACTTTTTTAATGAATCTTTTGAGTTTGTCCATCATGCTGGATATTATACCAGACATGAGAATTGATGTTTCATTCGTGGATTTTCTTTCTCATCAAGAGAATGCAGCCAGTTCCAAATAGAAGTAATAATCCAGATGATGGTTCTGGTGTAGTATAAAAATCAGGTGTCCAAGGAGTTGTTGTTGGCGGTGCAATATCTCCAGAAGCATACATGTGTTGACTTATTAAATTTTCATATAATTCTGGTGCTGATTGCGCCAAAGTCTACCAAACATAATCCCCTAAATCATCGTCCCACGAACTATATCCTAATTCCATAACAATTAAAATTTCCATTACTTCTGGAGGATATGGCAAATTGTTTCCTGACATTTGATTTTGAATTGTATTTATGGTATTATATCCAGTTTCAGATTGAACCCATCCTGTTTCCCATCTACCACTTCCAGTATTACATAGTTCAACGCCCCAATCACCATCTTCCCATCTACTTGGTGGGTCATCTGGATTAACATACCAAATTTTTAGAATAGTTGAGGAAGTACCATCACTGGAAACCAATTTAACACGAGCACCAGGAAAATGGTCTTCATCAGATGGATATGGCACAAGAAAACATTGAATATCTCCTCCGTCAACTTTGGTTGTTTCATTCACTTGCCACATGAGAATATCACCAAATCCACAAAAGGAAATGGTGTAAATCATGACCAAAGCTAAAAGTTTCTTAAACATAGAAAATATTTACGTTTTTTCGTAAAAATCATTTTATGTAATCTTGTGGTTCAATCCTTGTTGCTCCCCTTCCGATAGGACGATACGGTGGCAATGTCATTTGGAATGAATATTCAACCTTGTTCGTGATTACAAGCGTTACCTTTTGTTCGGCAAAATAATACCTATTGGAAGCCGACATTCCTCTCTGGACATCTGCCCATTCTAGTTGCGAGAGTTTTACTTCTCGTTCCTTGATTTCATCGTTCTTGACTTCAGAACCGAAAGCCAAACCAACAGCAACACATAATGCAAATACAATTTTCTTCATGACAATATTATATCTTATCTATTTCGTATGAATGCGATATATGCGGCTAAAAGACCTATTGGCCATATAATTGACATAAACAGTGCGGCCACTGGGGTTATTCTCGGTTTTTTGCTCTCGTCTTTTGGTACGGAAAGAGTATTGCACAACAGTAAAAATGAAAGAATAGAAACTATGAAATACGAAAACGCCGCAAGTTCAACATTATTCATTTCCGTTTTCCTTTTCCATGCCTGGGATTCCTAAAATCCACTCGAAAATATCCTCGTCTCCAGCGTCTATGAATTCGTCAGAACGAACGAAATCCCCGTAAGCCTCTCTCCAGTCATCGTAATCATCGCATCTTCGCGGCGGTTTGCTAAGTGCAGAATCTATCTTATCCCTTAGTTTCTCCACGAATTTGGCGCTGTCCTCGTCTGGATAGTTTCCAGGGGAGGAAATCCTCCCGTCGTCAAAAGCCTTCTTTACCGAAAGGAGGACTTTCCGCAACTCTGAATATGTATTGTTTGAACTTGACATGTTTCTTTTTTACTTTATCTTCTGGAGATATTCCCTTGACTTGGACTTGTAGTGCCACACGAAGCTCTTCAGTTCCTGTCCCTGGTCTTCACACTTGATGTTGAGGACAACTCCCTCTCCAAACGACGCTGGTGCGTCGTTGAACGACCTGAGAAGTTCCTTAGAGACGACCATTTCCTTCCCGTCGTTGAGAATTGGAACGGTATCAACGTCATATCCAGCGTTCTTGCACGTCTCGACAATCTTGAGGAAGTGGTTCACGGTTCCGTATATTCCGTGCTTGAGGAACCAGTTCTCCTCATACGGGAACTCGCATCCGTATACAAAGAACCCGTTTCTCTCCCTGTCCTTGTTGATTCCAAAGTTTTGGACTGCGTTGCAACAAACCTCTCCGCGAAACGCGATTACGGTGTTGAACGTCTTTGCGTACCAGAGACCAGCCTTGATTGCCTTGTATGCGAACTTGGTGTAGATGTTCTCCTCGTTGTTCTCGGCCATCCTTTTCACGTTGAACGTCTGGGAACGGGACGCAACGCTGTACTCTCCGTTGGGCTGGCAGATTACAGTGCATGAAGTTCCGTCAAGCTTCTTCGTGACAATGCAGTTTTCACCAATGTGCAGGTCTTCCTCTGGAAGGTTCTCCCAGTTCTCCTCGTCCGACTTCTCAAGACCGAAGTCGAGCCCCTGGTGGAGAACGTCGAGGTTCCCAATGTTTCCGACAGGAGCCGTCCAGTGGCCAACCCCGAAATTGTCCTTGAGGAACTTGTCACCAGTATCTGGGTCCATAATCTTCGCGTTAATCTCGTCAAAGTTGTCGTTTCCGACGTAGAACTTGCAGCTGTAGCCAGAGCATGCGTCCTCCATCTTGAGGAGAATCCCCATGGAAACCTTTCCACGGAGCTTGATTGTCTTCACCCTTGCGCCAGAGCCTACGTACTTGACGAGCGACTCCTGCCACGGGAAGTTCCACTGGAATTCCATCGGACCCATGACGTCTGGCTTTTTCATTTCCTTCGACCACGCAAGGTATTCCTCTACGTCTATGAGTTTCGCGTCGTCTCGGATGTAGAACACGATGTCTCCAACCTTAAACTCCCCCTTGCGGACGACGCACGGAAAGTTTGACACGATTGCAATCTCAAGGGAGTCCGCGTTGTCGTGTGGAACTATCTTCTGGATTCTGTCGAATTTTGCATCTGTTGCCATTTTCTTTTCCTTCTTGGTTTTTGGTATATTATACCATTTATTCGTCGTGTGTCAAGTAAAAGTCCTTATATCCTAG
>Ga0265299_10003797_pt1 | contig 14568 bp, 18 predicted proteins | sample AusTroGonzalo_MG_4_FD_193485 | JGI IMG/M metagenome (GOLD analysis project Ga0265299, IMG submission 193485) | Bovine rumen microbial communities from tropical cattle in Woodstock, Queensland, Australia - Gonzalo_02 | ecosystem: Host-associated > Mammals > Digestive system > Stomach > Rumen ... | reverse complement strand
TACATCGAGCTTGTATCTATAGAGCATACATGAAGAAACCCCGGAAGCACCACATGTGCAGTCCGGGGTCCGTGATAGTGAGGTTAACTATGAAACCAGAAATCTAACTATCAGTCAGTTAGATACAAGCTGTAAGAGGGTAAACTATTTATAACTCTCGCTTATTTCTCCAGTATTCTTTGACGCGTGCAGAGCAAGCAGCTCGTTTCTCAGGCGTCCAAGAAGCTCTGACTCCATCAGAGATCTTGGCACGGTGAGCAGGAGAATATTTAAGTCCATTTCTTTCATATCCGCACATCTTAACAAGTATCTTATGGTCAACGTTATGTTCTTCATAATAGTCACGAACTGCTTGGCGGATTGACTGACGTGAATAAATGCTATGCTTTCTATCCTTAGGGCGGAAATGCGCTGCGACTTGCTTATAGAGAGGCGTGATGCCGTTCATCAACATTCCTGGATCACATTCCATTTCCTGGTCAAGATATTCTTCAACAAGCGTGTAATCTATTGATTTAAACTTCATAGTATATAATTTAACAAATTTATGGTGACTTGTCAATGGTAAATTTGGAAATTTATTCTAAATAAATGCTCCCGTTGAAGTTATCTCAGGGAGCTGCATCGGAGGTAAGAATTATGAATTTATACTATTTATAACTTCTTCCTTGTGCTTCCAGAATTTATTCCAGTTGCCAATAACCTCTTCACGTATTTCAAACAGTTCTGAACAAGCATCTGCATAGTGAGTTTGCTCACCTTTGCCGTTATCTGGCGACTTGTATTTAGCATTTATGATATGCAACTTGGCTTCGTCAATCTTCATATCGTCTGTTTGTTTGTAGTCAATTATCTTTACAGGTTTATTGTATTGGAACTGCAGTTGAGTTGCTCTCAGGTATGGATCATTTGAGTATCCAATCTTATACTTGTCGTCGCCTATTTGCATTAGATAGATGTACCCAGGTAGTACTTCTGATGGTATATGCCTGCATATTTCATCAAATGCCTTCAGTCTCTTAGATATCTTCTGACCATTCTCCATTACTGGCATAGTAGCTATTACTACATCTGCGACTCTTGCAAGTACATCACGATTTATCTTACATGGCAGTTCAATGAGTTGTTTACGACTAGAATTACACCAAGGTTTGAACAACATATTCCATATACGTTGAAACTGCCGTCCTTTGGAACCAACATAGACACGTACACCAGCACGATCTTTATCAAGTTCGCATTTGGTATATGTTCTCCATACTTTAGGTCTATAAGTATTTCTAGAATACTCACTTTCATTTCCATAGCAAGTCCAAACACAATCTTTGTCTTTGTCTTCTGTCTTGCCATAATTAATGTATACATACGGATATTCATTCATAATTCATTACTTCCTCTTGTATTTAGATTTACTATTACCTACATTGCTATTTCTAAGGTAACGTTGTATCTGTTTGCCAGAAAGCCACGAATAGTCTCTTAGCTTTCTTTCTGCTGAACAGTTCCTTTCTTCAAGACTTGCTACCCATGATATAATGTCACATGTCAAATCAAATCTTGAATTTAAGATCTTCTGATGATCTTCTTTAAATTTCTTTATTGCGTTCTTTCCATATTCAGTTCTATACTTCAACTGTGTCTCAAGCGGTATGAACACAGTCAATACTGCAGGTTGAATTGCATACTTCGCCAATACTTCCTTAAAGTAAACCTTTGCGTCTTCTGGGGTGGTCAATCTCTGAATAACATTATGAAAGCACATTATTCTACAGTACTCAGGATCATTAGGGTCAATGTCCAATAATTCATGCCATGTGTTCAGTCCTCTATTTCCAACAAGTAAACGCAACTTCGCTGTTATGCTATTCTCTAAGTCATGTTTATTATATTTCAAGCCAGCAAATTTCACAATCATCCAGTTCCATGTAAGTCCTACGATGATACGAAATGCATGTAAACGTTTCAATTCAATAGGATCATCATTTCGTAAGCGATTAAAGATTCCATCTTTGTCTTTACGAGGTTTGCTGTAATAAAGATGAAATAAAGGCAATCCATAAACAGCTGGATAGTGTCCTAATAGTTTCTTCATACTGGAGAGATTATCTAGAACCCAATTTACTTGTCCGGTATCTTCTTGCCTTACGATGCGAGGCTCTCCAAGTAATCTGTCAATTTCTTCATTCATTATTCCTACCTATAACAAAGGCTTGCTATACGATGCCTAGGTAGGGACTGCAATCGTATAGCAAGCCAAAGAAAGCTCTTTCCTGTGAGAACATTGCGCCCTACTTCAATAGTTTCCCACAAACTATTTATAATCTTTATAGTTCAAATATAATAACTATTTCCCCAAATTTCATTGGGACGAAATATTTCCTAACAGTTCCTATCTCTGTGCCTCTCTGTGCTTCTCAAGTGAGTTTCCAAAGCACAGAGAAATGACGTAAATTGAGTCAAATTGTGACGAAATTGGGCAAATTTCTATCTCTGTGCTTCTGTTCTTCTTTGAAGAAGAATTCAATACGGGGATTAGATTGCTAAATTTGCTATATTCTGCGAGAATGTCAACTTCATAAAGGATAATGGACGGAGCGAGCGGAAGGTGGATAGCGAGCGCAGTCCAGTAGACTTTATAGTCGAACTGGACATTCTGTTATTTAATTACTAAATAACCATTTGTCCAGTTAGACCATGAACTGGACATTTAGTTATATAGTAACAATATCAATATGTCCAGTTGGTTCTGGACTACACTCCGTGATTCCACTTCGCTCGTTCCCGCCTCTTCGGCTCCCACTCGCTTCGTTGCCTTCGTGTTAGTCCTGAACTACTTCAAGTTGACATATCCCGGGCGCTCCGCGCTACGCGCTCCGCGGTCCGGGACTCTCACTTCGCTACGCTCAGAGTATCGCTGCTAGCGCAGCTCTGTTCACTATTATGCGGTCCGCCTGAGGCCGGATAAATATCCCATGGAAGGTATACTACAGTCACAGCTCCTTGCAGCATTAGAAGATTACGAAGTAATAAACAGAAAGTTAGGCACTATATTATGTGCCCTTCCAGATTTCGTTCCAAAGTTCCTATACATAGCTGATCATAATGGTCCTATACCAAAGCAACTTCAACGTATAGTCCCATGGTGCCGTAGATGGCTAGAAACCAAAGATGAACAGGAAGGTACCTTATTGGAGAGAAAGATTCTATTCGTATTGGACATTTACCTCCAAGCAAGAAAGTATTATAAATAACTCAGCACAGCAATAGAGGAGGTCTATATGACAGACGCAGAAATAATTCAGAAGTTTACTGATCTCGAGAACAGAATTCGTTATCTCGAAATGTCCAATTATCCAGTCTATGGTAGCAATCCATTCGTTACTGACTGGAGCACACCACCTACTCAAGGCTGTAGTCAAGAAGACATGATGAAAGCATCATTTCACTGCACACACGAACATCCATAAGGAGAAATAACATGGCAAATAAAGTTAATGTTACCGCAGAAATAAAGAAAGAACTTGATACTTTAATGCATTCAAATCTTAGTTCATATAAGATGATGAATGAAGGGCAGATTAAAGATACGTATGATGCTTCATGGAAGGATAAGCATTATACCATTACTCGTAAAGACATGCCTGCTAAGAAAGTTGCTTGGTGGAAATACTTTACTCAGATTTGGGATAAAGACGCTGAATTTGAAATCAAAGCAGCAAAGCCTACATCTGAACTTTGCGCCTGGGAAGTAAATGGCGAGTTAATTGCTACTAGACGTATTGAGACTTCTGCTTTGGAAGTCGAAGATCCAGAAGAACGTAAGGCTATTCGTTACTCATTGTTGAAATCGCTATTTGCGGCTTTGGACAAAGCCGAGGCTTTGAAGTGATGAGTAAATTATGACATACATCATTTATACAGACGACGTGAAGTATTTGCTTGATAATGCCAAGTGCATCAAGAATAACGATCCTAAGCTTGGCGATATTGGTGCATACAGCAAGATTCCTTTAGAAGAACTTACTCATATTACTATTTACCAAGGCCGTAGACGCTTAGAGCCATTGGGACGAGCAATTCCATACTTGCATATAGTCCATGCAAAGTGTACCTGCAAACCAAACGTATTGAAACAATGGATGGAAGCTCACCCACAGTATTCTTCTTTGTTGCTTGAAGTAGAACAGCGCATCATTGATAAGATGCCTGAATATGCAGATACTATCAGAGAAGTTAATAACGGTACCGAACTTTATCCTCATAACATTTACTCAATGCCGGTTGAAGCATTTGAGGAATATCGTAATTGGTTGCTATGGGCATTGACTTTAGTCAATCTTCCAGATAAAGATAAGGTTGGTTCATTACTTGCTGAACGTTTATTTACTATCTGGATGAAACATAACGAGAAGAAATATACACACGAGTCTGTCAATACGTGGCTGTATGATAAGGTCACAGGCAAGCTCATCAACACAACAGACGGAGTTGCATAATGAAATACGCTTTACTGACAACATGTAAACAACGAGTAGCAGATTATAAGAATGAAGTTCAGGAGGCTATAGATTCCCTAGCCTGTCAAGTAGACAAAGTATTCCTGACATTGTCCACAGACGAATTTGACGAAATACCCAAGTTCAAGAACTGCACGGTAGTATTGATGAAGGAGAACCTATATTCATTCAAGAAATACATTCCGTTGCAGGTATTGGAGTTCGACCCAGAAGACATTATCGTGTTCGCCGATGATGACTGGAAGATGAATCCTGACTACGTTGATAGAATGATTGAGCGAATGGGCGACGCAGACGTTGCTTCTCTAGGTTGCGGTGGCATTATTGGTTGCTTCTGTGTCACGAAAGCGAAGTGCATTCAGCCTGATTTCTTCAAGTATTGGAATCGTAGTCTAATTGAATCTAGAATAGATGACGTATTCCTCGGCAATTACATGAAGTTCAAAGGCTTTAAAGGATCATTTGCCGGTCCGAATACAGATACATTGGTAAGGGAACATGCCAAGCCTTTGATTCCTGTATCGTCCAATAATCCTGACAACACAGTCTATCCGCGAACATTCAACTGGGTAGCGAATTACAAGCCTTGGAGCAAGAATGAATCAGAAGGATAAGACAAAGTTTCGTGCGTCAAAGCGCTGGAAAGAGTTCAGAGACAGGATCCGACACGAACAGCAGAAAGATCCCGTTACCGGCGCCAAATTGACAAGAATGGCGAACCTGCATCACCTTGACCTGAATGCAGACAACTATGAGGATCTATCTGATGATTCTCATTTCGTATTTCTTAATCAGGCCACCCACAAGACCATCCATTTCTTCGCACACAAGGACTGGCGTAAACGCCTTGCAGTAATGACTGAGCTTCTGGAACGAATGGCAGAAATTAACGGCTGGCCATGATTCCCTAGTTATTCTGTAAAGGAGTAAATTATGGCACAGAAGAAAGTAGAAGTTAAAGAAGATAAAGAATACAAGAAAGACCTACAAGAAATCAAGATTCTATTGGCTACTATGGTTCGCGATCTTGACATCCTTGCTCGCAAAGCCAAGTATGAATTAGGAGGGCTTGAATGAGATTAAGTTCATGGGTCAAAGACACATGGAAGCATATCACTATCGAGAAGGTTATCTTTACGAAAGGACAGGAACTTCACGTTCCGGAGATAAATGTTGACCTTACTGTCGGCATTATCTCTACCACAGATAAAGAAGAATTCTCAAAGCTATGTTTCCATTACGCACCTGTTGGAATTATCGTCGATGAAATACCTGACGAGTATTATGAAGGCCGATTGCTCATGACACGCAATTACCTTACCAAGCTGTTGGTTCGTTCGCCTAATTCCAAGGTAGCTGAGAAATACCTGAATATCCTTGAACGTAGAGACCGAGCTCACTGGGCAAAGGAACAGAAAGAGACAAAGGTTACTACCGAAACAGGAAATACAGGAACAACAAACATTACATTTACAGTTAGAGAATGAGTATAGTAGCCCAATCACAGCCTCAGCCAGAAATCTCGAAGTGGCAACAGACATATCTGGAACACTTCGATGATGACCTTTACATCGCATGTACTGCCATTTCTGCAGGCAAGACTCGAATCCTTGCTACATGGCTGGTGCTTCAGTGCTGTCAGAAACCTGGCATACGAGGTATCATCATAGCGCAGAACTTCCGTGCATTGACGAAGGTATTGATACACGACATCCTTATGGTTGCCGAAATGTTTGGCATTGATGCTATGTGGAACAAAGGCTCTCAGGAAGTCCATTTCATGAATGGATCTATCCTATTCGGTTATTCTGCTGAGAACCCAGAATCTGTACTTGGTCTATCTGAAATAGACATATTGGCAATAGATGAGGCTGCATACTGCAACGAAGACATCTATAACTATTCACGTGACCGTATGCGTGGTGGTAAATACAAGCCAATGGTGCGTCTGATCTCCTCACCTTCTACGATGGGCAAAGTTCAGAACTGGTTCTCGGCAATCGTTAAGAAATATCCCGACAAAGTAATCACAGCGACATACAAGGACAATCCATTTACTTCGCCTGAATATAAGAAAGAACTAGAAGAACGTTACGGCGTTGGAACTAACTTGTTCCGTCAGCAGTGCCTTGGCGAGATCTTTGATACAGACATCGCATCACAGTTGATATTCCGTTCTGAATTTCCAACTTCCAAACGTGACCAGTCAGAAGAAACATACTTCGGATTTGACGCATCTGGCCTTGGTGCAGACAGTGACCAGTTCGTTGTCATTGATAAGTTTGGAATGGTGGACAATAAAGAACGCAAGGAAGCAAATACGTTCGAGAAGACATCTGTCATTACATCGCTATACGAGAAGTATAAAGTCAAATTTGGCTACTGTGATAATACAGGTGGATATGCATCTGGTGCCCTTGACCTCGCGAAGGATAAAGGATTGAAGCTAGAAGGAGTCAATTTCGCCCAGAAGGCATTTGACTTCGAGAAATACCCCAATGCACGAACAGAAATGTACATTGAGTTTGCGAAAGCCGTCAAACAAGGTCTATGGGTAAACGACCAGGTTAGAGAAGAACTATTGGCACAGTCAGTTTACATTAATGGTAGAGGCCAGCAACAGTTGATGCCCAAGGAGGAAGTTAAGAAGATTCTCGGGCATTCTCCGGACATTTGCGACGCCTGCGCCCTTGCTGTATACGCTATGAACCACAACGATTCTAACTGCGCTGAGATGACCCCAGACCGTGCTTCTGCGATTGCCAATAAGTATCTGTATTATTTCCATAAGTATTCGAGATGATTGATTGTAAGAATTGTAAAGCATATTGCTGCCGACGTATTGGACTATTGCGTCCAGATTTAGATAGAGGAGATCTAGCTTGTATTCATCTGACCGAAGACAACAAGTGCGATATCTATGAGAATAGACCTTTGATATGCAATACGGACAGAGTCTACGAGGCATTCTTCAAAGGAATCATGACTCGTGAAGAATACGATAAAGTCAATAGTGAATCTTGCAGAAATCTGCAACTAATTATTGAACAGAATAGAGGAGTTGATACATGAACTCAGTAAGAGAAATTATTAAAGAAGCCTGCTCACGAGTAAATCTCGTCCCTCGCCGCCAGGCAGTCCCGGGCGATATTCTTGAGACTGGCTATAATCTATTGAAAGGTATCGTAAACAAGTATAACTACGATAACCTTCTTTCATTTACCCAGAATTCCATTATCGTTCCGAATAAGGAATTGACTCACATCTATGATGAAACTGACCTGTTGCAGGAAAGGGAAGATCCTCGCTATGATGAAATGCAGCACATTCAAGTGCGTGACGTCATGAAGATAAATTCCCTCTATTTCGTCAATCAGACAAACGAGCCTTATAAGGAATTCTACAAGTTTGATTTCGTGCCTTACACGGACTTTGACAAGTATCCGAACAACTCTCGAGTCTTTACTATGACTCAGAAGTCAGAAGGCGAATGGCTCGTTCAGATCAAGCCAGCAGTATCAATGCAGAATTATAGACTAAAGATTAACTATAATGAAGGTATTGACTTTGACCTTGACAGCGACCTTTACATTCCTGACAACTATATCGAGTTGCTAATCGTTGCCCTTGCTCATAAGTTGGCTCTTCAGTATCCGCGCCTTGATGACGCTCAGATGCAGCGACTGGAGAATGAAGTTCGCGTATTGGTAGATAATGTTCGCACACCAAAGGCTGCGACTAGAGTATTGAAGCGTGCCGATTACTGGACACGTGCTAGACGAATGAGTCAGGCTGAACTAGAGGCTGGTGCATTCTTGAGAGGTATCTAATGGCATCATCTGTCAAGTTAGTACAGAACATCGCTGGTTCTATTACAAAGAGCAACATCGTCAAGGTTGGCCTTGGCGAGTCTCTTAATATGTTCCTTGAACGTCAGAACGTCCAGGAGCATTCCTGCGATATGATTATGAGAACAGTCCAAGGCGAAGTAAAGGCTGCGGACATTCCTGGTCAATGTCGTGGTATGTATAGAGTTTCTAGAGGCTATGACAACAAACCTGTACTATATGCAGTATTTGACCATACCCTCTATCTAATCAACGAAGACAATACATACAACGAAATTGCTACCATTCAGTCCTCTGGTAGTGAATGCCACATGTGCGAAACCGGCGGCTACGGTTCTGCTCACCCTCATTTGATTATCGTTGACGGTACATCTGTATATGCAGTTAATACCGGTCTTTCTATAGGTGACCAACAGATGGACTTCCGTTCTATCAAATTGCCTACTAGAGTCAATACCAATCAGTCAATAAATCCAACTCACTGTGCATACCTTTATGGTTATCTGATCGTTAACGATGCTGGAACAGACGCATTCTATACTTCATACCAGTATCCCTTTGAGATAGAAGACAGTGAGACTACAGAATTCTACGTCAAACGTTCTCAGTTCGTATCTTGGTGGATGTCTTTGACCGACCAACAGCGACTTGACTATAAGAATGGTACCATTCAGGACGCTTATTCCGTTCTGTATAAAGAATTCATTGATGGTACTGCAGATGATACTCCTGAGAAATACGATATCTTTAGAGTAGATACTGTTGAATACGCCAAGTATGGTTTCATTACATATTCCGAATGGTGTCCAGATAATACCATCGCTCTCTGCAGTAACGGTTCAAAGCTCTATACATTCGGTGAACGTTCATGGCAAGTATTCTCCTACAACGACGATAAGAACAACCCGTTCTCCTCACCAGACAACGCTGCTGGTAACATTGGTATCAAGGCTCCTAATTCCCTTGCTATGCTGGGAAATACAGTTCTATGGCTAGGATCGTCTGATATTGGCGATAACGGCATATTCTGCATAACAGATACAGAAATCAAACGTATCTCTACCCAGGACATTGAACGTGAGATTACACAAATAGTCAACCCAGAGAACGCCTACAGTTCAATCTGGCAAGAACATCAGCACGTATTCTATTCTATTACATTTGAAGATTCCAAGAAGACATTCGTCTATGACATCAACGAAGACGCATGGCATTATCGTGCTTCATACGACGACAAGAACCATTTGACATTCTGGAGATATAATCACGTCACCTTCGCATACGGCAAACAATACGTCGGCACTAAGGACGCTCTCTGCTATATGGATGAGAACAAGTATACCGAACATGACGACAGAGTAATGCTAAAGATGCGCAGAGGTGGCGTGCTTACTTCCGTTGACTGTCCATTCTATATTGACAGCGCAGAACTGATAGTAAACAACGGTCAACATTCCTTCAATGACCAATACGGTGACTTGGAGTTGAATCCGAGAGTATCAATTCGTTATTCATGGGATGGCGCTACGTTCTCTGATTATGAGGACTATTACCTTGGTAAGATTGGTAGATACGATTATTCTACTACTATCTGGCACTGTGGAATGGGCAAATACTTTACGTTGGAAATTTCAACGACCGAGCCTGTTCCATTCTCCATCGAGAATCTAAAGGTCGCCTTCTCACCATGTAGCAATTTCATTTAAGGAGGGTTCATGGCTGTAGATGTTAAGATCGTTCGCTATGATGAATCCAACCAGAACATAGAAGGATTGAAAGGCAACTACGGCCAGCTTGGTGACAAGAAGGCCGCCTTTACTGTAATCAAGAATTTACTATTCGTTAACCTTCATAAAGGCGCTACCTATACAGATGCTAAGTTGCCTACTGTCTATGATGGATTTATCCAGCTCTCTAATGGTGGAAGAATTCAAGTAACCAACTCAACGCTAAACTGCAGCTTACCTGAGAATGTAAGTGGTTTCGGCGTATTGGTATTGACAAAGTGGAATTAAACTAATTATTAGGTAAAGGAGATTTAACATGGCACCTCTAGTAGCGGCAGCAATTATTGGCGCTGGAGCAACACTTGCTAGTTCTGGCATTCAGTCTTATTCTCAGTATAAGGCTCAAGAGGCTGAACTTGAAGCACGTAAAGATGCGGCTAAGCAACTAAAGCAGCAAGGCCAGCTCACAGACAACGAATACAGACAAGTCATTAATCAGATTGACAACTATTACAAGAATCGTGGCAGCCTTGGTACTCAGCAGAACGCAAATGAATACAAGCAGGCTATTGCCGATTACAACCCAGAAGATTATGCAGCAGATGTAGGAGAATTTAACTTTGATAAGACTAAAGAAGATTATCTCAATCCTTACTATGGTCGTATCATTGGAGATACTGCCGGCCAGATACAGCATACAGCTGCGGGAGCCGGACTCGGCCGTGGAACAGGAGCTGCTCTAAACATCGCGAAGGGCGTCTCTGAGAAATCAGATGAACTATACCGCACTGCAATGCAAGATTACCAGAATGAACGTAACTTTGCATATCAGCAGTATCAAGACGCTATTACGAATAATCAGAATCGTCTCAACGCTCTACGTTCTGGCAATGAATATAAGATCGGTCTTCAGGGTAGCCTTGCTCAAGATTACTATAACACTCAAGATACACGCATGAGCGACATGCTGAAGGCTCAGCAGGATAGAATGGCTGCTCAACAGAATTACGCTACTGCTATGGCTGGTCTATATTAAGGGAGAGAATATGGGAGTTTATTCTAGAGATAATATTGACTATCAGGGCATGATTCAGAACATGCTCGCCAATCGCGCTAGAGGAGCACAGATTCGTTCTCAGGGAATTAACCGTCAAGGCGAAATCTGGGGCAATGCAGTTTCTAACATTGGAAACATCGCTTCTTCTACTATTCGTGATATGGCTGCTCAAGAAGAGGCAGCTAAGCAACAGGAATTGGAGAATTCATGGAAGCAGCAACAGATTGACTTCCAGAATCGTCAACTCGAACAGCAGAAAGATCTGCAGTTGAAGCAGATGGCTCTATCTAGGGATCTTGCTGGACAGCAGAAGGCAGAAGCGGCTGCTGCAAATCAAGATGAGAACATGAAGAACTGGCAAATTGCCAATGCAAGATTGAATGCTGCTAAGGCTAAATTTGGAAGATCTGCAGGTGACCCTGCTGCTCAAGCAGAATATGCAGACGCTATGTTTACCGAACAGTATTGGCGCAAGAAAGCAAACGTTGATACGCCTGATATGACGATTGCTTCCGTTCCAGCTGATGCACCTGTAGTTAAGACTAATGAAGATTTGATGGCAGAATTGAAAGCATCTTTGGAAACTGGTTCAGAACCTTGGTCAGATGCCGCACTTGCCAATTCAAATGCTATTCTTGAGAACATCAATGATCCGTCATTGAAGTACCAAGGCGAAGCAATGATTAAGGCAAAGGGAAAGACTAAAGAACAGAAGACTGCTGCTGAGGAAGAACACAAACGTAAGGTTCAGGCAATCATTGACGGCTGGACGCCTGGCACTCCAATTCCAGAAGGCTTTGAAGTTTACTTTGCTGGTGGTAAGCAACACATTAGACAGAAAGGTAAGAAATAATGTCAGATGAACAGATGACTAAATATCTTCAACAGTTGTATGAGGTAGATCCTACAGGCAAACTGGCTGCTGAATTTACAGCATCTGGCAAACTACCTGATGCATCTGTTCTTGAAGGCTATAGTAATTATACAGATAAGTACGTTAACTTTGATGATTTCAGAGGCGATAAGTATAAGACTCTAGCTAACTTCTATCAGTCTCAGGATGGTAAGATGCCTTCTGAGGCTCGTATGATGTCATTCCAGAAGCAACATCCTGACATTTCTGCTCAGGAAGTTACCGATTGGTTCAATAAGACAAACAAGTATAGAGAAGACATTGTTGCTCAACGTAAGGTTGAGGCTGGCAAGAAACGTCGTGAAATGGAAATCAAGAACGATTGGAATCTTGTTCAGCACGCCTTGGCATCTGACTATGAGAAACAGAGATACATTGATGATCCTCAAAGCGCTATCTTCGGTAAAGAAGCTGGCGGTCTCGTAGGATCTTCTGCTGGAGCAAAGGCTGACCTTGCTACTGGCGTATTGGCTGGTGCTGCGGACCTTGTTCCTAAGCCTGGCTTTGTTGCTGTTGGTCCTGCCATTCGTGGTCTACGTGATGTTGGACATAAAGTAACCGATTCTCCATATCAGAAGGATTGGTCAACTATCGGTTCTGATTTCGGTAAAGACGTTGTATTTGGTGGTGCTACATTCGCATTGGCAAACGCACGCCGTGGCGCCAGAATTGCTTCTGCTTATGCCTCACCTGAAGTTAGAGGTGCATACGAAGTAGCAACAGAAGGAAAGGCAATCAATCAGTCACTTAATGGTCTTGTCAATAACATGGACCAATTGGATAACATTCAGCTCGCTAACTATATTAAGAATCTACCTGAATCTTCAATGAAGTCAGAGTTGATGGGATTGTCTGAAGGATTCATGGGAAAGGGAATTGACCGTGACGCTATCAGAGATGTCATTGTCAAGTATGATCGTGCAGTAAATCCGGAAGTTCAAGCTGCTGCAAAGAATGTAGTAGCAAAGGGATATAAACTTCCTGATGAAGCACCTTTCCTACAGAAGGCTATCTCAACTGAACCTGTCAAGAAGACAAGTGATAAGATTACATTGGGATTGCTCAAAGGTGCAGACGCATTGAATACCGGCAAACCTGGCTATATGATATTCTCTGGAAGTAGAACTGCAGCTGGTCGTGGTACTAAGCCTGAAAGAAAGCAGACTGCTCTTGAACGTAAGATCTATAATCAGCAGATTGACTGGTATAAGAAGAACTATACCCGTGACTGGGAAGCAGGATTTGCTCCTAAACAAATTGATGGTGACCCACTGTGGGAAGCCTATAAAGAATGGAAAGAAGGAAGATAAACATGAGATCCTTTGACATTTGGGACAGATATTTCGACAACGAGAACAAGCCTTTGCATGGCTGTGTTGCTTTCATGGTCCGTGACGGTAACACGCCTGCCCCCATTTATGACCAAGATGGTACTCCGCTAGATAACCCACAGATTACAGACATCTATGGACGTACTAAGCATCAGGTATTCATTGAGGAAGATGTTACTGCTTATTTCTATAAGTACATTGGAACAGGATCATTGGAAGACGAAGAACGCCTTGGCATTAACGTCAACGATCCTTCCAAATGGTCACTTCAATTTACTGCTGAGAATCAGAGCACATATAATCTTCACCTTACATCCGATGCTGCAAAGTGTGTTTCTACTATTGCAGACTTGAGAGCATTGAATCCAGCAGACGTACCTGAGATTGATGGTAAGAAGATCATTACTCTCCTTGGTTACTATAATGCAGGCGATAAGGAACCTATCAACTACGTATGGGATTCTCTACAGACTCATACAGATACCGGTGGTTCATACATCAAATGCAATGACCTTATTACCGGTCGTTGGGAAATGGTTCAGCCAACGGAACACTGTGACTCTCGTCACTTTGGTGCATTCCCGTCTAACTCATATAACATGGCAGACCAGACGTATCAGATTGGACAGCTATTTGCTTACTGTTCTGTGCATGCCCTTCGTCCTTTCTTCAACGGTTCAACAGATTACCGCTGGTTCAAGTATACGAACCTGAATGTCATCTGTGAGGCAATAGATGTAACTGAGGAAACTCGATTCTATGACGCTGGTCAGGATAATACCATCCAGGGCGAATGGAACGGCAATCCTCACTTCACACAGAATAACACCAATGTCAAAGCCAAGAACGTTAAGACTTCTTGGGGTGCTAAATCATACGTCAATTACGAGAATGTAATCATTGACGTTGAACCACAGCAGAAAGTATGGTCTAACGCTCACATTGATGTAAGGGTAAATCCTCTATACGGATATAGCTTTGACCACTGCACATTTGAACCTAACGGAAACCTTGGTTCGGATAACCTCAATGGCATCAATAATACATTCAATAACTGTATCTTGAATGAGAAGATGTTCATTCTTGATGGTGAATACGTTGCATCGCTCGTTGGTCTATGCACCAACTGCTTGGTAGATCCTGATGACTTCAGAAACTCAATGTGGCTGTATAGA
>Ga0265299_10003795_pt1 | contig 14575 bp, 12 predicted proteins | sample AusTroGonzalo_MG_4_FD_193485 | JGI IMG/M metagenome (GOLD analysis project Ga0265299, IMG submission 193485) | Bovine rumen microbial communities from tropical cattle in Woodstock, Queensland, Australia - Gonzalo_02 | ecosystem: Host-associated > Mammals > Digestive system > Stomach > Rumen ... | reverse complement strand
GACTACCATCTACTCGGATGAGTATATTGACTCATTCCTGGAGACAGCCATGATTGATGACTGCACTCTCTATTACACACTTGTAGAATCAAATTGACCGTTATGAGAAAAACCTTCATACTGCTTTTATGCTGTATGCTGGCCGTATTATCAGTATCCGGTCAGAATCAGCAGTTTGGAACAGGCCAGTTCAGATACGGCCAGTTCGGTAATGGACAGTTCGGTAATGGACAGTTCGGTAACCAGCAGCCGCAACAGCAACAGCAGCAGCCCAGGCAGCTATGGCCCCGCCAGAACCGTATTCAGCCCCAGCAGCAACAGCAGCAGGCTCCCAACCGCATAGCACAGTTCTCACCCACTGAGTACTGGAACCAGCAGAAAGCCTTCTTTACAGAGAAAGCCGGTTTGACCGAAGATGAGTCAAAGGCCTTCTTCCCCGTATACAATGAGCTGCAGCAGAAAAAGCGTGACCTGAACCGTGAGATGCGCCGCATCATGCGTGAGGCCGCAGGAGCTCAGGCTACTGAGGAGCAGAGTCTCAAAGCCATAGATTCCATGGCCGAGACCAACATCAAGATTGCAGAACTTGAGAAAGAGTACCTGCAGAAATTCAAGAAGATCCTCCCCGCATCCAAGATACTCAAGGTACAGAATGCCGAGGAGCAGTTCAACAGCCAAATCCTAAAGGATATACAGCAATCCCGCGGCCACCAGTTCCAACAAGGCCAGCAGTTTCAACAAGGAGGGCAACGGCCCATGCAGCCGCAGTTTAACTGGCCCGTGCAAAAAAAGGAGTAGGTTCAACCTACTCCTTTTTTTCTGAAACTGGCGGTGATATCAATCATCTCACCTTTATCTATCCTGTACATCCGCTGGTTTGTATCGGGGTTGGGCAACGGCCCCCTACTCTCAATATACGGACCTACCTTGACATAGTCCAGTGACTCTTTACTGAAACAGTCCGGCAGCTCCTGCCGGCCCGAGTACCAGGCGGTCTTAAGCCCGGCGGCATGAACGCGGTCGGCAAGACGCATCACCTCATGCGGCTCTCGGTCACCGCCCATAAAGCATACGCAGGTAACATCGCGTCCATAGCGTTCCAGCAGATCGTCCAGCATGCTGTCATCGAGCGTATAACCGATATCCTCCTGTAACTGGGGACTATGGCATCCCTTGCAGCCATTAGGACACTGGGAGAGGTTAAGCGATAGCGTAACCTCTCCCGGTACATCCTGGAAAACTATGTCATATGACGCAATCTTCATTTACAGAGTAGCGTAATAACGCTTTGAAGCCTCTACCTGACGGGCAGCTGAGAAGTTGCTCACACGCTTCATGTAACCGATGATACGTGTCAGATAATCCACGTTGGTTGAGTGGCAGTGCGGGCACTCCTTAAGGTAGCGCTTATCAATGGTACCGCAATCGTTGCAGATGGTGTTGGGGATGTTGAACGTGAAGTAGTTGCAACCCTCCTGTGCAGCCACCTTGAGCAGCTGACGGTACTGAGCCTTTGACAGGTGCTCCTCAAGATTACAGTGCAGAGCCGATCCACCGGTCAGGTGCTCAATATACTTGACACCGTGCAGACGGAAACGGTCAATGACGTTAAGTGTGGTATCCTCTACCTTATAGAAGTAGCTGTTGTAGCAGTCACGCGGTACAACATAGCCGTCCTCCTTATCCCACTTGGCGTTCTTTACACCTACGTTCTCGGCCGGGATCATCTCACAGTTGAACATAACACCCTTGGTACGGTATTTCTTGTTCAGCTTCTCTACTATGCCCAGAACAGTCTGTACATACTCGGTATAACGCGGGTTGTCACTGATCTCTATACCCAGGAACTCGGCACTCTCAACCAGACCGTTAACGCCAATGGTAAGGTACTGACGGCCAATGTTGATATAGCCTGAATCAAACAGCGGGAGCATACCCTTGCTCTGAAGCTCCTTGAGGTTCTCATTATATGCCAGCTGTACCTTATGCATCAGGTCAACCACATCCTCGATGTAGTTCTGATAAGGTATACCCATGCGCTGTGCATACTGTACGCAGCGGTTAAGGTTGATGGTAAGCACGCTCTTGGAACCGGTGCTCACGCCACCTGCACCCAGGGTGTATGAGAATCCGTTATCGGTGATCTCATTTCTAAGACGGCAGCAGCTTGACAGTGAGTCGGCGTTGTCACTTACATATGTAAAGAATGAGTGACCCTCGGCATACATCTCGGCGGTAAAGTCACCGTACTCCTTATCCTTAACGTCACCGTTCTCAGTGAGCAGAGCCATGGTCTCAACAGGGAATGTGAGCACGCAGCGCAGACGCTCCTGGTTGAACCACTTCATGAAACGCTTCTGCAGCCATGACAGAGACTCCCAGTGAGGTTTCTCACCGTCGGGGAAACGGAACTCGCCGAACAGTGACTCAAAGTAGTAACGGTCATAGTAACTGATGTTCCAGAACACAGACTGGAAGTTACGTGCACCGGTAGGCTGGTTGATTGAGTATACAACCTGCTGGAAGCAGTCTGTGATGATCTTGTCAATGGTACGTTTCTTAAGGCTCATGTCCACTACCTCATCGGCACGCTTGTAGTAGTCCTCACCGTACTCCTTCTCAATGAAGTAGTTCATGTACATGAGGAACTCAGGTGTAGCGCATGCACCGGAGAGCATCGATGATACCATGAATACCATGTTGATGAAACCACCGCAGAATGACTTGAGGTTGGTAGGCTGAGTAGCGTTACCGCCTATTGACTTGGTACCGCCCAGCAGCCACGGATACATGGTGATACTGGCGCAGTAGTTAGCCAGGTTTGTCTCATCATTCTTATAGATGAAATGCTGATGCAGAAGGCTGATGTACTTGTCTGCCACCTCCTTGCCGAACATCATGCGGATGCGGTCGCACAGCAGACGGCGGTTCAGACGGATAAAGCCCTTTTTAGGCAACTCACCTATAAGAGTTGCAATGTTCTTGTTTTCAACATTGGCATTGGCGTCAAACTTACTGCCCTCAGCGGCATTGGCAGCCTGACAATAGCCCATGAGGAACTCCAACTTGGATTTAGTCTCACGATCCTCAGCGTGACGGTTGCGGTACAGCATGTACGTTTTGGCAACCTGATAATAGCCCTCGGCCATAAGTGCCACCTCGACCTGGTTCTGGATCTCCTCCACGCTGATTCCGCTCTGTATGGTCAGATGGCTCAGGATACCGGTCATAACCTCCTCAGTAGCAAAAGCTCCCGAAGCAAGGAATGATTTGGCAATAGCAGCCTTAATCTTGTCGATGGCAAACACCTCGTGTTTACCATCACGTTTAACTATATATGTCTCCATAAAAAATCAATGACGTGGGCAAAGATATTATAAAAACAATAAGTTGATACGGGCTGTTAATAACTTCCGGGCGGTTATCAGGAACAAGTTTTCAACAGGTCGCGCCGGAGTTATTTGTACCCTGTTTTAACACTTTTGTCAAGAAAAAAAAGTAGTTTTGCAGAGTACGTCATGGCACTGAGAAGATTCGGAGTATCACTGGAGGATGAGCTGCTTGAGCAACTTGATTCCCTTGTCAAGGAGGACGGTTTCGCAAACCGTTCCCAGGCCATACGCTTCCTGGTTGAGAAGAACGTGGCCGAGAAAAAGTGGCAGTGCAACCACATAGTAGCCGGCACCATATTCATCATATATGACCAGCAGCGGACCGATATATCCGCACGCATATCGGATATACAGATCCGCCACCAGAATCTTATCCTATCGTCACAGCAGCACTACATCACTGAGGGCACCTGCCTGCATGTGTGCACCGTCATGGGTGAGGCCCGCCTGCTTACCGCCCTGGCCGATGAGATGACATCCATCAAGGGCATCCGCCACGGCAAGCTCCTTATGAGCCGTGCCGATTAACGCTTTATAAAGAAGCTGCCTACAGCCACCACCAGTATCAGTCCTGAGAGCAGGAACGCCCATACGTTCACGGCCCTGGATGTTGCCGTAAAGGCATAATCGCCCGTGATCAGGCACGCTCCGTCAAACTTGTAGACTACCGCTCCATTCTCAACCGCTCCGCGTCCGGGATCGATGATACTTCCAGGCATTCCGAGCGTGTAAGAACCTTTCAGATACCTCACTGCACCCAGACGGTTCATCAGATACTCCTGACGGGCATCAAGTTCCTCATACAATTCATCATTTCCTTCAAATGAACTGAAATATGTGTCGGTATTGAAGAAATCGCGGAATGCACCTCTCTCCTGCCCCTGGAACAGCTCAACATCCTTATCCCAGGCATATCTGGCCATTGAGTCACGCATGGCGAGGAATGTCTCACGGTCTACGGGCGGATTCTTGATGTAGTCATAATACTCTGCCAGGGACTGGAACCATATGTCCCAGACAAGGGCGTACTCCCACATCTCAACCTTCTCCTCATATGAGTCTATGGCCTCGGCAATCTCATTACCGGTCATTCCTTCCATCAGATTAGGATAGCCGGACCACATGAAAGAGGCCTCCTCACGGCTCATATAATCCGTAATGGGAATGTTGAAGGTGCTGTCCCAACCGTTGAACGTCTCGGTAAAGGTATAGTCCGTATAGAACCACTTGAACTTCTTGGTCAGTGATGCCGCCGATGTGACGGGTTGCTCATTTGCCATCAATGCCGGGTATGAGTCCATATCCTCCACACGGTCAAACTCTCTTGTAATGATGTATCTCCTTGTAGAGTCCAGTCCATATATGGGTTCCTTGTTCTCGTCAAAACCCACGACAACATAATTGTCCTCATTGGCAGAGTCTTTCGGAGTGACTGTCTCCGTGTAATCCCAGCCCTCATCTTCAGTCAGGCAGAATCCTTTGTTTGCTGTAACCGTCCTTATGCAGGATCCGTCTCGACGGACCTGAGTATCTATCTGAACCTTCCAGTTCTCGCATGAGACCATTGCCAGCATCATGGCCAGCAAAGTTATAATCTTAAAACTTGTAACTCGCATATAACTTGTTCTTTAAGATTTCACGTTCTTTTCTCTTTTGTATACGTTCTCTCTTTATGTTGAAGATATCGGCGGGTGTGCACTCCTCGCAGACATCAGGCATAATCACCTTGGCAGACGCATTTGCAGGTTCACTGGATATGAGGTCCTCTTCCACACTATCAACATGAATGAACAACGCCACCAGAATCACCGCAGCAACACTTGAAACAGTACGCAGCATTGTAATCCACATAGGTACATGCCTTGATTCCTCATGCTTAGATCCGCTGTCCAGTCCCTCTATGGCTGCCATGATGCTGTCGGTAAGGTCATCGGCACCGGGAACCTGAGGCATCTGTCCCTTAAGGCGTTCCATCAAATCATCAATCCTTTCCATATCCCATCTTTATCAATCGTTCACGAATATTCTTCTTGGCCGCATACAGATTGCTCTTTATCTGATCTGCATCCAGACCGGTAATCTCTTTTATCTGCTCTGTCTCAAGTCCCTCAAGCTGGCTTAACGTAAAGACCAGTCTCTGTTTTCCGCTCAGCTCATCGGCCAACATCCTTATGACCGATACCCACTCATTGCTCTCCAGCTGCCGCTCGGGGTCTGTATCGTCGGCCACAGTCTCAAAGAGACGTTCATCATCGGCGGCCGGTCCTATGGGGCTCACTCTGCGCAGACGGTCCAGACAGAGACGTGATGCTATTGTGTAAACCCATGTGTTGAATGCAAACCGTTCATCATAACTGCCTATGTTCTGCCATACCTTTATAAATGTATCCTGCACAACATCCTTGGCCTCCTCAACATCAGCAAGCATCTTAAGTGAGAGCGAATAGACCATGCCCTGACAGTTCTGGACCACAGTGCGGAATGCGCTCTTGTCACCCGCCTTGCATCTTCTTATTATTTCCGGATCTGTCTGTTGCATCTCACTTAATTATACGAACACTGAGTTCAAAAGTCAAAAATAGTTCTTTAGAGGGATAACCTTTACATTATAATAATAAAAAGGTGTGTCACGATTTCAGCTATTCGTGTTACTTTGTTATATTTGCCGCATTAAACTAACCAACCTATTTATGAAACACATTGCTTTAATCCTTGCAGCTGCCGCCCTGTCAGCAGGCACAGCAAGTGCTAACGAACCGTCAGACTCCCTTATACAGGAGGTAGTAATAACCGGAACGCGTGCTGCGACAGATGTAAGACACCTGTCACAGACCGTAAACGTAATAGACCGTGCTGCCATTGAAGAGACCAACCGAACATCTCTCCTGCCCCTGCTTTCAGAGCAGGTTCCAGGCCTCTTCATCACTCAGCGCGGCTATTCCGGCTACGGAGTATCAAACGGAGCTGCCGGAGCAATCTCCATGCGTGGTCTCACCGGCGGTTCATCACAGGTTCTGGTCCTCATAGACGGTCATCCCAACTATGCAGGTATTTACGGACACCCCATAGCTGATTCTTATCAGTCACTTATGACAGAGAGAGTTGAGGTGTTGCGCGGACCTGCATCGCTTCTTTACGGTTCAAAAGCCATGGGTGGCGTAATAAACATCGTAACAAAGAAACCGCAGGACGGAACACACGCAAATATCCATGCCGGTTACGGATCTTTCAATACAGCCGAGACCGAGTTCTCTGTAAACACACAGCAGGGCAAGCTCAGCGCCGTAGCTTCAGGTTCATACAACCGTACCGACGGCCATAGTGACAACCTTAATTTTGAGCAGTTTGGCGGTTACGCAAAACTGGGATATGAAATATCCAGGAGTTGGAATGCATCAGCCAACGTAGATGTGACACGTTTCAAGGCCTCTTATCCGGGTCCCGAGACCGCTCCCCTTACTGATGCAGACCAGGATATCACTCGCGGAACAACAGCCCTGTTCATTGAGAACAACTATGCCAAGACATCAGGTGCCGTAAGTCTTTTCTACAGCTGGGGTGACCACTGGATCAATGACGGATACCAAACACCGGATCCCACCAAACAATATAAAAACAAGAGTGACACATTGCCCAAGGAGTTCCGATTCACATCATATGATGAGATGATGGGTGTATCAGCATGGCAGAGCGTCAATCTCTTTGAGGGCAACCGTCTGACACTGGGCGTTGATTATTACCACTACGGCGGTACCGCTTACAACGACTCAACAAAAGGACGTCCCAGAGTCCTCCAGGTTGACAAACGTGAGGATGAACTGGCCGGTTACATTGAGATGCGCCAGATGATTGGTTCTTGGCTTACCCTGAATGCAGGCGTTCGCGCTGACCACAATTTCAATGTTGGCACAGAGATAGTTCCCCAGGTGGGAGCCGCATTCCATCTGCCTGCAAATGCCGAGGTCAAGCTGTCAGCAAGCAAGGGTTTCCGTTATCCGTTCTTAAGAGAGATGTATATGTATCCTCCGCAGAACCCGGACCTGAAACCTGAATCACTCTGGAACTATGAACTTGCATTCTCACAGAGTCTCTTCCAGGGCCGTCTCAACTACGGCATCAACCTATTCCATATAGATGCTGAGAATATCATACTGACACAGCCCAAAAACCCGGCTATGCCCAACGGTCCTAAGCTCAACCAGAACAGCGGAAAGATAAAGAACACCGGTGTGGAGATTGAGGCATCATACCTTATCTCAAAGGCTTTTGCAGTAAACGGCAACTACAGTTATCTAAAGATGGATACTCCTGTTGTAGGAGCACCTGAGCATAAAGCCTATCTGGGAGGTTCATTCAACAAGGACAGATGGCATGCCAGCACCGGTTTGCAGTACATAAACAGCCTCTACTCGGCTGTCGGTCCTGACAAGAAGGAGGACTTCCTGCTCTGGAATGCACGCGTATCATATCAGCTTACCGATATGGTTCAGCTCTGGGTGAACGGAGACAACCTGCTTAACACCAAGTATCAGATAAATGCCGGATACCCCATGCCTGGCATAGCCTTCATGGCCGGATTCAACGTAACCCTCTGAGATAAGAAGGACTATTGTCTGCTTAATGACAGACACTTTAAGAGGCCGACATCTTGCCGGCCTCTTTTGTTGCTAGTTGTCATTGCCTCACTTGCTATGTGACAATTCTCATTTTTTATTAAGATTATTGAATCAGAAAGCAGTAGTATCATAGCAATGCCGGTGTCCAATTATTGGACAATTTTCAGGGCAAAAAGACGATTCATATATGATTTGTTGGTGCAAGCATGGTGGGGGCGGTACTTTTGGAGTGTCAATTAAAACTGGATAATATGAGACAGCTAATCAAAATATCTATTCTCCTTGTTCTGCTGAACGTATCAGCCGCCGGTTATGCCGGTGGCGATACGGTTCGTCTTACCATGAGTGATGTGATACGTATTGCGCAGGAGTCATCACCTCAGGCGGTGCAGGCTCGTAACACATATGAGTCAGCATGGCTCAGTTACCGCAGTTTCAGGGCCGAGATGCTGCCTACAATCTCCTTATCGTCATCACCGTCACTCAACCACAGCACCAATTATGTGACACTGCCCGATGGATCCGAACACTACGCACAGAGCAACAGCTTAAGGAACAACCTATCTGTTGACCTGTCACAGAACGTATGGTTTACCGGAGGCCGCATATCACTGTCCGGCAGTCTGAGCCGTCTAGACCAGCTGGGAGACAACCACACGCACAGTTACTATACACAGCCTCTACAGCTCAGTTTCTCACAGGACCTGAACGGTTACAACTCATTCAAGTGGAGCCGTAAGATGGAGCCCATAGAGTACCGCATGGCACGCAAGCAGTATGCCGAGACCATGGAACTGGTGGCATCACAGGCTACATCGGTGTTCTTTGGACTGGTATCGGCACAGACTGAGCTTGAGATTGCCCGGCTTAACCAGGCTGCTACAGATACCCTGTACGCTTACGGACTGGGACGTTATAACATAGGTACCATAACTGAGAATGAGCTGCTCCAGCTTGAGCTTAACAAGCTGAACCAGGAGAACAGCATACTCACATCAGAGATGTCTTTTGATGATGCCGTAGACCAACTGCGCAATTTCCTGAACCTGACATCTGACACCCAGATTGAGGTTATAACATCAGACAGCATACCGCACTTTACTGTTCCTCTTACAAAAGCCATGGAACTGGCCCGCCAGAACAGCCCTGACATGGAGAACATGGAGCTGAGCCGCCTGAGCAGTGAGAGCAACCTGGCATATGCCAAGTCACAGGCCGGATTCAGGGCATCGGTCTATCTGAGCCTTGGACTGGCGCAGACGGCCGATGAGCTGCCGGAGAGTTTCCACAACCTGAATGACGAGCAGTCAGTGAGAGTGTCAATAAGCATACCCATCCTGGATTGGGGCAGAGCTCGCGGACGCGTAAAGATTGCCCAGAACAACCTGGAGCTTACCAAGATGCGGATAGACCAGAACAACGTCAGCTTTGAGAAGATGGTTACACGTGCCGTGAACCAGTTCAATATGCAGGAGCGTCAGGTGGAGATAGCCAAGCGCACCATGACAACAGCTCAGCACCGCTATGAGGTGGCCCGTCACCTCTACGTGAACGGCAACTCAACCATACTGGACCTTAATTCAGCCATCACCGCCAAGGACTCCGCCTACAGGGGTTATGTATCGGCCCTGAGCCGTTACTGGCAGCTGTATTACACCATTCGCAGTATGACCGGATATGATTTTATGAACAATGAACTTATAGAACAGCAAGTAGACTATGGATATTAAGTTACCACCCAAGAAATGGTACGTTAAGTACCGCATACATATTGTTGCCGGATTGCTGGGAACAGCACTCTTAGTGATGCTTATCAAGGTGTCAACAGGCCCCAAGGTAATCAGGATCAACGCCGACAGCGTACAGACCGCAACCGTTACGAACGGTGAGTTCTCAGAGTATGTGAATGCCGACGGCACTCTGCAGCCTATCCAGACCATAAAGGTCTATACCCGTGAAGGCGGATTCGTGGAGCGTCTTATGGTACAGGACGGTGCCCTGGTACACAAAGGTGATACCATCATGATACTGAGTGATCCTGAACTGATGCGTACCATAGAGAACGAGCGTGACAAATGGCGCAAGCAGAACCGTTCATACCGCACCAGCATGATTGAGATGGATCAGCGCCGTCTGTCACTGGCACAGAACATACTGCAGACCAAATATGAGCTTAAGAGGCTGGAGAAAGAGCATAACCTGGCACAGGAGGAGTTCAGCATGGGTATTCGCAGCAGGGCGCAGCTTGATGTGGCCGATGAGGAGTACAACTACAAGATGGAGACGGTACGTCTGCAGCTGGAGAGCCGCCGTCAGGATTCAGTGCTCAACTCAATACGCCAGGAGGCGCTGGAGGATGAACTTGAGGAGGCACGTCATCAGCTCAGAAAGACCGAGGAGCGTCTTAATGACCTCATTGTGACAGCTCCGGCCGACGGTCAGCTGAGCGGCCTGTCACTTGAGCCCAGCCAGCGTATCAGCGCCGGAACATCAATTGCCGATATCAAGCGCATGGATCAGTTCCGCATGCATCTGAGCATTAACGAGTTCTACATTGACAAGATTGCTGTGGGCCAGCCCGCCACCGTCACGTATGAGAAAAAGACATACCCCATGACCATAAGCAACACAGTGCCCGAAATCAAGAACGGAGCATTTGACGTCTTCCTGGTCTTCACCGATTCCATGCCCGATAACGCCCGCATAGGAAAGACCTACCAGGCCCGTATAGAGATGGGTGGTCAGGCACAGTCAATAATAGTACCCAAAGGAAACTTCTACAACTACACTCACGGCAACTGGGTGTTCAAGGTCAATGAGGCACACACCCACGCTGTACGCGTGCCGGTAAGCATAGGACGCCAGAACCCTCGTTACTTTGAGATACTGGACGGACTAAAGCCCGGTGATGAGATAATAATAACCGGTTATGACCGTATAGCCGATGCTGATGAGGTGGCACTCAACTGAACTGGAAGGTGAAAGTGGTATAGGGATAGTGTGACGAGCAAGTAAGAGTACCCTCATGAAGCTGCATGATCTGACGCGAAAGGGCAAGACCTATACCACTGCCGCTGCCTCTCTTCTTGGTAGAGTAGAACGGCATGAATATCTGCTCAATACGGTTCTCGGGTATCTCCGGTCCGTTATTGGTTACGGATATGCAGGGCTTGCCTCCCGGGGCCGATGCCATCACGGTGATCTGACCGTCGGGGACCTCATCAGTAGCCTGTATGGCGTTACGGATAATGTTTATAAGAGCCAGAGGGATAAGGCTGGAGTCAGCATGTATGATCACATCACCGGCTGTCTCAAACCGGACGCGGTCAGCGCCCGGTTCTGCTTTGAGCAGTGTCTGCAGGTTACTGAATATGCGGGACACCGGTATATCGGTCATAGAGGGTTGTGCCAGCACCGTAAGCTGGCGGTATGACTCCAGAAAACTGCAAACGTTATGCGCCTGGCTGTTGATGATGCTAATGGCTTCACGGCGGTCCTCCTCAGACTGGGCATCGGGGTTCTGCACCATGAAATCAGTGAGTGACACTATGGGAGTGACCGTATTACGCAGCTCATGCGTCATAACGCGCAATATGCGGTCATAATAGTTCTTACGCACCTCAAGCTCATTCTGGTCCCTGCGGTAAGAGAGCAGGATGCGGTTCATATCGGCCGATACCTGACGTAGCAGAATGTCATCGGTCTCAGGGATATGGAGCATGAGGTCATTGTTCTTGATGGCACGGGCCATCATCTCTGTCTGCGATATAGGATAACGCAGCAGCTTGACCAGTCTGAACACAGCCCCCAGAGTAAGTACGGCCAACAGCACGGCAAAAGCAGCATAGCCTTTGTTTGAGAGCCATACCGCCAGAGCCGGCAGCGCCATGAGCATCACAACCGACACAGTCACATGGAGTGTGTAATGCCGGCTATACGATGTCATGATGTTTCATCTTGTTATAGAGTGTCTGACGGCTAATACCAAGTTTTTCGGCAGTGGTGGTGAGATTATGCCCGTTGGACTCCAGCACACGCATGATGGTGAGTTTCTCCATCTCATCGAGTGAACTGGGAGCCTCTTCTTCCTTGGATTCCTCCTGGGCGGCAGGATTGCGTTTCTTCTCAGCATAGAGGGCGTCACGCTTGGCTATGGCCTCCTGCAGTTTGCGTATCAGGTCATTGTTATCCCAGGGCTTCTGTATGAAATCAAGGGCACCTTTCTTGAGTGATGTCACGGCCAGGCCCACATCACCAAAGGCGGTGATCATCACAACAGCCGGCGGATTCTCCAGGCTGCTGCGCATCATTATACGGTCCAGCCAGAACAGACCGTCCTGGCCGTCAAGCTTATCGGACCCAAAGTTCATGTCCAACAGCACTGCATCCACATCGCCCGCACTGATAAGGGCCGGGATGAGCTGAGGGTCACTCACTGCCACCACAGTCTTGAACACGCACTTGAGAACAATCTTAAGCGTGCTCAGCACGGCAGTGTTATCATCAATTACAAGTATCTTAGCATCAGTCATAACACCGCGAAGATAGTAAAATTATTCGCTCTTGATTACATCGGCGGGGTTGGTACGCATAATGGCGCGGATCTTACTGAATACTGAGAGCACTACAACCACTGCTATTACAACCAGCGTTACCGGTGCAATCCAGACTAATGATTTTGAATACCCCTCAATAGCTATTGTTGCAAGGATTCCTATGGGGAATGCCACAGCCAGGATTATGCAGTAGGGCTTGATGAACAGAGCCATAATATTCCGGGCCTTTGCGCCGTTGATCTTGCGCAGTGCCACCTCCTTGCGGCGAATGTTTGTTTCGGCCGATATGGACGATGTCACGCTCAGTATTACCAACAGTATGCAGACTATTCCGCCAATCTGGAAACCCAATGCCCCGAACCTGAACTCATCATCGCTATATTTGGGTATGGATTCTATCCTGATATCCTCCATGGATGTGGGATTGGCCTCATACCAGGCATTGCGCAAAAGAGCCTCTGCTTCTGATTTTGAGACACCCTCACGGAACCTTATAAAGAAGTTTGTGTAATAGTCCGATACGGGATCATACTTGAACAGACCGCCTATATCTCCACCTATCACATAAGGATCACCTAACATATAGTGTTCATACACTCCGGTTATGTTGATAGAGGTAACCCCGTTGTAGCCTGATACGGTTATGTTGCTCAAATCCACACCTTCTCTAAGATATCTCTCATAAGTGCGCCTGTCTATCAGGTAACCGCTTGACGGATGGGCAGGATCAAGCCATTCAATGGGGATATTGAAGATGTCAAAATATCGGATATCAGGTCCTTTCACGAACAGCCATTCCATTTTGCCCTGGACATTGAACTGATCGACCCTTGAACCATTCCAGTCGCTCTCAGAAGATACCATCTTTTCAACCTGCGGCATCCTGCTTACCATATTGCAGAATACGTGCTGATTGTCTGTATGCGAATCACCTTCCTCTGTCCGGACATAGAAGGTCCTGCTGCTTTCTGACTTGGAGAGTGGGTTGTATGGTCTTGGCGCGGTAATTTCTATTGTAATTACCGATGCCAGAGCAAGAACGGCAACCGTGATCTCAAGGCCTATCATTATGTATTTGATGACCTTCCTTTCACTCTGGTAGACAAAGATCCTGTTCTTGAGGATGCGTTTCTGTCCGAATACAGCCAAACGGCATACAACAACGCTTACGACTAAGACACATGCAATTGCCAATGTGTTGAGCCATGAGAGGTCTGCAAGATGGAAATAGCGGTCTCCCATATAGACGGTCTGGTTGACCCATGTGCAGAGAAGGATAGTAAGATATTGTGCAATTGCATAGGATATGGCCAGTATCACAATGACCTCGGCCATCATCATAAACGTGAGGCTTGCAGGTTTGGCTCCCAGACTGTATCGGATAATATTGCCGCGGTTACGCTGTTTGAGCAACAATACCATATGCTTAAGGTAGTTGGTGACAGCTACCAGCAGCACAATTATGCTCAAAATGCTCAGTAACACTCTCCCCATCCTGTCATTGGGAGCTTCATAGAAACGTGTCAGCTGGAGTATCTTGTTCCTGCCATTATAGTCAGTTGTTATAGTGTTGCTCAGCTTTGTATTGACCTCATCCAGTGTGGCTCCCTTTGCCAGGGTGACATCGATATCGTAGAACGGCATGTTTGCGACCTTCCAGTCATCGGAACAGAAAAAGGCATCAATACCAAGGCTGCGGCTCCATTTGTCATCTCGTACCACATTGACTATCTGATACTCCTGGCCTTCCCTGAATGACTCAGTACGTACAAGACATTGACTTATATCCTTGTCATATCCTATACGTTTAAGCAGTGATTCAGTTACCACGATTTCATTCGTGTTCATGGGTACTCTGTCTCCATAGAGAAGACTGAGATTCCAGTAACTGAAAAAATCACCCTCAATATATGTTCCTTCAACCGGACCTTTTCCATATACCTTGTAGGCATCCTCAAAGGAGAGATGGGCGTTCATATCTCCATGAACCGATACGGACTCTATCTGCGGT
>Ga0265299_10003794_pt1 | contig 14580 bp, 16 predicted proteins | sample AusTroGonzalo_MG_4_FD_193485 | JGI IMG/M metagenome (GOLD analysis project Ga0265299, IMG submission 193485) | Bovine rumen microbial communities from tropical cattle in Woodstock, Queensland, Australia - Gonzalo_02 | ecosystem: Host-associated > Mammals > Digestive system > Stomach > Rumen ... | reverse complement strand
CGCGCTGAGGAGCTGTTCCTCATCCTGGTACAGCGTGCCGGGATCGACGCCCTGGGCCGCGAAGTCCCCGATCGTCTTGGTCGTATCCCAGATGATCGGACGATCCTTCGTCGCTTCCTGGGACAGGATCGCCGAGATATTAGACTTGAGCCAAGCGCCCATCTTGTCCGGCTCGATGACCGAGGTACCCTTGATGGTCTCCAGGTCACGGAGAATCCACGGGTACTCGTTCAGAGCTTCCGCAGGTGTGTCAACACCAATCTGCTTCGCGAGTTCCGTCCCCGCCTGCACCGCGTCGATCTGTTTGGACGAGGCGTTGATATAAGCCGCAGCGCGCTTCTCGTTCGCCTTCGTGAACCCGAGGTTTCGGGCGTAGGCGATGATCTGCTTCTGCTCGTTGAAATTGTAATGGATGCCGTCCAGGTCCGCCTCGCCTTTTGCCAGATTCAGCTTGAGGGCATTCAGGCGTTCCTCCTGCGTGAGCAGGAAGCCGGGATCGGTGTTTTCATCGTAGGCGTCTTTCTGCCGGTCGTAGGCTTTTTGAAGCGCGGTCTTGACCACGGAATCGTTCATCGACTGGATGCTATTGTACATCTCCGGGAGACTCAGACCGGCATCCTGCATCTGCTTCATCTTGTTCACGACATCGGACGCCGCCCGTGCCTTCTGGGCATCCTTGAGCAGGCGGTACTTCTCGGCAAGCTGACTTTTGATCTGCTGGCCCTTCTTGTACTTCTCGCCGGTATACGTGCGGTCAATCTCCCGCATGGTCTCCGTATAAAGCCTGTCCTGAAGCTCGCTGCCGTAAGCGATACTCTCGCCGCCAGCTTTCGCCTGAAGCTCATCCAGGAGCTTCGTCGTTTCCGTCGAGATTTCCAGTACGTCGCGCTTCCGATCAATGGCCTCGTTCGCCGCCTTCTTCGCGGCGGCGGTGATGAGCCCGCGTTCTTCCACAGACTTCAGGTAGGTATCGGCATCATTCACGCGATCCTGATCCAGATAGGTGTCGATCATCTTGGCGTGAGCCTTATCCCACATAGACATGCGTGCCGCCTCGTATGCGGCGGCTTCCTTTTCCATGTTTTTCAGGACCGACTGGACCTGCGCTTTCGTGATAACACCGGGCGTTCCGGGCTCCGCGTCCTCCACGATGTCGAGCTTCTTGCCGCCCCGTATGCTGACCTTCCCGTCTTCATCCTCGATGTCACGCTTGAAGGCTTCGACCGCGGCGGGGTTGGTGAGATGGCCGCCGTTCCGGAGTCTCCAGTTCTCGTCGAACGCGAGGCTCGCCTGGAACATCATCTCCGGATCGCCGCCGCTCTCTACGTAAGCCTCGATCCCCGTGTCAATCAGTTTATCGTTTGCCCCGAGCTGAGCGCCCTTCACCTGCCCGTACTCATGCCGCATGGACTGGTTCTGGTGGTTGTTGTAGAAGCGGCCCCAGTTCTCTTCAAATCTCTGCTGATCCCGCTTCGTGAGCTGAGACTTCCGCTCGGAGAACTCATCCATGGTTTCCTTGAAGATGCGCCCGGTACGTTCGAGGGACCCCTCCGCAGAGAAGCCGTCCTGGCTGTACACCTCGTCGTTCATGCGCTGGATCACCTTGCTCTCTGCTTCGTTGAGCAGACGGACGTAATCCGCGTGACTTCTTTCCTGCTCGATCAGAGCGATACCAAGACCGAGCTTTCCGAGCCCTTCGCCGAGGTTGCCGAGAGAGTTGCCGAGCCCCGCAAGCGGGTTCGGCATATCGACCATGTGAACCTGTTTACGCGCCGTCTGCGGCTGGCCGATAACAGAGGGAATGACGGGAGAAAGATTAGCCATTGCCGAACCCCTTCCACGTTACGCCGCCGGTCCGGTCCCAGGTATCCATGATGCTGACGCCGCCCTTCAATGCGCTTGCCCCTGTATTGAACATCCCGCTCAAAAGCGACGTCCCGACAGAAGACTGGTACGCGCTCGCCTGCGCCCGGTACAGGTTGCCCTGATCGGTCGCATTGCCGGATTCTACCCGAAGCTTCCATTGCCTCATGGCGATGTCATACTCAAGGTTGCGGGAGTCCATATCGTAAGCGTCCGCGATGTCGGCTTCATAATCCGCAGCGGACCCCGCACCGAGCACGACGCCGCCCGCGGCATAGGAGCTTCGCGCCTGCCCGCTCGCCAAAAGCATCTTGTTCCGAAGCTGCTGGCGTTCGTTATCCGCCTGCATCCCGACCTGTTCCGCCTGACGTGCGGCAAGGCGGGCATTCTTGTCCTGGACCTCGGCCATATACTCAGCCTGCGCCTGCCGCTGTTTTGCTTCCTGAACACCCGCGACGGTCGATACAACGCCGCCCGCAATGGCCGCGCCCGCCGCGGCGACGCCAAGGTCGAGGGCCAGTGCGGTAGCAAGAGTCCCGCCGAGCACGCCGAGACTGACGCCAAGAGAGATGATGCACATACTCAGTCCTCCTTGTGGATGGTTAATTTACAGAACAAAGCGCCCGAGTCCCCGTAAGGTTCCGGGTCGCCGATGGTAAAGCCCAGAAGTCTGAGCCATTTGATCGTTTTCGTGTACCGGGCATCACAGTAGTTCGTCAGCGTCGAATTCTTTTCCAGGAATCGCTTCACGACCTCCCGCCCGATCCGAACCATTGCCAGCGGTACCTTGTTGCAGGTGTCCGTTCCGAGAGCCCACACGCTCGTGTCGTCCGCGAGGGTCGGAGCCCCGATCCCGAAGATCATGGTCGGAACGCCGTCCACGCACCCGGTGTATGCCTCGTCGCTCCCGGAGAAAGAGAACATAGTCGCACACTCCGGCGTGAAGCCGAGGGCTTCCACCTCGCGGAGATCGTCCTCACGGAGATGTTCCCCGACGTACTTCGCGTCTTCGATCGTTGCTTCCCGAATCGTGATTTCCATGTTCACCCCACATTCACCGCGGTCATCACGGACAGCACCGTCAAGGGCAGCGGGTCCGCCTGTTCAAATACAATCGTCGCTTCGTCCCGGTGATGCCCCGGGATCACGACACGGGCCTTGCCGGAGAAGAGCGGCGGGACGTCCGCGTCCGGGTCCTCGGACGGGGCGTACATCGCCGGCGGCATGAACTTCACCTCGACCAGTTCCGACTCCGTGGGACCGACACGGAGACCGCGCGACTCCCGGAGGTACAGCACCACATACGGAATATTCTTCTGCTGGCCGACCGTCGTTCCGTCCTCGGCCCTGATCTCCGGGTCGAGCGTTTCGATGAGCGTCGTATAGGGAAGCCCGATCTGGACCACCTTCGCCGCGTTCGGCAGCGTCACGTTCCCATCGGAATCCACCGTCAAACCGCGCACCACACTCCCGTCCGCGAGGGCGACCACGGTCTGCCCGACGAGATGGTCGAAACCGGAGAACACAGTCGTCGCCGTGGTCTCATGAAAGCTCAGTCCGCAGTCCACATAAAACGCTTCCCGGATGCTCTGGCCGTAGTCCCATCTCTTCTGGAACTCGATGCAGTAATGCTCGCCGCGCTTCGTCAGGAAGTACACATTGTCCTCCGCGCTCTCGCGGACGGATGCCGTGGAAAGGAACGCCGCGCCAGCACTCTCGTGCTCACTCCATGCCCAGATTTCCTGCTCCTTCATGTACGTGAACGTCAGGAGCTTGCCGCTTTCGAGGCAAATCCAGACCGTACTGAACGGACTCTGCTGGAACGTCCAGTCCACGATGGGCGACTGGAGAAGGTGCTCGGCCAGAATGGAAACCTCCTCGCCCGTGTAGGCGTCGTCCGCCATCGTATATCTCATATCCCGGACCCGGCGGCCCGAGTTTTCGACGAAAAGAATGTTGATCCCGGACACGATCGGCGGGACGTTGTTGCATCCCCAGTAGCTCTGGAGGTTGAACGACACGCTGGTCGGAGTGATCGCGTCGCTGTTGCGCCCGGGGGAAAGCAGGAACTCCGCGCCGCTCGTCATCATAATCACGTTCCTGAGCGGGACGAAGTGCCGGATTTCATTCATCTGCTTGGAGTCCACCGTGACCGTGATCGCGCTGTCGTCGCGCAAGGGCTCGGCCACCGCCATGGACTTGAAGTTCCCCGTCTCGGTCATCCAAACCGTCTGGGGCTGATTGTCGGTGCGGCCAAGGACGAGCCGCTGCTGATAGATGCCGATTGCCCCGGGGTAGTCCCCCGCGGCATTGAACGGGTCCTCGCTGGACTTCGGACCGATTGATCCATCGCCTTCAATGTTGTCGTCCGTGAACGTCGTACCCGTCGCGGACCCGATATAGGCGTAGTACCCGTGACTCTCCTTGTAAATCTCGTACCGGACTGCACCCGTTACCGCCGTCCATGAAAGATCGACGTGCGCCCCGACCGGCCAGGTGGAAAGCGTGACCGCGGACGCCGCTGAGCTCGGGAGGGATTCCTCCTCCTTCTCGTTCACAGCCGCCACCTTGTAGGAAGCCGTCGTCGAATAGTAGGTGCCGGACGAATCGTCGAATCCATACGGAGTCGCGGACAGCCCGGTCGGAGCCGCAATGGACGGCTGGAACGTCATCTCCGAAAACGTAAAATGCGGCAGATTGGTCACGATGGATCGGGTCATCATCCGCGGCTTGTAGGAAGGATGCACCATAAAAAGAACGTCCGCGCTCTGGACGAACTTGATAAGCGGGAGGTCCGCGGGCTTGTAGGGCGTCTCGATCTCGTCCCCATCGCTCATCGTCTGAAGCGTGCCGTTCCGATACACGCGCATCTTGGCTTTGCGATTCGCCCCGCCCGTTCCGGGGTCGTAGAAGCACAGGACATAGGCGTCCGTCACGGAATAGCTGAACGGGAACAGGAGACCCGGGCCATCCAGCTCATCTACAAACAAAGTGCCGGGACGGTTCGAGATGCCGCCGTGCGCCCGGACGACCCCGTTCACGACGCGCTTGCACCCGTTGGCGTACTTGTTCAGGTCAACGCGCGCATAGACGCCGGGCGAGATCGCACCCGTCGTGAAGTTGTTCTGGTACTTTCTTACGATCGCCATTAGAAACGCGCCTCCACGTAGGGATTCTCGTTATCCTTGTCGCGGTTCTCATTGCCGCTCAGAGTCGCCGCCTGCGTCACCCGCAGCTGGTACTCGCGGTTGTACCGCTCGGTCATCTCCGCCGACCCCTTGACCGGCATGGCAAGTTCGGACGCCAGCTTGTAGCTGAACGCCTCGATGAACTTGTCGTCGAACTGACCGGGGTCCGTGCAGTCGTAGATGTACTCAAGGAGGGCCGGGTCTTCGTCAGAAAGGACCTCACCGCACTGAACCGTAAACCGGAGACCCGGACCCTCAAAATCGGGAACACCCCCGGACCGCAGACGGACCGCCCGAATGCAGTCCGAGGGAAGAGCATAGGCATAGCGGAAATCGACCGGAGTCTCAGCGAGTTTTGCGAGGCGAGCGGTCTTGAGTGCGAAATTCCAGTTGTAATCCCGCAGCGTCGCACGACGCGACGAGTCGTAGAATATCTTCGCCATGTTGGCGGGGACCGTGCCCTCGTCGAGGCTCTGGATCGGGGACTCGCCCAGACGGGCGAGAGCGATGTTCACGATTTCCACTGAACCTGCCATGTTATTTGCCCTTTGCTTTTTTGGTTTTAGGAACCGGCTTTTCGACCGGCTCCTCTTCGGACGCACCCTCCATCGGGTCGTCCACACGTTCCGCCCAGCTCGGGTCGCGGTCAAACTCCGCGGAGAAGACTTCCCCCGCGTGAATGTAGGACGCCCCGACCAGGCCGTCACGTTTTGCCTTGTAGAGCGCCATCGTCAGATGTCCTTGCTCATAAAGGCGGTGATCTTGCCGGCGGTGGCGTTGCTGCCCGTCACGTCATAGTACAGACGGACGTAGCGCTTGAGTCCCTTCGGAACGCGGACGTACAGGATTTCCGTACCCTTCGTGAGGGAGGCCGCGGCGATAGCCGGGGTGAGAAGGACGTCGGACCAGTCGGAGTTGTTCGCACTGGTCTGAATCTTGATCGTGAGGCTGGTCAGCGTCGCGAACGCCTGGGTGACGACTACGTGGAACGCGAGCTCCTGGCCCACAGCGTCGCCGTCGGACACCAGGTCGAGGGCGTTGGTGCTGGCCGCGTCAGAGGTCACAGCCTGATCTTTGGAGAAGAGAAGGTCTTTGTCGAGAATCATAGTATGCTCCTTTCTCAGACGACTCTGGCTTCACTGGTGAGGAGGGATTCCTGCTCGCGAACCGGAATGCCGCGGAACGTCAGGACCTCTTTGCCGAGAACGTCGTTGTAGGTGAGTTTCAGGTTGTCGGTCTTGCGGACCTGCTTGTCGAGGGCTTCGACCAGCTCGGGACGCATGTAGAACGCCTTGCGGTAGGAGCTGCGGGCGAAGCGCGGCAGCTTGTAGATCGCAGAGATCATCTTGTCAACCATATCCATGGCGCTGCCGTTCGCGGCCAGAAGGTCGCTCATGTCAACGTTGCAGATACGGGCGCAGCAGCGGATGTCGCGGACGCAGAAGCCGGCGTCCCATTTGTAATGGGTACGGTAGGCTTCAAACTGCTTTCCGTCACTGTCCTTCACGGTCTGCTGGCCTTTGAACTCTTCGTGCAGACCGCCGACAGAACCCTGCGGGTAAATGCCGTGGACGGCCTTCTTGTCCCAGGCGATGAGCCAGATGGACGTATTGTCGGAGCCGGTACCGCCGCCGTCGATGACGTTGGTGCCGCCGGCAGTGTTGTACCAGTGGGTGAGTCCGAGCGGTTCCTGCGGAACACTGGGATCGCCGTAGAACATGACACGGCTGATTTCCTGACCGAAGCCTTCGATGAACGCTTCGTTCTCGCCCTTGATCGCCTTGGAGACCGCGGCGTTCGCCTTGGCCTGGTCGATGATGCCGTGACCGGCGAGGTTGACCTGATCGACGTCCACTTCAGCGTAGACTTCAAGCATGCCGCAGCCGACGGTCATCTGCTTGGTCGTAGACTTCGCGACGGGCACGCCGCCGTTCAGCATACGCCAGACCGGGGTGGGGATGGAGGTACGGGTGGTGGTCTTGTGAACGACGCCGCCGTTGCATTCGATCCACGGAATGTCTTCGAGCGCCTGGTTCGTTTTGTTGAGCACTTCGACGATATCGACAGCGCTCTGGTCGCCGCTTCGACGGGCGACGTCCATAAGGGTAGGATAGTTATCGGGCATAATTTTGCCTCCTTACTTGAGTTTGACTGGGAATCTGCGCGCCGCGGACTCGTCTTCGCCCACAGGACGCGCGCCTCCGGTTGGCAGGGGCGAATCCTCTCCGACCATTCTGCCGACCTTCACGAAAATGCCGAACAGCGCAGGATGGTCGCTCATCCACGTATTCGTGAAGAGTTCCCGCTCCTCCGGGGTGCTGACGACTGCATTCAGACCTTTTCTCGCAAGCGCCCGGTCTTCCGCGTAAGTTGGACGCGACTTGATCTGGGCCCGCCATTGCTTGCGTTGTTCAGTCAGCGCAAGGAGCTGCGCTTCCTTCTCTTTGGTCTGCTGCTCGACAAAGGCGTCAACGAGTTTCTGACCTGCCTCCTGGGACAGGTTGAGACCCTTGAAGAGACCCGAAATCTGAGCCTTCCCGTCCTCGTCGAGCGTGTAGCCCTCCGGGAGCTTGAAGTCCTCATACTGTTCGGGAGCTCCGAGGTTCTTGTTCACTTCCCCCTTCTCGCCTTCACCGGCGTCAGGGGTCAGAACTCCATTGTCGTCTCCGTCTCCGGCCTCCGGGGCCGGTTTGTTCTGATCGGTTCCTTCGGGTCCGGCTGCGCCTTCCGTTCCCTGAGGAGTCGGATTCAGAACGGACTCGTCCACTTCCGCACTGCCGGTGTTATCCGGTGCGTTCTGGATGTTGTCTTCGTCTGCCATAGGTTATTCTCCTTCCTCTTGGCTGAATTGTGTTTTGGTACTGGCGATCATCGCGTTGTACTCCTTCTCCGCCTGGAACACCATATCCGGGTCGATCGCTTTCAGATCGGCCAGAAGCAGCTTCCCGATCTCCTGTTTCGCGAGGAGCGTATACGCCGAAGCGTTCAGGGCGAAGTCGGTCGTGAAGACCTTGCAGTCCTCGACGATGAAACGCCAGAGAAAAATGCGAGTCATGGGGGAGCTCAGCATCGCGCGAAGCTCATCCTCGTAGTGCTGCTGATTCTTGTTCTTACTCACAGGACCAGTCCTCCTTGGCTCACGCCGCTCAGAAGTTCACGGACGTTCGCCGTGTCCACTTCCCCGAGGGCCTTCGCGGAGTTCGCCATGGGTTCAGCCAGCGCCGCGTTCTGCATCATCTGTTGCTGTTGCGCCTGCTGCTCCACGAGCTTCTGATATTCCTCCGGAGACCGCAGGACTTCCGCCCGGACGCCGATCATCTGGTTGTAGACATCGTAGGTCTTGAACGGATCAAGGGCGTTGCGAAGTTCGGGATAGACCTGGACCATGCTTCCGAGGAAGCCGACGGACTGCTCGATACGGTTCACGCCGACAGCCTTCTGAGCCTGCGAAAGAATGCTCACGTACTCGATCATGGTCGGAACGCCCATAAGCTCGTCCGGAGGCGGGGGGATCATGCCGGCATTCCACGCGAGGCTGAATGCGCGGTCGATCAGTGGGTCCAGGAGCTCGTAGTGGATGCGCTCCAGAACCGGGCCCAGCATGAGCAACTTCTCTTCGTGGCGCTCGGCCACTTCGCGCGCCGTCATCTGGGGCGTGTCGTTCGTCAGCAGAGCCAGGAACAGACTGTTGTACAGTCCGTCCTTGATGTCCTGCGCCACACGGTCGATCTTGACCTGGAGCTGCTGGACATTGACGGGGCTCGTGAACAGAGGCGCGACGGCCTGCTCCGACATGCTCGCGACGACGTTCAGGGCATTCGGCTGCGTGTTGAGCCCACGGCGCTCCAGTTCGGGCGGAATGCGCCACGGCGGGGAGACGGTCTTCGCGACGCCCTTCAGGACGTCCGATTCCATCTTCTGAAGCATCTTCACGTCCCCCATGATGTCGCGCGTGGGAGCCTGCCCGTACACGTCGTTGTCCACGGCATCCCATCTGGGAGTCATCACGGGCCACATATCGTAGCCGGACACCTTCAGGAACCCGTCCTCGTCGGACGCTTTGTCGAGGAAGTGGACACTCGCCGCCTGCTTCCCCTCCGGCATCTTGACCCCGTACTGCTCGGGGTGCCGCAGGATCGCGTTCACGACTTCATGCCGCTTCTCCAGTTGGTTGGTCGCTTTCTCACCCTCGATAAAAGCCGGGAGCTTCGCATCCGGATAGAGCTGAAGAATCTGACGAACCGTAAGCCACTCGCTCTGGATGAACGTATCCACCTCTCCCCACTTGTCGAGGGACATGTAGTACGTCCCGGTCGTATAGGGCCGGCAGTGGAGCGTCTTCTCCGGATGGTCCAGTACCATCACCGCGCCCTGCCCGAACCCGGCCATCTCGAAATACGTATGGAGCAACGCACTGTAGAGGTTGCTCCGACGGAAAATGCCTTCCAGGATGTCCTGGACCTGATCGTACCATTCGCGGACGGGCTTGTACTTCGCAAGGTCCGGGTCGCGGTTCGTCAGAAGGAACCATTGTCTTGCCTTGCTCGTAAGGCCGCTCTGCATCCCACTTGCGAGGATCGAAAGGGCCTTCGACGCCGTACCGTTCAGGCGCTTCTTGTCCCGAAGCGTCCCGTCGTTCGTTTCCGTGGAGCTTCCGGGCGCGTCGATACCCCGCCCGCGTTCCGGGAGGATGTACGTCTTGACATCATTCCAGAACGGCTCCCAGGTGCGCCGGTCATTTTGCAGCTCACGGTAGTGCTGCCGGAGCTTGTAAAGCGGGGTCTCGTCCATAGGTCAATCGCCTCCGAGCTTCTTCTTTTTGTCCTCGACGGTCGAGTCGGCCAGAGCGCCCTTCGTGACGTTCGTTCCGCTCATCCCGTACTTCTGGGCCGCAACGGACTTGGCGTTGTTGCGGACGCGGGCGACGTCGGCCTCCACCCGCTTCACCGCTTCGGGTTCGGGCGGGGTCGGAGTCGTCTTGGTTTTCGGCATGCTTCCCATGTTCTGTTCCTCCTTAAAAGATGAGTTCATCCCGGGCGTATCGGGAGGCGAAGCCGCCACCCAGAAACGCCGGGTCGTTGGCTGCGATGACGGGTTCCGCGAACGTCAGCGCGAGCGCATCCGCACGGTCAGGAGAAAACCCTACCCGTTCCCGTATCACGTCTTTGGATTCAAGTTTCAAACGGCTCTGGCCGTCGTAGGTATAAGTCACAGCGGCCATCTCCTTGATGAGGTCCGGGTCGTTGGGGATCGCGCCACCGTCGGTGAGCCACTTTCTCAGGTTGTCCCACATCTCCGCACGCCGGTTGTAGTAGCCATTGACCGTGCAGTCGTGGGCCTTGCCGCCGAACGGGACTTCGATCACGGTGTCCCCGAGCTGGCGGAGGCGGTCGATGACCCCTTCGCCTCGCCCGGCATCCACAAATACGGCGTCGGGACGCTCTTCGACGATCCTCCGGTGCAAGAGGCTCGCGAACGTCATATTGTCCACTCCCACGATCCTCTGGTACGGAAACGCCGCCAAGCCTCTACGCGGCTGGATCACACAGGCATCCCCGCCGAAACGCGCCACGTCCACGCCGAAAATGAGCGGGGCGAGGCGGTAGTCCTCCTCGGGAATGTGCTTTCCGCGCGCTTTGTACAGAACGTCCAAAGTAATCAGAGCGTTGTCACAAGACGCCTGGAAATCACACTCCATCTCTTGCCTGTACTGGCTGTCAGTGAGGTCGCGGCGTGCCTCAGCCAGCTCTTCTTCCGTGATCCACGGCAGAACCCCGAGGGAGTCCTCTTCGGCCCGGTACATGATGCTGGACCATTGGTTGTCCGTACTCGCGACGCCTCTGTTGTAGAGCTCGAAAAATAAGTTTGCGCCTTTCGGAGTCCCGATAAAGAGGCATTTCCCCTTGCGGTCGATGAGGGTGGGACGGACGATTTCGCCCCAGACGTAAGGCCGCATGTCCGCCACCTCGTCCATCACCACGTAATTGAAATAGAGGCCGCGGAGGGCGTCGGCGTTATCGGCTCCATACAGGGTAATGCGGCTTCCATTGGGGAAACTCACGGTAAGTTCCGTTTCGTTGAAGGAGACGCCGGGTATCTTGCCGGCGAAACGCTTGAAATAATCCCACGTGATGTCCTTCGCTTGTTTTCGGAACGGGGCGATATAGGCTCCTCGAAAGTCCGAGGCGGTCGTAATGAGCGCCGCGAGGATCAGCTCAATGACCGCAAAGACGGTCTTGCCCCAGCGGCGATGGCAGACGAGAACGGCGAAGCGGACAGCCTCTATGAGCTTCCGGGCGGCCACCTGGAGCTTGTGCGGCTTGAATCCAATGTCCACGTTCACGTTACGCATTGGCGGCCTCCCCTACAACCTGGGCATCGACCACCTGGGATTGTCCATAAGGATTGACGAAGTTGATCTGAACGTTGGTCGAACCGCCACCCTTGCCCGTTGAGTCGGGGTAGTACCCGAGGAGTTTCGCCAGTTTGTCCGCTGCGTTGTCCTTGACCTGCTCCGGGAGGTGCGGAGAGCGGATTCGCTGGGTGTACCAGTCCGCCAGTTCCTCCTTGGACGCGGTGGTTCCATTGCAGAGGCCGAGTGTCTGAGCGGCGTTGATGACGCGGCGGACGACCGGGTTGCGGAAGACGCGGCGGCCTTCGATATCATCGTCCAGTCCCACGTTCTCACACGTGAGCCAGTGGATTCCCTGGTCCACAATCCATTCCCTGATGTATTTCACGTCAATGGGTCTCAGACCGGCGTCCTTGCCGAGCTCCATGAGATCGGGTTTCTTCGGCTTGGCGGGAACGGGAAGCCCGAATTCGTCGTATTCGGGCGTGGCGGTCTCCGCGGGAGCAGGGAGCTCTTTGAGTGCGGGGAGCTTTGGATTGACGATACGGGCAAGCGCGCTCAGGAAAAGCATCTCTGGACGTGCCAACGACACCCCCGCGGCGGTCAAAGCCGCGTTTTGGGGGGCCACCCCCGAATTTTCGACCTCAGCCATACCCTTGCTCCTTATCGTGGCTTTCCGCCACTCATTAAACGATCAAACGACGCGCCCCGCACGCGCCGCCCGGCTGGCACGATCCGCCGCGCGTCCCGGTCCGACGATCCGCGGCGGGATGCACCCGCGGCGGCCCGGTCCCGGCGTCCGATCCGGCCCGGATTGCCCCAGGTTTTGCCCAAAGCGCCCCGATCCGCCTCGAATCGTTCAGGTTTGCAACCTGACGCGCGGGTTATCATACCCCGATTATAATATACACGCTGTCACGAAAATTACAAGCTGTCATTATGATGGCAGTCTGTCATATCGAACATTTAATTACAATTCGGGCGGGAGTTGTTCGATAAAAATGTACGAAAAATTTTTAAAATGCGCTTGACAATTCGATAAACGGCGCTATATTGTCACTATTAGTCGATACAGATTTACACCGCAACGAACCAACAAAACAACGCCAGAACGGCAGAAAGGAAAACGAGCTGAAACAACCTCATTTGAACTTGTCCCGCCTCAAGTCAACCTCAAAAACAGAAAGGACCATAAACAACACAATCTTTTCCACCTCAAACCCGCCTCAACTGAGCTTAATCGAACTTAACACAACCTCAAACAGAAGGAAAACATAAAATGTTTGATTACTACGACTACGAAAGCGCCGTTTATGACGACGTGAAAGAAGCGATAGAGGAAAACTTTGGCGATCTCGCCGGATTCATGGAGGCGAAAGCCGCCGAGATTAACGGGTACATTTACCGCGGCGAGGGCGCGCGCCCGGAGGAAGAACAGAAAAAAGATATTGCCGCGTCGATCATGTCGAACTATCTGTGGACTTTTGACAACGTGACCGGCAACGGGTCCGGTTCCTACTGGTTCAGCCGGGCGCGTGCGTGCGAGGCGCTTTCTTGCAACTTTGATTTACTGGCCGATCTCGGCGACGAATACGGGACGGATTCACTCCAGAGCATTATTAAACAGGGCCCGGAGGCGTGCGACGTTGCAATCAGGTGCTATTTGCTCCCCGCGGCCTGCTCGCGTTATGTTCACAACGAAAGCGACGACGAAGAAAGCGAGGCGGAATAATGAAGAAACCGACCGAAAAAGCCCGCCTGCTGCTTGATAACTACTGTTCGTTTTCGATCAAATGGAGCACAAGCCGCGCCCGCGATACTTACGGATACACCGTTTGCACTCTGTATCTCAACCGCTATTCCGGGACCGAAGAAAAAGCGGCCAGGTGCAACGGGGGCGGTTATGATCTCGCCGGTACTGTGTTTGGTTCATTTCTCCGGAACTGGTTTAAAGACGATTTCAAGAAGCTTTCAAGCAGCACGGGAAGCGGGGACCGCTGGAGCCACAAAAACACGTTTTACGGCCTGTATTTCTACGACGTAAAGCGCCGCAAGTACCGCAAGAACTGGAGGCCCGGTTATACTGTGTACGTGGACGGCGGGACCGGCTTTTCCTGCATGGAGCACCTTTTAAACGCTATTGGCGTCACTCTCACCTATAAACGCATTTCTTCCCGTGAAGACTTGTATATTTTCAACCTCGCAACCAAGAAAGCCCGCTAACAATGAAATACACCGTTGATTTACCTCAATTCCCCGGCTTTTATGATTCGTTTCTCTTCTCCAGTGAAGCGGAGACCGAAGCTTTACAGCTTATCGCGGAAAACCTGTATCCGTACACCTTCCCGCCCGCCGTGCTTATGACATACTTTAACACGGCCCCGGACGCCGTTAATTATACTCTGGACTTCTCCGGGTATTGTGAAGCAGTCGCCCGCGCTTATTGCTCCGTTATTGAGGACGCCTTATCGGATGCCCTGTACAGAAAACAACCCGTATTTACTGGGACTTCCATTTGGTTTGCCGAAATCGTAAGCCCGCGGGAATACAACTTTACAACCGACCGTGTAGAATGCGCCGTAGAAGTTGACGAGGGAGACCTTTTAATTTATCTCTCGCGTAACCTCGCCGCCTGGAATAAGTATTTAGAGGACCGCTTTACAAGCCGTGACGGATTCCTGTCTTTCTATGAACCGACCGACCCCGGCTTTATGGATCCGGACGCCTGGACGGAGGACCCCGTTTATCTATCCGCCGTTCTTGATTTCATCGTGTTAAATGATCTCGGCCCGGATGCCATGTTTTTCTGTTCGGAGCGGGCCCTGTCTCGTGTTTCCCTCGTGGACTATATCAAATTACCGCCCGCCCTGGAGCTTTTCTTAAACGGGGAGGATGTAAACAACCCGCCGCCGTGCGCGTCCATGATCGAAGAATACAACCGGCTTTCCCAACAGGGCAGCCGGTATTTAGAAATCATGGGAGACCAGTACAGGCCCGCCGTTAATAAGGGCATGGACCGTATCACCCGCGAACTTGCCGCCGAAATGATCAAAACCGTACAAAAAATAGGGGCCTGATCTATGTTTCGTTTCTTCCGTATCATCCGCGCTTATTCACGCCGCGCTAATACCGCCCTCGCGATAATGCCGGAAAGCACCCGCGCCGCCCTTCTGGACT
>Ga0265299_10003793_pt1 | contig 14583 bp, 8 predicted proteins | sample AusTroGonzalo_MG_4_FD_193485 | JGI IMG/M metagenome (GOLD analysis project Ga0265299, IMG submission 193485) | Bovine rumen microbial communities from tropical cattle in Woodstock, Queensland, Australia - Gonzalo_02 | ecosystem: Host-associated > Mammals > Digestive system > Stomach > Rumen ... | reverse complement strand
TCCGGTTCATCCTTTCCGCGGACGCCGAAAGGATGAACCGGAGCAGTCGGAGGTGATGAAAAAAATACGGCGGAGGGCAAGGGCGATCAGCATCCTGATCACCATGCTGTTCCTGCTTTCCATCATCACGGTTTTGCTCATCACTATCATCCCGGAGCTGGTGGAGAGTCTCACGGCACTCGCCAACAACCTGGTCGGATATCTGAACCAGCTGAAGGATACCATCGACTCCTACCTGATGAGGAATCCGCGTGTGGCGGAGGCTTTGGAGCCGATCACGGAGAAATTCAGCGACACCAAGAAGATTGCCGAGGCGATCACCAAGTACCTGAACGTCAATATGGCTACCGATACGGCGCAGTTTGTCTGGGTCAGCGCCAAGACCATCGTGCGTGTCCTGTATATCTGGCTGGTGGGAATGATCGTCAGCGTGTATCTTCTCGCGAGCAAGGAGTATTACATCGGTCTTTGCAAAAAGATCTTCTTTGCGATCCTTCCGAAGCGTACTTCGAAAAATGCAATCCAGACGCTGCACAAAGCCAACATCATCTACTCGGCTGCCATCCTCGGCAAACTGGTGGATTCCCTGATCATCGGCATCCTGTGCTTCATCGGCACAACGCTCCTCGGTATCAAATTTACCGCGATCGGACAGTATTCCGTCCTGGTGAGTGTGATCGTCGGCGTCACCAACATCGTCCCGTTCTTCGGACCGTTCTTAGGCGGTATCCCGTGTGCGATCCTGATCTTCTCCATCAAGCCGCTTCACGGACTTGTGTTTGCGCTGTTCATCGTGGCGCTGCAGCAGTTTGACGGCAATTTCCTGGATCCTCATATCGTGGGCAAGAGGGTGGGCCTTCGTCCGCTGTACGTGCTGTGCGCATGTATGCTCGGCGGCGGTCTGTTCGGCGTTCCCGGCCTGATCCTGGCAACGCCTACCTGTGCCCTTGTATACTACCTGACCAAGTCCTATCTTGAGGTTCGCCTTGAGAGCAAGAACCTGCCTACCGAGACCTCGGAGTATGTGACGCATCCCAGCGCCGTCATCGCTTACCGCGCCATGGATGTGGATATGCTGACGGAGCGCCTGGTGGCGGAATCCGATGCGCTTGACGCGCAGCAGGAGGCGGCTGTGGCGGCGGAGGAATCCGCGGCGGCGGTCACCGGAAAGAAGCGGAGGAGACGCCACCGCGCCGGATCCTTGAAGACCAGCGGCGACAGCGAGAACATGCTGGATGACGAGAGCGGAGAACTTGATCTGTCCGCGTACGACGACCTCGAATCCGGGGTGGAGAGAGAAAAGCGCCTTGCCCGCGAATGGCTGATGTCCGGCGGCGAGGAGGATCTCAACGACAACGGTATCGCCGATGAGCTGGAGCAGGCTCACGTGGCGGAGAGCAAGCCCAAACGGACGACCATCCGCGGCCTGATCCGCCGCATGGTGGACGAGGCGGAGGAAGACTGGAACGAGCTCGGCAACAAACCGCTTCCGGGATCCGCCAAACTCCGCAGCGACGGCGAGGCGGAGGACACCGAACCCGAAGAATCCGACGAAGAACTCGAGGAGGATGAGGAATTTTCCGACGACGAATCCAATCTGATTCCGGACGAGGACGAGGCGTATGATGATGCCGATCCGGATGCGGAAAATGAGTCCTCCGACAGGACGGAGTGATCGCGGAAATGAGGACACCGGCCGGACTGCAAAGATGAGAAAATTGCGTTCGATTCCTGCGATTATGCCTTGATTTTCCGTTCCGGTAATACTATAATCTATGCATGGTTGTTTTTTGCAAAACCTTCGGTATTTCATATGGGGATGCCGGGTTTTAATATCCATCACACAAAGGAGTATGTGAGATATGAAGAAAGTTATTATGCTTGCCCTTTGCGTGCTCGCGGTACTTGGTATGACCGCCTGCGGCAAGGACAAAGAAAAGACTCTCAAAATCGGCTTGATCTGCCTTCATGATGAGAACTCGACCTACGACAAGAACTTCATCGATGCGATGAAGGAAGCACAGAAGGAACTCGGTCTCTCCGATGATCAGATTGTCATCAAGACCAACATTCCCGAGGGCAGCGAGTGCTTCGATGCCTGCCGTGACCTTGTGGACCGCGGCTGCACGATCATCTTCGCGGATTCCTTCGGACATGAGGACTTCATGATCCAGGCAGCAAAGAAGTACAAGGATGTTCAGTTCTGCCATGCGACCGGTACCAAGGCGCACACGGAGAAACTTGCAAACTTCCACAATGCATTTGCCAACATTTATGAGGGCAGATATGCAGCAGGCGTTGCAGCAGGTCTCAAGCTCAACGAGATGATCGAGAGCGGCAAGATCACTGCAGACCAGGCAGTTATGGGTTATGTCGGCGCTTACACCTACGCCGAGGTTATTTCCGGCTTCACCTCCTTCTATCTCGGAGCAAGATCGGTTTGCCCGTCCGTTACCATGAAGGTTCAGTACACCGGTTCCTGGTATGACGAGACGAAAGAGAAGGAAGCTGCTCAGGCTCTGATCGACAAGGGCTGTGTCCTGATCAGCCAGCATGCGGACTCCATGGGAGCTCCGACGGCTTGTGAGACTGCAGGCGTTCCGAACGTTTCCTACAACGGAAGCACCGTAAGCGCTTGCCCGAACACCTTCATCGTTTCCTCCAGAATTAACTGGGCGAAGTACTATGCGTTTGTTGTAAACTCCGTGAAGGAAGGCAAGGAGATCCCTGCTGACTGGACCGGCGGTTTCGCAGAGGGTTCCGTAGAGCTTTCCGCCATCAACGAGAAGGCGGCAGCTGCAGGCACGGCGGACAAGGTTAACGCGGTTATCGCAGACCTTAAGGCCGGCAAGATCAAAGTATTCTCCACCGATACCTTCACGGTTGACGGAAAGAAACTGGATTCCTACAAGGCTGATATCGATACCGATGAAAAGTTTGAGAAGGATACCGAAGTGATCGCAGACGGTTACTTCCATGAGTCCGAGAAGCGCAGCGCTCCGGCGTTTGATCTGTGCATCGACGGAATTGAGTATCTGAATACGAACTTCGGTGATTGATACCGTACAACAGAATTTGATCAACTCTTTCGGCGGGGCCGTATGCGCCCCGCTGAAATGCTTTATAGAGCGCTGATAACTCGGCGCCGGGAGGTAGCTCGTGAGCACACAGGACATCGCACCGGATATCTGTAAGGAAACGGTGCCGGCAATCGAATTGCGGGGCGTCACGAAATCGTTTGGCAGCGTTTTGGCCAACGACAATGTGAGTTTTTGCGTGGAGAAGGGTGAGATCCTTTCCATCCTCGGAGAGAACGGCAGCGGCAAAACAACCCTGATGAATATGATTGCGGGTATCTATTACCCTGACAGCGGTCAGATTTTTGTCAACGGGGAGGAAGTCTCCATCGGGTCGCCCCGGGATGCATTTTCCCACGGGATCGGCATGGTTCACCAGCATTTTAAGTTGGTGGACCTGTTTACCGCGACGGAAAATATCATCCTCGGCCTCAAGGACGGGGAACGGTATGACCTGAAAAAATATGCGGAGCGCGTGCGGCAGATCTGTGACCGGTACGGCTTCGAGCTCGACCCGAACAAGAAAATTTACGACATGTCGGTTTCCGAGAAGCAGACCGTGGAGATCATCAAGGTCCTGTACCGCGGCGCGGACATCCTGATCCTCGATGAGCCGACGGCCGTTCTCACACCGCAGGAGACGGAGAAGCTTTTCGCCGTTCTCCGCCGCATGCGCGAAGACGGCAAATCCATCATCATTATCACCCACAAGCTGAACGAGGTTATGGCGATCTCCCAGAAGGTTACCGTGCTCTGCAAGGGCCGGTATGTGGGAACCGTGGAGACTGCCGACACCACTGTCTCGGAACTCACGGAGATGATGGTCGGGCGGACCATCAGCCTCAATATCGAGAGAAGCGAGGTCAAGGAGACGGTGGACCGTCTGGAAATCTCCGATCTCTGCGTGGTGAACCACGAGGGCAAGGAAGTCCTTAAGAATATCAACTTCATGGCCCGCGGTGGGGAAATCCTGGGTATCGCCGGCATCGCCGGCAGCGGCCAGAGAGAGCTTTTAGAGGCGATCGCAGGCCTGCAGCCCGTTTCCGCCGGGCGGATCCTGTACAACAATCCGAAGGATAACAAGATTGAAAACCTGATCGGCAAGAGCCCCATGAAGATCCGGAACATGGGCGTACGGTTGTCCTTTGTCCCGGAGGACCGTCTCGGAATGGGCCTCGTCGGAAATATGGACATCGTCGACAATATGATGCTCCGAAGCTACAACAAGGGTTCGGGCATCCTGTTGAACCGCAACGACCCCCGCGGCCTTGCGGAGACCATCATCAACGACCTCGAGGTTGTGACTCCCAGCGCGAAAACGCCGGTGAGACGTCTCTCGGGAGGTAATGTCCAGAAGGTTCTGGTCGGCCGCGAAATCGCATCAGCGCCGGCCGTGCTGATGGCGGCGTATCCGGTCCGGGGCCTCGACATCAATTCGTCCTTCACGATCTACAACCTGTTAAACGAGCAGAAGAAGCTGGGAACCGCAGTCATTTTCGTCGGCGAGGATCTCGATGTCCTTCTGGAACTCTGCGACCGTATTCTTGTCATCAGTGCCGGCGAGGTTGCCTGCATCGTGGATGCCAAGAAGACAACGAAGGAGCAGATCGGTTTTGCCATGCTGCACGGCGGACACGGCGATACTGCAGCCGCCGCCACGCCGGGATCTGACGACGCGGAAGCCGACACAACGGACGCCGCCGCACCGGAGAAGGCAGAGGCAGCCGATGCAGAGGCAGCCGATACGAAAGAGCCTGAGATTTCGCCGGAGACGGTTGCCGCATGTGTTGCCCCGGAGGAGTTCGGAAACATCGGTGCCCGGGCGGCGAAGCCCCGCCATCGCGTGAAAGAGCCGCTGATGCATATCGTCAAAAAAGGTGAGCTGCCATGGATGAAATCGTGGGCAATCCGCATCGGATCGGTCGCCTTCGGATTCCTGTTGTGCGGCCTGCTGGCTTTGGCTCTCGGCATATCTCCGAAGGAACTGTACACGACAATGCTTGACGGCGCGTTCGGAACGGAACTCCGCATCTGGATGTTATTGCAGGAGACCGTGATGCTTTTGGGTATCGCGCTGGCGCTGACCCCGGCGTTTAAGATGCGCTTCTGGAACATCGGCGGAGAGGGTCAGGTACTGATCGGAGGCTTTATCTCCGCGCTGTGTATGATCCGGCTCGGGGACAAAATGCCCTCCACCCTGCTCATCTTTGTGATGCTCATCGCGAGTATGGCGGCAAGCGCCATCTGGGCGGTGATACCGGCAATTTTCAAGGCCATCTGGAATACCAACGAGACGCTCTTTACCCTGATGATGAACTATATCGCGATGCAGATCGTGTCGTATTTCATCCTCAAGGAGTATCCCAACAGCTCCGGCAACATCGGTATCATCAATCCGAAGACCCAAGCCGGGTGGCTTCCGATGATCGGAGAGTATGATTACCTTCTGAATATCATCATCGTTATCGTGCTCACGGTGATCATGTATATCTACCTGCGGTACGCAAAGCACGGATATGAGCTCACGGTTGTCGGTGAGAGCGAGAACACCGCGCGTTACATCGGCGTCAACGTGAAGAAGGTCATCCTCCGCACCATGCTTCTGTCGGGCGCAATCTGCGGTCTGATGGGATGGCTGATTGTCGGCGGGACGGACCACACGGTGGCGAGAGATTCCGTACACAGCCGCGGTTTCACCGCGATCATGGTGTCCTGGCTTGCGCACTTCAATCCGCTGTACATGTTTGTGACTTCTCTTTTGATCGCCTTCATGTCAAGCGGTGCCAAGGAGATGGCCACCGTGATGGGCGTAAACTCGTCCTTTGCGGACATTTTGATCGGTATTATCATTTTCTGCATCATCGGCAGCGAATTCTTTATCAACTACAAGATTGTCTTCCGGCATCGGAAACCGAAGAAGGAGACTCCCGAAGAGGAGGAAGTACCTGCAGAGGAAGCTTCCGAGGAAACTGAGGCAGAGGAAACCTCCGAAGAGGAAACCGCGGTAGAGGAATCTTCCGAAGAGGAAACCGCGGCAGAGGAAGCTTCCGAAGAAGCCACAGCAGAGGAAACATCGGAAAATGAAGCTCCTGCGGAGGAAACGCCGGAACCTGCCGCTGAAAAATCCGGGGAGGAGGTGAATGAACAATGATCGCAATGGGCAGTTTTGTAACAAGAGCAGTTGTTCAGGGAATCCCTCTTCTGTACGGATCCAGCGGGGAGATCCTTACCGAAAAATCCGGACACCTCAATTTGGGTATCCCCGGCATTATGTACGTAGGTGCCATGGGCGGCGTGGTCGGAGCGTTCTTCTATGAGACGAGGACGACGAACTTTAATTCCGTCGCAGCCATCGCGATCACCATGGGGTGCTCCGTGATCGGAGCCCTGCTGATGGGATTGATCTACTGTTTCCTCACGATCACACTCCGGGCGAACCAGAATGTGGCGGGACTTTCGCTGACCACATTCGGCGTCGGTTTCGGTAATTTCATGTGCGGATCGCTGATCAAGATCACCAAGTCCGAGGTTCCGTCGATCACCGCTACCAAGACGAGCGCGGCGTTCGCGAAGAAACTCGGGGAGGGGAAAATACCTTCGGTTCTGTCCTACAGTTTCCTTGCATACCTCGCTGTGATCCTTGCGATCATCATGGCGATCGTGCTTCGGAAGACGCGGATCGGACTGCATCTCCGCGCGGTCGGAGAGAATCCGGCGACAGCGGACGCGGCCGGTATCAACGTCAATCGATACAAGTATGTCGCCACCTGCATCGGAAGCGTGATCGCGGGATTCGGCGGATTGTTCTACATCATGGACTATGCCAACGGCGTGTGGTCCAACAACGGCTTCGGCGACCGCGGATGGCTCGCCATCGCCCTGGTTATCTTCGCGATCTGGCGCCCGTCCCTCGCCATCATCGGTTCCATTTTGTTCGGCGGATTGTACATCATCCACTACCGGTTTGACGGCCTTTCCCTGGCAGCGCAGGAGCTGTTCCAGATGGTGCCCTACGCGGTAACGATCCTGGTGCTGATCCTCATCAGCCTCCGTCGAAAGAGAGAGACCCAGCCTCCGGCGCACCTCGGGTTGTCGTACTTCCGCGAAGAGCGATAGGGCATGCGGAGAGTTCTGTGAGAAGATTACAGCACTGAGACAGGATTCTCTTGCATTTTGCGTCATTCCACGATATGATGAGCAAGGAAGCACTTTCTTCCGAGCAGAGAGACTTTGTCCGTGTGACAAGAAAACAAAGGAGAACGGTATGGAAGAGAACTTGAATGCAGTTGCCAACGAAGAAGGTTTGATTGCGGTTTGCAACCGTAAGAAGAACGACAAGAGTCCTGCGAAGTTTTATGCGGACAAAGCAATTATCAACGGTGAGACCGTATCCTATGCGGATGTGGATGTCATCAACATGTATGGTTCGACGACGACCTACAGCTTCTTCTACGCGAATTTTTCGGGCTATGTGAAGCTGAAACTGCGCGACGGACGCAAGCTGAAATGGAAGACCGGAGGAGCAGCGTTCCTCGGGCTCGGCAGCTACAAGACCAAGAAACAGCTTTTTGCGGGAATGTACGATGTCAGCATGAAAACTCTGGTGAAGGCCCGCGCAGAGGCATATCTTAACGAGATCCGCAACGGCGCCACCGTGAACATTGCGGGCGTTGCCATCAACTCCGCCGGTATTGCGGGTAAGGTTGCCTTCAAGAGCGTCAGCGTTCCGTTCACGGAGATCAGCAGTTGTGATGTCGCCAGCGGTTATGTCCGCACGTACCGTACCGATAACAAGAACGCTGTCGGTGCAGTTGCAATGCAGCTGGACAACGCGGTCTGCCTTGTTCCGGTCATTGAAACTCTGGTTGCGGCAGCTCGTGCAGGTCAGCAGTAATCTCGCAGGCCGGATCGCCGGCTTTGCTCTGAATGAACAACGGAAAAGGAAAATGCAGTCGGATTTCTCCGGCTGCATTTTTTGTTGTTTGATTCGGCTTGATTTGGTTTGCGCTCAATCGAGACCGCGGATATCCACGGCTACGATGGTTTTGACAAGGAGCTCCTTCCACTTGATCAGATCCTCCCGCTCGGGAGCGTGGAAGACGCCTTTCTGCATCACCTGGTCGCTCTCGCGGAAGGGCTGCAGGTAATAGTGGCGGGCACCGGCGATCCATTCGCCGATCTTGTGCATGGAATCCTCGTCGTGGAGTTCCTTGCACACGGTGGTGCGGAATTCATAGTTGATACTGCAGCTGTTGAGGATGTTGACCGACTCCTCGACGGCGGCTGTCTGGAACCCGGGGATGCCGATGGTTTCCGCGTACCGCTCCCTGCAGTTCTTGATGTCCATCGCCACGTAATCCACGAGGTTGTTCTGCAAAAGCTTAGCAAGGACGGAGGGAGACTGGCCGTTGGTGTCCAGCTTGATCCGGTATCCGAGCTCGCGGACCTTGGCGATGAACTCCGGGAGATCCGGCTGAAGCGTCGGTTCGCCGCCGGTGATGGCGACGGCCTCAAGGACCTTCGCGCGGGTCTTTAAGAATTTGAAAACCTCCTCCTCGGAAAGCATCGGAACCTTCTCTGGAGCAAGTACCAGTTCGCTGTTGTGGCAGTACGGGCAGCGGAAATTGCAGCCGCCGGTGAATACCGTTGCAGCCATGTGCCCGGGGTAGTCCAGAAGTGTCAGCTTTTGCAAACCGTGAATCTGCATAACCTGTACCTCCAAGTTTTATTCTTCGGGAAATGACGGTACGGCATCGTCCCGATCCTTACGCGTCCCTTACAGTGTACCACGGAATGCGTCGGAAAACAAGGCTTCGGCTGATCCGTACGGTATCAGTCCGGCGACCCTTCCGCCGTTCCCTCTGAGGCTTCCGCAGCTGCGACACCTTTTCCGTGTTCCCTTGCGCGCATGTCGCGGAAGAAGTCTGTGAGCATTGTCGAGCACTCGGCAGTGCAGACATCGTTTACAATCTCGACCTGATGGTTGAACTCCTTCATCTGCAGGAGGTTGAGGATCGAGCCTGCGCAGCCTGCTTTGGGGTTGGCGGCGCCCACGACCACCCGGTCGATGCGGGCCTGAACGATGGCGCCGGAGCACATCTGGCAGGGCTCTAACGTGACATACATCGTGCATCCCTCAAGGCGCCAGTCGCCCAGCTTGCGGCAGGCCTGACGGATTGCGATGATCTCGGCGTGGGCAAGGGTGGAATGCGAGGTGAGCCGGCGGTTGAAGCCCCGGCCGATGACCTTGCCTTCATAAACGATGACGCAGCCGATGGGGACTTCCCCGATGGAGGCAGCCCGCTTTGCCTGATGGATTGCCTTGCGCATATAATATGTGTGATCCTGTTGAGGGATAGACATGGGATGCTCCTTAAAAAGTCTGTCAAGCAGTATTTTCTAGAGTATACCACCCGGCACGAAAAATGTATAGAAATATTGCAAAAAACGTGAATAATTCGCAATTTGTCGTTGAAAACGTCAAAAAAACAGTGTAAAATAATCACAACTGACGCGGGCGAGGGGGTTTGCTCCGGATCAGTGAACTGCGTAATAGGAACAATGTTGGGAATGTGAGAGGCTGCCTCGGGCAGCGCGGGGTGCCCCGGGCACCCGGAGGAGAGTATGGGCCTGGCGAACAAAAAGAAAATCGGCGTGCTGATTTCCAAACCTACGGCCGAGTATCAGCACGACATTCTGTGCAGCATCGAGAAGAGGGCTGCATCTTACGGATATTACACCCTTGTGTATTCCATCTTCGGCGGATACGGGAAGAACGAGCTGTTCGTGCGCGGCGAGCGCATGCTCGCGGATCTTCCGGATTTCCGCAATCTTGACGGACTCCTTCTGTGTATGGACACATTTACCGATGACACGGTGGTCAACCGGCTGTTAGAGCGGGTACGGATGCGCGCGACCTGCCCTGTTGTCTGCGTGCGCAGACAGTACGACGGTTACAACTCCGTGCTGGTTGACGATGAGAATTCCATGGAGGGAATTGTCGACCATCTGGTGCAGGAGCACGGCTACAAGGATTTCTGCTATGTCAGCGGTCCGAAAGACCATCCGGACGCGATCAACCGCCTGAACTGTTTTCAGCGAATGATGAAGAAATACGGGATTTCCCTCGGGGAGGACGACATCTTCTACGGCGATTTCTGGCGCAACCAGGGGGAGACTGCCGTGGCGGAGCTCCTTGACATCCGGCCGAAGTATCCCGATGTGATCGTGTGCGCCAACGACTACATGGCGATGGCGGTGTGTCATGCTCTGATGGACCGAGGCATCAAGGTGCCGGACGAGATCGCAGTCACGGGATTTGACGATGCGAGGGATGCCCAGGCACAGATTCCCGCCCTTACAACGGTCCGCGTCGATGTCCAGGGAATGGGGGAGCGCGCCGTGGACATGCTGTACTCCATGATGAAAAATGAGGAGGTTGCGGATATCGACTATGTGAAGACCTGCGTGGTTTGCCGGGAGTCCTGCGGGTGCAAGGCGCCCGACAGTGACGCGAGAGCGGCAGCCGCGGTGCGCCGGTTCTTCGAGTTTGCAAAGGTGGCCGACCACAACAACATGCAGACCGTCTTCATGAGCATCGATGTGGAAAATGCCGACAACATGGACGACCTGAATGAGGGCATTTACACCTATATATTCAACAACGACGACTTCCGGGATTTCTTCATCGTCCTCAACGACCTTGACTGGGCGACGGCGGAGCCCGAGGAGATGAGGACCTTTACCGACAAGGTCCACGTGAGGACGGCGATCCAGGAGACCATGCTTTTGGGGCATGTGGATCAGGTGTTCTCCAGGGAGGATATCCTGCCGGATGAGTACGTGTACGATCATCCCTGCGGATATTATATCGTGCCGCTGCATTTTCAGGAGCTGTGCTACGGCTACGCCATGATCAACTTCCATGACCATGAGGCGCCCAAGGCATTCTTCCAGTACATCATAACCATCATCAGCAACGTGCTGGAGAGGCTCCGCATCAATCTCCGCATGAAGCGGCTGGTTGACAAACTTTCGAGCCTTTACGTGAGCGACGTGATGACCGGGCTGAAGAACCGCTACGGATTCGAGGAGGATTCCCACCGCATGTACGAGCAGGTGAAGGATACCGGGCGGACCCTGGCCATCATCTCCATCGACATGGATAACCTGAAGGGGATCAACGACAACTACGGGCACGCCCAGGGTGACGTTGCGCTTCGGGCCATCGCCAATTCCATGTACGCCGCGTGCTTTGCCAACGAGCAGTGCTACCGTGTCGGCGGCGACGAGTTCCAGGTGCTGGCGACGGACTACACCGAGGAGGATGTGGCCACATTTTACGAGCGCTTCGAGGGCTTCCTCGAGGACTACAACACCCGCTCCAAGAAACCGTACATGGTTTACGCAAGCTACGGCCACAGCATCTGCAAGGGAACGGAAAACCGGGAGCTCGGCGAGTGGATGACCCTAAGCGACGACAACATGTACGCCAACAAGGCGGTCAATAAAAAACGACGCGGCCTGCTCCGCGAGACGGACGAGGAGTAGCGCCGATGGAAGAGACACAACGGCTCCTTCGGGAGTTTGAACGGATTTTCGGCAGCGCGGCGGATGCGCGGGTGTATTTTGCGCCCGGGCGCGTCAATCTGATCGGGGAGCATACCGACTACAACGGCGGTCATGTGTTTCCCTGTGCGCTGACCATCGGGACCTACGCGGCAGCGGCAGTACGGTCAGACCGGAAACTTCGGATGTATTCCGCGAATTTTCCGGAGGAAGGGGTTATCGAGGGCTCCCTCGACGATCTGGTATACCGGCGGGAAGACGGCTGGACCAACTATCCGAAAGGCGTGATCAAGGAGGCCGCGGAGCGGGGTTACCCTCTTCGACAGGGACTTGACATCCTGTATTACGGGAACATCCCCAACGGTTCGGGATTGTCGTCCTCGGCATCCATCGAGGTTCTCACGGGGGAAATCCTGCGGGACTTCGGGGGATACGGATTTGACGGGATCACCAACGCGTTGATCGGGCAGGCGGCAGAGAACCGGTTTATCGGCGTGAACTGCGGTATCATGGACCAGTTCGCCATTGCCATGGGAAAGAAAAACCACGCGATCTTCCTCGACACGGCGACGCTCTCCTACGAGTATGCGCCGGTTGCCATGGAAGGGATCCGCATCGTGATCATGAATACGAACCACAAGCGCGGACTTGGCGAATCCAAGTACAACGAACGCCGTGCGGAGTGTGAGCAGGCGCTTGCGGAGCTGCAGACCGTGGTTGATGTTCCCTCGCTGGGAGCGCTTACCGCCTCGGATTTTGCGAAGTATGAGGGTGCGATCGCATCCCCGGTGCGGCGCAGAAGAGCCCGCCATGCGGTGACGGAAAATGAGCGCACCATCCGGGCAGTTACCGCACTTAAGGAAGGAAATCTCGCGGAGTTCGGGCGGCTGATGAACGAGTCACACAAGTCGCTCCGGGACGATTACGAGGTGACGGGGATCGAGCTGGACACGCTGGTGACGGCGGCATGGAACGTGCCCGGGGTCATCGGTGCGAGGATGACCGGCGCCGGGTTCGGCGGATGCGCCGTGTGTCTTGTGAAAGAGGGATCCGTCGACACGCTGATCCGTGAGGTCGGCGGAAAATACGAGGAAACCATCGGCTATCCTGCGGCATTTTACGTCGTCGAGATCGGCGGCGGGCCGGGCAGGCTCCGGTAGAACGGGGCGCTGCGGTAAGAACCGCCGGACGGAGAAGGAAACCATAACAAAGGGAATCTGAAGAGAGAGAGGAGACCATGATGAGACTGGAGGAGAGTGAACGGAAGAAGATGCTGTCCATCTTCGCGAAAAACCTGCCGACCTACCGGAAGAACATGAAACTTTCCCAGGAGGAGTTCGGAGAGACCATCGGGATCACGAGACAGACGGTGAGTTCCATTGAGCGAGGCGCATACCCGCTGACATGGGCTATTTTCCTGTCCTGCCTTTTCATCTGCACCGGCCAGCCCCGGGCGAAGAAGCTGATCCTGAATTCCTACGCGGGGGAGCCTGTACTTTTAGGCTTTCTGAACGAGCTTGTGGGAGATAAGGGAAGCAGCGTCGCGGACGGCGGCAAGGGAACGGCGCGCCAGGTGTATTACGGAACCTGCACCATCAAGGGTGACGGCGAGTACACCATCGTGGATTGCGACGCCGGCGTCTCGGAGATGCTGGGCCTTTCGGACGGCGACGACACGCAGCACGCATCCCGCACTGCGGGTGCAGCCAACCGCTTCGGCAGCTACCTTGACTATGTCTATCCGGATGACCGCGAGGCGATCCGTCGCATTCTCGACGAGAAGATCCGCAAGCAGATGGTGGTCTGCATCGAGCACCGCCTGATCTCGGCGGAGGGACGCGCAATTCCGGTACAGTGCTTTGTGCGCCGTCAGAAGAAGATGATGAAGAACGGTCTCTTCGACATCACCATCACCCAGATTACGGGCGAAATGTTCCGGAAACGCCAGGTTTCCGGCCTCCTGGAGACGATTCCCGCAGGCGTTGCGGTGTTTGAGTACCAGGGCCGGATCTCGAGGGAAAATGTTCCGGAGATCGTATATGCAAACGATGTATTTTACGATATCATCGGGCACAGCAAGGAGGATTTTGCGCAGATCCACGACAATTTCTTCCCTGCGGTTGTGGCGCCGGATGACAACCGCGCGGTGATGCGCCTGTTTGACTCCCGCATGGAGACCAACTCGGTCTCGGCAGCGGAGTTCCGCGTGAACCGCTTCGACGGAAGCGTGGCGTGGGTGCACTGCAACGCGCTGGTGGTGTGGCGCACGGAGGACGGTCACTCTCTGGTGAGTTGCGTGCTCACGGATATCACGCAGAGGATCAATGCGGAGATGAGCATGAAGCATCAGCTCGACCGCTACCGCCAGCTGGAGGACGTCTCCGACGATGTGCAGTTCGGCTACGACGTGGTGGAGGACCGCTTGAGCGTTCCCACCCGGATCAGCGAGCAGTTTGGCTACGACGGAGTGATCGCGGGCGTGATCTCGGGCAACCTTCCCGCGGCCTTTGTGCATCCCGAGGACTACGAGGGATTCATGCAGCTCTACCGCGACGCTTTGGCGGGCACCAACGGCAAGGGCGAGTACCGCATCAAGCTTGACAACAAGGAATACAAGTGGTGCAAGGTCAACATGATCGGCATCCAGGATGCAAACGGTTCGGTGATCTACCTGTACGGCCGCCTCACGGTGATCGACGAGGAGCGTCGCCGCCAGAAGGAGCGCAGCAACGACCGGATGATCATCAACCGCCTCAACAGCACGGACCGCCTCACCAACCTGTACAACCGCACGGCGTTCCGCGGCCGCGTCCAGGAGGTTCTGAACGACCCCGAGATGGATCCCGTGCACGCAATTATATACTGTGACATCAACGATTTTTCGTACATCAACGAAAAATACGGCTTTCCCGCGGGCGACCGCATCCTGAAGGACTTC
>Ga0265299_10003790_pt1 | contig 14588 bp, 9 predicted proteins | sample AusTroGonzalo_MG_4_FD_193485 | JGI IMG/M metagenome (GOLD analysis project Ga0265299, IMG submission 193485) | Bovine rumen microbial communities from tropical cattle in Woodstock, Queensland, Australia - Gonzalo_02 | ecosystem: Host-associated > Mammals > Digestive system > Stomach > Rumen ... | reverse complement strand
TTTTTAATAATCGTTTCTGGTCGTAGAAGTCGGGTGCCTGAGGGCTTAATTTCCTGTCTGAGACCTGTCATTGTTCTTCGATGACCAGAAGTAAATTGAAGGAGTTGCTTAATGGAAAAAAGCAAAAAACAACAGATCATCGAGGAGATCCGTGATGCACTTTCCAAAGCTTCGTCATGCGTTGTAATTGATTTCAACGGCGTAAACATGGAGACTTTCACTCCTTTCCGTAAAGAGTGCGCGAAAGAGCAGGTAAGACTGCTTGTCGTAAAGAACACTCTTGCGAAACACGCAGTAGAAGGTACTCCGTATGAAGGCATTGTTCCTTTCCTTTCGGGAATGACAGCCCTCGTACTTACAATGGGAGATCAGGTCAGCGGTGCAAAAGTCGTCAAAAAAATCGCTAAGAAAGACGAACGCATCGTTGTAAAAGCCGGCGCACTGGATGGAAAAATCCTTTCGGCGAAAGAAGTGGAAGTTCTTGCAGACCTTCCGAGCAAAGAAGAGCTTCAGGCGAAGCTGCTTGCAACAATGCTTGCTGTTCCTCAGAATTTCGTGCGGCTGCTTAATGCTGTTCCGCAGACATTCGTACGCTTGCTTGCTGCATACAAAGACAAACTTGAACAGGCTTAGTTATTATTAATTTTTTGTTTTATGGAGAAAACAATGACAAAAGAAGAAGTAAAAGAATTCATCAAAGGAATGACCGTTCTCGAACTTTCGGAACTTATTAAAGAACTCGAAGAAGAACTCGGCGTAAGCGCAGCTGCTCCTGTAGCAGTAGCGGCAGGCCCGGCAGCAGCAGCGGCAGCTCCGGCTGAAGAAAAAACAGAGTTTGACGTTATCCTCAAATCGGAAGGCGCAAACAAACTTAACGTCATTAAAGAAGTCCGTGCAATCACCGGTCTCGGCCTTAAAGAAGCGAAAGACCTCGTTGAAGGCCACGGCGCTGTAAAAGAAGGCATCTCGAAGGCTGATGCAGAAGCAATTAAAGAGAAACTCGTTGCAGCTGGTGCTGAGATAGAGATTAAGTAAGTTGCTGAAAACATTCTGCATTTTATTGCAGAACTTATGAATTTTTTGGAAGGTAAGGCAGTGTTATGCTGTCTTACCTGCTTTTTTATTTTTAGCTTATACGAATTATTCGTGATGCCGGAAGATATCAGATACCAAACAAAAGAGAGGTAATGATGGGGATCTTAGGACAGCAGAATTACAGAACGAGAAAATGGTTCGGGAAAGTCGCAAAGAATGTAACCGACATTCCTGATCTTCTTGAAGTGCAGAAAGCTTCTTTTCAGAAATTGCTCCAGAAAGACGCCGCACCTTCGGAAAGGGAAAAAATCGGGCTTCACAATGCCTTTTTGTCGGTTTTTCCCATAACGAGTTTCAACAACCTGATCGAACTTTCGTATCTGGGCTATTCAATCGGAGAGCCGCAGTACGATGTCGACGAGTGCAAGCTGAGAGGAACAACCTACGAGCTTCCTTTGAAACTCAGGGTCGCCCTGGCTTCATATACGGACGACAACAACAAGAGAAAACTCAATTCAATCACGGAGCAGGAGATCCATTTCGGTTCTATTCCGTGCATGACAGACTGGGGGACATTCATAATCAACGGAACGGAAAGGGTTATCGTGAACCAGCTGCACCGTTCTCCGGGAACATTTTTCGACTGCGACAAGACCAAGACCACAAGCGGAAACGAGGTCTATGCGGCACGTCTTATCCCCTATCACGGTTCATGGCTCGATTTCGAATTCGATTCGAAGAGACTGCTTTATGTAAAAATAGACAGAAAAAAGAAATTTCTGGCGACTGTTTTCCTGAAAGCATGGGGTTACACGACTCAGGAAATAGTTTCAGCCTTTTATATACCTGAAAAAATAGTTCTTCACGAAGGCGTTGCAGCAAAAGGGGAAGAAGGCGGCGACGAAAAAGTCAAGGAACGGACTATAATTCCGGCCAAGGTCATTGCTGGCAGCGACGAAACACTCAAGGATCAGAAAATTCCGGTCGATGTTATCGGCCCGGACGGCAGGGAACTCGCTAAAGAGGGCAAAAAGTTCTCTAAAGGCGTTCTCAAGAGACTTGACGAAGCCGGAGTCAGCGAAATCAATCTCCCCATGGAGTATTTTTTCAAAGACCCGAAGATGACAAGCAAGGACAAGGACAAGGACGAAAACTGCTTCAGACGTTTCTTCGCTCCTGTTTTTGATCCTGAGACCGGCGAAATTATCGCCAATGTCAACGATTCTGTTACTCCGACTCTTCTTAAGACGATGGCAAAGGCGGGAATTAAGGAATTTTCGATAATTTACTTCGAAAACATGAATTATTCCCCCTATCTTTCCAATACGCTGAAGAGCGACAAGACTGCGACGCGCGAAGAGGCTCTCCGCGAAATTTACAGAATGATGGTTCCGTCGAATCCGGCAAACAGCGAAGTCGCCGAGAATTATTTCAAGAGCCTTTTCCTCAATCCGGAAAATTACGATCTCGGTGAAGTCGGCCGTCTGAGAATGAATTATAAATTCAAAGAAGACCTTCCGCTTTCCGAAAGGCAGCTCAGAAGGGAAGACGTCATGAATTCCGTGATGTTCCTGCTTGAACTTACCGACGGCAGAGGGAAAATCGACGATATCGACCACCTCGGCAACAGAAGAGTCCGTCTTGTCGGCGAGCTTCTCGAGGATGTTTTCAAGACCGGTCTTCTCAAGATGTCCCACAGTATCAAGGAAAAAATCGCGGGCAGCGGAACGATGGAAAACCCGACGCCTTACGATGTGATCAGCTACAAGCAGGTTTCGGCGGTCCTGAAGGATTTCTTCGCAAGCGGTCAGCTCAGCCAGTTCATGGATCACACGAACGTTCTTTCCGAAATGACTCACAAAAGAAGACTTTCGGCTCTTGGTCCCGGCGGTTTGACGCGTGATCACGCAGGCTTTGATGTCCGTGACGTTCACAGAACGCACTACGGCAGAATCTGCCCAGTCGAAACTCCCGAAGGTCCGAACGTAGGTCTTATCGTTTCTCTCACGACTTTCGCGAGGATCGACGAGCACGGATATATCGAAACTCCGTACAGAAAAGTTGTTGACTGCAGAGTAACGGATGAAGTCGTATATCTTGACGCGATAAAGGAAGAAAATGAGATCATCATGCCGTCTTCGGTAAAACTTGACGAAAACGGCAGAATTATTGATGAAATAGTCAATGCTAGAATCGTCGGCGAAGTTGCCAGGGTCCCGAGGGAGAAAGTTACCCTTGTCGACCTTGTTCCTGTCCAGCTCGTTTCTGTTTCCGCGGCGCTTATCCCGTTCCTCGAGCACGACGACGCAAACAGAGCCCTGATGGGTTCCAACATGCAGCGTCAGGCGGTTCCGCTTATCAGAACGGATGCTCCGCTTGTCGGAACAGGAATGGAAAAGTATGTTGCCAGAGACTCCGGCTACACGCTTTTCGCAAGCAGGGACGGCGTTGTAGTAAAGGTCGATTCAAGCAGGATCGTTGTAAAAGTCGAGGAAAACGACAATGTCGATGTCGACATTTACAACCTTATAAAGTTCAAACGTTCGAACCAGAACACCGCGATAAACCAGCGTCCTGTCGTTTCTGTCGGCGACTTTGTCAGAAAAGGCGATGTCATTGCCGACGGTCCGGCTATCAACCGCGGCGAACTCGCGCTCGGCAAAAACGTTCTCATCGCGTTCATGCCCTGGAACGGTTACAACTATGAGGACTCGGTTCTTATCAACCGCAGGCTTCTCCGTGACGATTACTACACTTCGATCCACATCGAAGAGTTTATCTGCGAGGCGCGTGACACGAAGAGAGGACCGGAAGAGATCACGGCCGACATTCCGAATGCTTCGGAAGACATTCTGAGAAAGCTTGACGAAAGCGGTATCATCAGGATCGGCCAGAAAATAAAACCCGGCGACATTCTTGTCGGCAAGGTCACACCGAAAGGCGAGACGGTCCTCACCCCCGAGGAAAAGCTTCTCAGAGCTATCTTCGGTGAAAAGGCCGGCGATGTCAAAGACAATTCGCTTTATGTCCATCCGGGAACGGAAGGCGTTGTCATCGACACCAGGATCTTCTCCAGAAAAGGTGTCAAGAAAGACAACCGTATGAAAGAACAGATGCAGGAGCAGATGGATGCCGTCAAGAGAAACCGCGACGACGAAGTTCGCATCATCGAAAAGCACACATACGAACTTATAAGAAAAATGTTTGTCGGCAAAAAGACCGACGCCGACCTCAGGAACGAAAAGGAAGTCGTTATCGTCAAGAAGGGAACGGAGCTTACTCCCGAAGTTCTCGCTTCGATCCCTGAAAGCGTTATGGCGGCTGTCAGCGTCAAAGACCGCGAACTTCTCAAGAATGTCAAGGAACTTATCCTCAACATGAGAAGAAAGGTCGATACCGTCAGAAAGATCTATGACAACAAAATGAAGCAGATCACCAGAGATGACGACCTCACTCCGGGCGTTGTCAAATCGGTAAAGGTTTTTGTTGCTGTCAAGAGAAAACTTTCGGTCGGTGACAAAATGTCGGGCCGTCACGGAAACAAAGGTGTCGTTTCGATGCTTCTTCCGGAAGAAGATGTTCCCTATATGGAAGACGGCAGGACGGTCGACATCGTCCTCAACCCGCTCGGCGTTCCCAGCCGTATGAACATCGGACAGATTTTCGAGGTCCATCTCGGTCTCGGTGCAAGAAAGCTGGGCGAGCAGATCAACCGCTATATGGAAGAAAACTACGGTGTTGACAAGCTCAGAGCGAAACTTAAGGAAATTCTTAATCCGAGCAAGGAAGTCGCGAAACTTATCGACGAGGCTGACGAGGACGATGTCCGCAGCTTCATCAAGTCGATGAAAGGCGGCATCTACACCGCGACACCCGTTTTCGACGGTGCGCAGGAATCGGAGATCAGAGACATTCTCAGGAAGACCGGCGAAAGAGAAAACGGCAAGATGATACTTTTCGACGGCAGAACAGGCGAACCGTTTGAATCAGATGTCACTGTCGGTGTCATGTACTTCCTCAAGCTCCACCACCTGGTCGACGAGAAAGTCCATGCAAGAAGTACCGGTCCTTACTCGCTCGTCACGCAGCAGCCTCTCGGCGGTAAAGCGCAGTTCGGCGGTCAGAGACTCGGTGAAATGGAGGTCTGGGCGCTCGGAGCTTACGGCGCGGCTTACTGTCTGCAGGAATTCCTTACCGTAAAATCTGACGATGTCGAAGGAAGGAAGAAACTTTACGAAGCGATCGTCCGCGGCAAAACCAAATACGAGATCGGAATTCCGGCTTCGTTCTCGGTTCTTGTCAAAGAGATGCAGAGTCTCTGCCTTAATGTAAATTTGATTGAAGAACAGAAAAACAGATAGGAGGATACCTTGAAAGACATTTACAAAGTTTTCGACAAGTCGAAAAGCAGCTTGGATTTTAAAGCTATCGAGGTGTCTCTCGCTTCTCCGGAACAGATTCTGAAATGGTCGTACGGCGAGGTCAAAAAACCCGAAACTCTCAATCACAGAACATACAAGCCTGAAAAGGACGGTCTTTTCTGCGCGAAGATTTTCGGTCCGATCAACGATTACGAGTGCCTCTGCGGCAAATACAGAAGGATGAAATACAAAGGCATCGTCTGCGAAAAATGCGGTGTCGAAGTCATCGAATCCAAGGTCAGAAGAGAGAGGATGGGGCATATCATGCTTGCGACTCCGGTTGCTCACATCTGGTATGTCAAGACATCTCCTTTCTATATCAACACTCTTCTCGGAATGAGCAACACGAACTTGAGCAGCGTAATCTACTGCGAAGGTTATGTCGTCCTCAAATCCGATATTCCTAAGGTCGAAAAAGGCCAGTATCTTGACGAAGAGCAGTACAACGAGATCCTGGACGAGCTCAACAAGAAGTATAACGGCGATCCTGTCGTTATAGCCGAGCATTTCCAGGCTGATACAGGTGCCGCTCCGATAAGAAAACTGCTTGAGGAGATGGATCTTGTCGCTGTCAAAAAGGAAGTCGAGACGGAACTTGAAAAATGCCACGACAAGAACCAGCAGGCAAAATTGCAGAAAAGAATCAATGTTTTCAACAAGTTCATCCGTTCGGGCGAGCAACCGCAGAACATGGTTCTTACTGTCCTTCCTGTACTTCCGCCCGATTTGAGACCGCTTGTTCCGCTTGAAGGCGGCAGCCGGTTTGCGACCAGTGACCTCAATGACCTTTACAGAAGGGTTATCAACAGAAATATCCGTTTGAAAAAACTGATGGATCTCGGTGCTCCCGATGTCATTATCAAAAACGAGACGAGAATGCTTCAGGAAGCTGTCGACGCGCTTTTCGACAACACGAAAGTTCACAGACCAGTTCAGGGAGCAAACGGCAGAGCATTGAAATCACTCAGTGAAATGCTTAAAGGAAAGGCAGGCCGCTTCCGTCAGAACCTTCTCGGAAAACGTGTCGACTACTCAGGCCGTTCCGTTATTACAGTCGGTCCCGAGCTCAAGCTTCACGAGTGCGGTCTTCCGAAAGTCATGGCGCTTGAACTTTTCAAGCCGTTCATCTACAACAAACTTTCCGAAAGAAACCTTGTCAGCACCGTTAAGGCTGCGAAAAATATGGTCGAAGCGGGCGAAGACGTTGTTTGGGAGATCCTTGAGGAAGTCGTAAAAGAGCATCCGGTCCTTCTCAACCGTGCTCCTACTCTTCACAGACTCGGTATTCAGGCATTTGAGCCTGTTCTTATCGATTCTAAGGCTATCAGGCTCCATCCGCTCGTATGTGTTGCGTTCAACGCAGACTTCGACGGTGACCAGATGGCTGTCCACCTTCCTCTCAGCATCGAAGCACAGCTTGAAAGCCGTGTCCTTATGATGTCGACGAACAACATTCTTTCACCGGCATCAGGTTCTCCGATCATTTCTCCGGCACAGGATATGGTTCTGGGTCTTTACTATCTCACGACAGCGAAACCCTATTCGAAAGGCGAAGGAAAGGTTTTCTATTCCGATACCGAGGCTCTGATGGCGCGTGACTCCGGCGTTATTGACTGGCAGTCGATCATCAAAGTCAGGATCGACGGAGAAATCAAGGTTACAACGGCAGGACGACTGCTCATCTGGGCTGTCACGCCGAAGGAACTCGGTTTTGATACGATCAACAGGCAGCTCAAAAAAGGCGACTGGACGGCTATTCTTGACAGAAGCTTCAGAACTGCAGGCGGAAAGGCGACAGTCGTTTTCGCCGATAAGATCAAAAATCTGGGTTACAAATACTCCACGACGGCGGCTTATTCTATTTCTATCGACGACATCAAGATCCCCGCAGAGAAGGCGACGATCATCGCAGAAACCGACAAATCGGTCCGCGAAGTTGAAGGCCAGTATGCTCACGGCGACATCACGAAGTCTGAAAGATACAATAAGATCGTCGACTTGTGGGATAAGGCAAATGAAAAAGTCACCAACAAAATGATGGATGGTCTTAAGGAAAAGAAGATCAAACACGAACTTTGGGGCGAAGTCATCATGCCTTCCGAAAACCCGGTTTATGTCATGGCCGATTCAAAGGCCAGAGGTTCGAAAGACCAGATCAGACAGCTCGGCGGTATGCGTGGTCTTATGTCAAAACCGAACGGCGATATCATCGAAACGCCTATTCTCGCGAACTTCAAGGAAGGTCTTGACTCCCTTGACTACTTCACGTCGACCCACGGCGCGAGAAAAGGTTCGGCCGATACAGCTCTTAAAACCGCAAACTCAGGTTACCTTACAAGAAGACTTGTCGATGTCGCTCAGGATGTTGTCGTAGTCGAGGAAGACTGCGGAACGAACAGCGGTATCGATGTCGAGGCTATGCTCAACGAATCGGGCGAAATCATCGCTCCGCTCAAAGAGAGAATACTCGGCAGAGTCGCTCTTGACGATATCGAAGATCCCGATACCGGCGAAATCATTCTCGAGGCTAACGAGATGATCGACGAAGCCGCGGCAGACAAAATCGTCAAGCTCGGTATCGACAGCGTCAGGATCAGATCGGTCCTTACATGCAGAAGTCCTTTCGGCGTCTGCGCGAAGTGCTACGGCAGAGACCTGGCGCGCGGCCACATCGTAAATGTCGGTGAAGCGGTCGGATTTATTGCAGCGCAGTCGATCGGTGAGCCCGGAACGCAGCTTACGATGAGAACATTCCACGTCGGCGGTGTTGCTTCCGGTAAAAGTGAAAAGTCGAGCCACGAGTCGAAGAGAGCCGGTATAGTCGCATACAGAGACATCAAGCTCCTCAAGAAAGAGGACGGAACTTTCGTCGTAATGAACAGAAACGGTAAAATCGTTATTCAGGACGAAAAGGGAAGAGACAGAGAGAAATATCCTGTAACTTACGGTACAAATCTTAAAGTTGCCGACGGCGCTCATGTTGCCGAAGGAACGATCCTTGCAGAATGGGATCCTTACAACGATCCGATCATTGCCGAGACCGACGGTGTCATCGCTTATGAAGACCTCGAAAACGGTATCACGATGAGGGAAGAACAGGATCAGAATACCGGTCTTACCAAAACGGTCGTTATTCCGTCGCGTGACGCCAAAATGTCGCCCCAGCTGCTTATCACTGAAGAGGGTAAAAAAGGAAGAAAAGCCGCTAAAAAGCTCGAAAGAGGCGAGGCGGTCTACCATCTTCCGGTAAATGCCTACATCGAAGTCCAGAACGGTGATGCAGTAAAACCCGGTGATGTTCTCGCCAAAGTTCCGAGAGCGGCAAGAAAGACGAAGGATATCACGGGCGGTCTTCCGAGAATCAGCGATCTGTTCGAAGCAAGAAAAGTCAAAAATCCGGCGAAAGTATCGGAAATTTCAGGTAGAGTATCGATTCAGAGCGAAGGCAAGAGCTCAAAGAGCAAGCGTGTCATCACCGTTACTCCTATTGACGGCGGTGAAGCTATGGAACCTATCCAGATCCCGAAGGAAAAACACATCAACGTCCACGACGGCGATATCGTAGAGGCGGGCGAGGCTCTTATTGAAGGAACCATCGATCCGCACGACATCCTTCGTATCAGCGGTGAAGTTCCTGTCGCTAAATTCCTTGTTCAGGAAGTTCAGAGAGTTTACAAACTTCAGGGCGTTCCGATCAACGACAAGCACATCGAGATCATTGTAAAACAGATGCTCAAGAAGAGAAAAGTCGTTGACCCAGGTGACACGACGCTTATGAAGGACGAGCTCGTCGAAAAGGAAAAACTCGAGGCTATCAACCGTGAAACCGAAGCAAAAGGCGGTCAGCCGGCAACATGGGATGTCGTTCTTCTCGGCATCACCAAGGCTGCCCTCAACACCGAAAGCTTCTTCTCGGCGGCCAGCTTCCAGGAAACGACGAAAGTTCTCACCAACGCCAGTGTCGAAAGGAAAAAAGATATCCTCCGCGGTATCAAGGAAAACATCATCATCGGCAAGATGATTCCTGCCGGAACAGGGTTCCCAAAATACAGCGAGGCAAATTACGAAATCAGGATTCCGGGAATGGAGAATTCCGAAGCGGCCGATCCCGAAGAGAGTGTCGCTTCAAGGATCGCAAGAAACTCTTTCAGGGCAGAGAAGAGATTCTCTTCCGAAATGGATATGGAAGGAGCTTTTGATTTCGACAAAATTTCCGACGGTATCGAAGGCGACGAGGAAGGATTCTCGCAGACCGACGAGATAGACGGCAACTCGAAAGACGAAGAATAAATATTCTTTTTCCCTTGTTTTCAAGCCCCTCTCCGGAGGGGCTTTTTTGTTAGATGTGCCGCTTTATCTCTTTTCCGAATATCTGAGTGGGGTCGGAACTAAATGGAACTGAAAGGAGAACCGAGTTCATCCATCAGAAAAAATCTTAAAGTGCTATTTTAACATTTTGCGGTTTTGCGAAAAATCTTAAATAGGATGGTTTCCTCACAAAATATCTTTTGACGGCTTTTTCAGCAGAAAATCTGGTTTTTGGTTGTATAAAGTCTTGAATTAGAAAAATGGAGCTATTAAGCTGTTGTTTATTTTAAGATTGTTTTTTTTATCAGGAAAGGTTTGTTGGGCACTCAAAAAATATTTTTTTAGCTACAAGAACAGCGCTCGCTATCAATAAAACAGTAACATGATGCCGAAGCGGAGCCAACTTCATTTTCAACAAGGATACCGGCTTGCAACAGCCACTGACCTGCACTTGAGCTAGGATAACCATAATCCGAAACAGAAAGAGAGTACGATTTGAACGAAGATGCACTTGATGATTTAATGTCTATCCATGATTCGGTAAGATCGTTATAGTATTTGAGTGTTGTCGTTGTAGGTGTTCCGCAACCTGAAGATGTACTGTATGACCAGCTCAATTTGACTGAACTGCCGGAAACGGAACCACTCAGTTTGGGAGGACACGGTTTAATTTCATCAGCGGTTCTGCATTTGCCAGTTTCGTCATTGCATCCGCCGACACCTTGGCAAGCCTTATCATCTACCCATTTTCCGCTGCTGCACCTCTGAGAATAACCGTAGGAACAACGATACTCACCATAATCGCATTCTGAAGAGCTTCCGCCGCCTGAACCGGAGCCGCCGCCTGAACTGCTGTTGCATTTGCCTGTTGAATAATTGCAGCCGTAGTCACAGGAATCATCGTAAAACCAACTACCGCCGGAACATCTGTATGATGAATCTCCATCGCATTTATAATCACCATAGGAGCATTCTGATGAACTTCCGCTGCCGGAACCAGAGCCGCCACCTGAACTGCTGTCGCAGGATTTACATACATAACCATAAGGAGAGCAACCACAATCGCAGTATTCACGAATCTCCCAAGAATTATTAACACACTTGTACTGAATAGATTCTTCACACTTAGGGGTACCATGTTCGCAGACATTATTATAATCGGAACTTCCACCACCGTTACCATAACCGCCGTCGCCACTGTAGCTACCGTCACCACTGTAGCCGCCGCTGTTACTGTCGCTGCCGCCACAGCTTACAACAAAAATCATTGCCACTAAAACGGCAAAACTAAAAAGGAATTTTTTCATCATAAAACCTCCAAAATTAAAAAAAGTTGCCAAAATTATTGAGAAAACTATCTAAAAAACTTGACTTAAACTCGAAATTAGATATAATTAAAGGCGGATTCTTGATTCTTGATTCTTGATTCTTGATTCTTGATTCTTGATTCTTGATTCTTGATTCTTGATTCTTGATTCTTGATTCTTCAAATTTTACTCCTGGTTATAAAAATCATTTTTTCAAAAAAATCAAAAACGCGGTATGATAACGGATGTGGTTGAAAAATCAATTTTTATTAAGGTTTTAGTGTCAAACCTGCTTTGAAAGCTGTGATAAGCATTATCGATTTCGCATCTACGATCTGTTTTTCCTCGATCATTTTCCATGCTTCTTCGGGTGTCACTTCAAGTATTTCAAGATCTTCGTCGATTTCAGGAAAAAGTTTGCGTTCGCCTTCGGGAATTTTTTCGACTAGAGCCGTGAAATAGTGCATATATTCGTCGCTGCACCCGCATGAAGTGTAGGCTTCAAAATTTTTTTCTATCTTTATCGGGCGGTATCCGGTTTCTTCCTCAAGTTCCCTGATTATGCAGTGAGTCGGATCTTCGCCTTTGTCGATTTTTCCGGCAGGGATCTCGTAGATCCAGCGGTCGATCGGCGTGCGGTACTGCCTTTCGAGAAGGATTTTGCCATCTTTAGTTATCGCCAGGATCGACGCGGTTCCGCAAAACCTGATGATCGAATGTTTAACGCGCCTTCCCGACTTGTCGAGCTCGACTTCCGACACCGTGAAAACGCGCATGTCGGCAACTTGTTTTTCTGAAATTATAGTGTTTTTTGCCATGTTTTACCTCACTTTTTCTCTTTAAATCCGCAGAGTATTCTCGCGTCATTGTATTCTTTTGTGTGATTCCCGACTGAATCCCTCATCACAAGGAGCTTTTGTTCGGTTTTTGTCTTGGAAAAAGATGCTGAAAATATCGAAATAAGCGGTGGCTTTCCCTCTTTCGGTATGAAGTCTACCCTTGAATTTATGTGCATTCCGCAGTTTTCAGCTGCTGCGTAGACTCTGGAAGCGTATAAAAAAGGATACACTGTTATGAAAAACCCTTTTCCAGAGAGGTGTTTCGCGGCAGTTTTGAAGTAGTCGTCAATGCTTCCGTTAAGTTCGAAACGGGCCGCCGCCTTGTCGTCGTTTTCGCTCAGAAGTCCTTCCGTACTCTGGTAGTAAGGCGGGGTCGAAGTTATAAGATCGAATTTTTCATCAAGTTCAAGCTCCCGCAGATCTCCGTGGATTATGTGGAATCTCTCAGTAAGCCCATTGATTTCAAGCGATCTTTCGGCAAGTTCGTAGCGGTTCGGCCTGATTTCGACGCCGGTTCCGCTGAGTTTGGGAAATTTCCACAAAACTATCATGGGAACGCTCGCAAGGCCGCTTCCGAGATCAAGAAAACGCTCCGGCGGATCATCCGAAACTGTTTTTATCGCAAGCCATGCCGTGAGAAGGTCGTCCGTGCTGTAGCGCTGGCCGTCTTCAGGCTGGAATATCTTGAAATTCCCTGAAAGCGTGTCGCATCTTACTGAATCGCTCATTTTGACACCGTGTCAAAATAAGAGGTCTGAAGCTGTAAGAATTGTTTTGCCGGTGTAGGCGAAGCGCGTTATCACGCTTTTGAGTTCTCGCACATTGCCGGGCCAGCTGTATGATTCGAGTTTTGCCGCCGCGTCGGGCTCGACAGCAAGCTCCCTGCCGCTCAAAGCGCGGAACAAATGCTTTGCAAGCGGAATGATGTCGCCCGGATGCTCGCGGAGAGGCGGGATTTTGATGTGAAGAGTCGAAATTCTGTAAAAGAGGTCTTTTCTGAAAGTCTGGTCCGCGACGGCTGATTCCAGATCTTTGTTCGTTGCGAGCACCAGATTGATGTCGACCTTTCTTCCGAGGCCGTTTTCGCCAACTTTGCGTACATTCCAGTCTTCAAGAACGCGGAGAAGTTTTGATTGCAGATTCATCGGGATCTCTGCGATTTCGTCGAGGAAAAGAGTTCCGCCGTCCGCCTGTATGAATGCGCCGGCATGCTCTTCCGCACCGGTGAAACCGCCTTTCGATGTGCCGAAGAGCTCGCTTTCAGCCAGAGTTTCGGGGATGCTTGCCGCGTTGTATGTGACAAAAGCGCCGTTTCTGCCGCTTGTTTTGTGGATAAATTCGGCAAAGACCTCTTTTCCGGAGCCGCTTTCACCCGAAAGAAGGATTATCGGATGGTTGCGGAACAGAACAGGCTGGTTGAGCCAGTTCTCGATCTGTTCAAAATAGGGTGCAAGCGCGCCGGCAAGAAATGTTTCGCTCGTTTTTTCCTTGTTGATTTTGATAGTCACTTCATGCCGTCCGGCAAGCGAAAAGCGGTATTTGCCCTCTTCTAAAATGCCGTTGTTGATCCTGACGCCGTTCACCCATGTGCCGTTTTTCCCTTTGTTGAGGAAAAGAACTCCTTTTTCGTTCATCTCAAGAACGACGTGTTCGCTTGAAACCTCGTCGAAAGCGACCGGAACATCGGCGTTTTTGCGCCCGATCACGATTTTGCGCCCTAGCCTGAAAACGAAGGTTTTGTGCATTCCGCAGTATGTTATCTCGATGTTTTTGAATTCGGTAGGCTCGTCGTCGATTACCAGCGTGTTGCCCGCTCTGGAAGCGGGTTCGTCCGGCATTGATGGAATCAGATTCGATGTCGGCGAGAACGAAAAACTGAAGTCCTGCAGCGAAAAAACATCGGAATCCTCGAAAATCTCGCCGCCCGAAATTTTTTTGCCGTTGAGCTTGAATATGCCTGCAACCGGGTAAAGACACCACGAGTAATCCTTTTTCTCAAAATTGAATTCTTTCCTCATTACAAGTTCGCATTCCCGCATTTCATCAGGAAAAAGAATATCGCCTTCACCACCGCCGATGACGATTTTTTTCCGCGCGCTGTTTATATAAAAGGAAAAAAGATGTTTCGTGCCCCTATATATAAGAAGGTACATTTTTCATTCTCCTCAAAATCAACACCGCAATATTTTATTGAAAAGCAGGGAAAAGACAAGAATCATCGTTACGTCGTTACGTCGTCACGTTATGCCGCCGGTCGTCACGTCGTCACGTCGTCACGTTATGCCGCCGGTCGTCGCGGCGTTGCGTCGTTTCGTTTTTCTGCCGCCGCTCGATATGTCGAAATATCGACAAAAAAAGTGTTGCGGCGGCAAAAAAATTTCCCAATAAAATTGGTTGGTTGTCAAAAAAAACAAAAAAGTGAAAAAAATAATTTGACATTTGGAAATGAATCGCTAAGATACGCGACGCTTTTTTGAGAGGTCATTGAAAACTGAGCAGCAGGAAATGAGACACACAGCGAAAAAATGGGTCTTTAAATAGACCTTTGAGAAATGAGAAAAGGATTTAACTGGAGAGTTTGATCCTGGCTCAGGACGAACGCTGGCGGCGTGCTTAATACATGCAAGTCGAGCGAGCTACTTCGGTAGCGAGCGGCGCACGGGTGAGTAACGCGTAGA
>Ga0265299_10003784_pt1 | contig 14594 bp, 17 predicted proteins | sample AusTroGonzalo_MG_4_FD_193485 | JGI IMG/M metagenome (GOLD analysis project Ga0265299, IMG submission 193485) | Bovine rumen microbial communities from tropical cattle in Woodstock, Queensland, Australia - Gonzalo_02 | ecosystem: Host-associated > Mammals > Digestive system > Stomach > Rumen ... | reverse complement strand
GTCAAACGCAGTCTCGACTATCTTGGTCAGTTCCTCTGTCGAACGGGTCGCCTGGTAGTAAAACAGTGCCGTCTGCGGCGAATGTCCAAGCATCTGGCTGGTGGCCTTGAGGTCGTTGCTGGACTTGTACAGGATATAGGAAGCCGAGTGTCTAAACGTGTGTAACCCACCCAGAGGCATCCCGCTGCGACGTATGGCCTTGGCCAGCACCGCGAATCTTCCGGCCTGTGACTGGTTTATGTCCGCAAAGACAAGCTTAGACTTACGGGGCAGCTGGTTGAGCATATCCAGGATTCGCCAGTCCAGAGGCACAGTCCGTGGTGTGCGTGTCTTGGTTATGGCCGCACGGAACGTCACGCAGTTGTCCTTGATGTCGCTCCACTCTACCAGACCACCTTCGCCTTGTCTGCACCCGGTGGTAGCCAAAAACCAAAAATAAGCCTTGTAGCAACGAGCCATGTCCCCGGTCTTGCACTTGACGGCGTCTATGATGTGCCTAATCTGGTTAATAGACCAGTAAGGACGGTCTGTGTGCGTCTGCTTTATCATGGGAATCTCGTCAACCAACGAACGGTCAAGACCGTGCATCTTGCTCAGATACTTGAGACATTCTGAAAAGGCAACGAAATATGACCGCCTTGTCGTCGACTTGATATGGTTCTGCGCAGCGAGAAGGGTCCGGACCGTGGAACGGTTAATGCTATCCAACGGGATGGACGTGTCCTTGACGATGTACTCGACTGACTTACGGTACATGCGGATTGTTCTTTCGCTGAGGCCACGCAGCCTGAGATTCTCCTCCCACTCGTCCAAAAGCTTGGTCAGCGTGAAAACGGTCCCAGAGGTGCTTTTCTGTGCGATTAAATGGGTACTCCGTCTGAGCAGTTTCGACGAGTCCGGGGTTTCACCTACCAATAGCTGTGCATTGTACAGCTCAACCTCGCGTTCACGGAGCATTACGAATGCTTCTGCCTGAGCCTTGTCGGTTGTATGCAGATTGACATCGAGTGGTTTTGTTCCGCGTTCGCGGACACGGCACCAGTATGTCAGGTCTCCACGGTCTTTGTTCTTCTGCCAGACGGTATAGCTTATCTTAATCATAGGTACTAATTGAGGTACAGAAAGGTGGTTATTTTTAACTGAAACTAGCTCTTTTTGATGTAAATATAACTTTTTTGATTGCCATAGTAAACACTTAATGCTTAATTAACGCGTATATTTGAGGCGTGAGGTACAAAAAAGGTACAGTTTTTGTTCCGATTTTTGTGAAGTGTACTAGTTTATGTAGTGATAAACTGGTTATGGAAACCAAAAAGGAGAACTAACAATGACTTGCAATGTCTCAATTGAATATCCTTACCAACTAAACACAATCGACTTCCGCAGCAAAGTCGCCGAACCGATGGCCAAGTGTGGAGCTTGGCAGATTGTACACGAATTTGCATATACAACTGTCGACGGTCAAGATCACGGTGACTTAAATCCGTTCTACTACAAGCTAGACCACGAGTGTGCGGTTTCGCAAGACGGACCTGAACGTCGTGCAGCCTTGTTGCCTATTGCCAAGAACGTTCTTATGAAGGCTATCGCAGACCGTCTTAAAGAATACTTCACGCGCCTCATTGTCGATTATGTGTGTCCGTTCAGCCAAGCAGAAAAATACGAAGGCATTCCGGGCGATGTTATGTATAACACTCCAGTAAAGCTCCGTTCCATAAGCGACAAGAACGAACGACTTACGTTCGTGTTCAGTGCCGACCTGAATTTTGTTGATAGAGACCAAGATATTTGTCAGAACGTAAAGGTCGGAATCAGCTACGTGAAGGTACCAGAGACCGATGGCTAAGATGGTTGTCCATATCCTCGCGGCTATCGGAATCGGTTACTGGTTATACCGAACCGCCAAGAAGGCTCTTGACGAGCCTCCGGAAGAAGAGCGTTGCTACAGCTCTTCGGTCGCAGCTATTATGGACGGAGCTGCCGATGTCGATGACGAATGGTTATTAGAACCGGAGGACTGGCAATGATGCAAGAAATACGTTTCCGGGCAAGCGAGGAGCAGCTGGTCAAGGAAATGAAAGAGATGAGTCACTCCATCGGTTGTCAGTGGAGAGACCGCTGCGACGAGTGCAAGAGTTGGGGACAGGGCTTCTACGATGCAAAGACCGGCAAATTTACGTGTCTCAACTGCATCGCGAAGAAGAAATGGTTAGAGATGGTCGGCCCACCCTCTAATTTCTGATTAGAAGGAGATAAGCGGGACTTTTAGGCATTTATCTGTTACGCTTATTTCGGGGCGGCTGGGTTTTTCGACTCCTTTGTGACCCGGCCGTCCCATCTTTTCGTCCGTAAGGACGTGTATTGTAATTAGGAGGCTCTATCTATGGACAAGCTTATCAAGAAACTTGACGAAATCTTCGAGAAGTACGGAGTGTCTCAGGAAGAGATCGAGGAAATCGGCAACTTGCTGAACAACCTCAACGGCGAACTGAACACCGACGGCGAGGAATTCGTCGAACCCGGAGGAGAGACTGATGGCTACGAAGAAGAGCCTGAATTTGACGAAAAATAACGAAACTATGGCACAGGTTCCGGTTGTTGATAACCCGGTCGAGTCCAAGCTCGACAAGATTATCACGTTGCTGGAGCATATCGCTGCCAACGCTCAGAACATCCCGTTCCAGGGTCTGGACTGTTCTAAGCTGGTTAAGTAACACCAACGTCAGGTGTTAAATAAGTATGGCGGTTGGAGGAGAGAATGTGCAAAGATAGCGAATCCGCTGGCGTAAAAGTAGACAAGAGAAAGACTTTACCACAGCTGTTTACACCGATGACTGCCAGACAGGCGCAAGAAGCCTCTGTAAAAGCTCGTAACTTGAGAAAGCAAGTTAGAGCAGAGATGTTGAACAAGGTCGTAGCAAATTACGACTTCGGCGACGAAATGCTTAAGGCTCTCAAGAAGGGAGACATGGACAAGGTTTCATTGCTCAAGGAAGCGATGGCCTTGATAGGACTCAAGTACGAACAGTCCGACGAGTTTGTCAACCGTATGCAGATCGATGCAACGACTGACAACAAGACCGAGCTGTCCGGCGAAATCAAGTTCGTATTACCACCTAAACAGTAAGGCATCTCTATGGAAGTGGAGCTGATGCCATTCCAGCTTGAGATGATGCAACGCGATGACGAAAAGCTTCTCATCGCGTGTTGTGGCGTATCTAGCGGTAAATCGTTTGCAGCGTCTGTCTACATCGCTATGAAGCTGGTGCAGCAGAATACAATCATCGCAGCGGCGCAGAACTTCACTGCGTTGAACCGTGTGCTGTTTGGCGAGGTCCGTAAGCGTCTTGCCGAGTGGGGTGTTCCGTACGAGTACAACAAGACTGACAAGGAAATCCACGTAGGTGCGAATGGTGTCTGCTATGGTGCAACAAGCGAGAATCCTGACGCCATCCTCGGTATGACCGAGGTCAACATCTTGGTCATAGACGAGGCTTCATACTGCCAAGAGAACCTGTACAACTGGGGTTGTGACCGTTTAAGAGGCCGCAACGTCCAGATGCCTCGAATCCGGTTATTCACATCCCCGGACAGTTTCAACGCTTCCCACGCTTGGTTCATTAATCTTTGCAACAAGAACCCGCATGCGGTAATCCATGCATCGGCTCTGGACAACATCTACACGTCGGCAGAGTTCAAGGCAGACTTGCTCGAACGATATCCGAAAGGTTCTGCTCTGTACGACCAGCAGATACTCGGTCTACTTGTCGACAGCCGTTCAGCAAACGTTGCGATAGACGACCGACATTTCGCAGATTCCAGACAGCCTCACAATGCATGTGATCCGGTCTGGATTGGTTGCGACTTGGCCGGAGCTGGTCGCGACGATTCTGTCTACGTGGTTATAGATGACTACGGTTACGTAGAGTCGAGACGATATCATCATGCCGAGACACAGTTATTGGTATCCGAACTGTTGGAACTGAACCGGTTATACAAAGTCGAAGGAGTCGCTATCGACTGTACAGGCGGTTTCGGAACCGGTCTGTTTGACTATACCAAGAACTCGATAAGGAATGTAGACGCTGTCAACTTTGGCGGCGCCAGCGATGACGTTAATTACAACAATCTCAGGACATGGATGCACTTCAACGCTCGCAAGTGTGTCAACGGTTCGCACATGTACATGCCGGGAACTGACGACGGTGGCAAGATTCGCGAGGAGTGTCGATACGCTCTCTACTACATCGACCCACGCGGAAAGACCGCTATGATACCGAAAGAGGACATCAAGAAGTCCGTCGGACGTTCCCCTGACGCTCTCGACAGCTTCATACTCGCTTGCAAGGCTCGGAACGGAGCAGAATCCGGTTATAACAAGACAACAAACGCTGCCGCTGTCGCGGCAAGGCTGTTGGCAGCCCACGGCTAATTTCTTCCTAGGAGGAGAAAATGGCCAAATACCCGCTCTCAGATCCAAAGATAACCGAAAAGGTTGTGAATTTTTTGAAGGAGTCCAGCCAGTATTACGCTGATTCTGTTAAGGACCGCGTAGAGTGCGAACGCATGTATTCTGGCGATTTTTGGACTACGGAACTTATCAAGGAGTACAAGCGCGGCAAGAGACGTTGCGAGCACCTGTCACAGTGGGGAGTATTCGACTCCTCGATCAGCTCGCCTCTATCTGCAAGCCCGTGGCACGCTCAGCTCGACGAGCAGTCAGCAAATCCTGAAATCCAGGACGCAATCGACACTATCGAAGCGGATGCCGACGCAAAGAACGCGTTCATGGAAGCGTTTAGCAAGGCTGTTGACATCGGTGCTTCGTACATCATCGTAACAACGGTTGCTGACGATTTCACTGGCGAACCCAAGATTGTTCCGGAATGCGTCCTAGACCCGGCTGCTGTCGCTCTAGACCCGTCCGTAACCAAGGCATCTGCTCGTGACGCTGAACAAGGCGCAGTCGTTAACTGGATATCTGTAACCAAGGCAAAGCGTCTTTACGGTCAGGACATTGTCCCGTTTGATTACCCTCGCGCAGTGCCGCAGCTCTATCACATCGGTGACCAGTGGGTCAACAGACCGAGCAACTGCGTACCGATTGTCACCTACTACGAAAAGAACGACAAAGGCCTCGTAACGATGTACAAGCTATGTGGAGACAAGGTTGTCGAACAGCTTGAACTTCCTACGACTCTTATTCCGATTTTCCGTTTCGCCGGTTATAAGGTGACACGCAAGCGCCAGACCGACTACATCGGTATCGTACGCAAGACCTATTCGTTACAGCTCGGACTCAACCTTGCCTATTCCACGATGCTGGATAGGATTAACCGCTCGCCGAAGGCGAACTTCATGTTCCCTGCCGGATCGTTGGACAACCTCGAAGTATATCTAGAAAGATGCTGCGAAGATGACGCTCTGGCGATGATTTACAACCCGATCGACGGCAAGTCCGCACCGGTTCAACTCCGTGAAGCAATCGAGACCGGCGACCTCCAGAACGTAATCAACACTACCCAGCAGCTCATGGCAGCCGTCCTAGGTGTCCCGCCTACGGGAATCCAAGGAGGAGTTGCCGACGTCAATGTACAGCGCACCGCTACGGAAGTGCTGGAACAGGCTGCCAACCGTGAATCGAATGTCGCGTCTTTGTATAACCATGCCTACGAGGCCATGCGTGCCATCTGGATGTGCGTTATCGAGATGCTCAACGGCGGTGAACGAATCAAGTTCAAGCTGGAAGCCGGTCCGGACGTTATCACGGCCAATATGAAGCGTCGTCAGGAATTGCAAGTGATGGCGACTATGCTGCCTCCGCAGCTCCAGCCGATTCTTGCAAAGTATTACGCCGATACGCTTTCCACCGACGATGCCAAGATGCTGTCCAAGGACATCGTGGCAAACATGGACCCGACTATCAAGCTTGTAAGCGACGAGAACCTAGACGCGTATGCCATCCACGAAATCAAGCAGATAAAGATGGTGGCAGACGAGGCCATGAACGAACTCGAAGTGACGAAGAAGGAGAACGAAGACCTGAAGCGTCAAGTCAATTCCCTCTTTACGGAATTGGCCAACAAGCGCGAAGACCGTCAGTTGGAATGGTCTAAGAAGGTTTTGGATAACCAGATTGACCAGGCCAAGCTCCAGCTAGAAGTATCGAAGGCTGGCGTGGACGCCGAGATTGATATGCAGAAGCTGGAGTTGGAAGGCCAGAAGGTCGCTATGGACGCTCAGGACAAGATGGAACAGACCATCGAGGATAACAACGCAATGCTCGGAGGTATCTAATGGCTGCAGAGAAGGAAGGCGCTAAGGCCGCTCGGTACATCGCCAACATACTCGCTCTTGCTGGTTCTCGCGGTATTCCGACGGCTGGTCTGAACTTCGGACCGGCTCGTCAGAGCAATCGCGAATTCGTGGTTACACCTAACCAGAACCCGCTCCGTCCGGTAAATCTCGGAGCTGCTGTCGACCTTGCAAAGGAAATGGTCGAGGAACCTGTCGATTTCGACGCTGGTGTTGTGTTCGTTCCGGGTGTAAAGCAAGGTAATGCTGGTTTTGTCGATACTCCAGAGAACAGAGAGGCTTTCATCCGTCAGACTCCTGAGGAGCATCGCGAAGCACTTGAACAGTTCTTGAATAACCCACATATCCCACCAGACAAAGCTACACAGCTCGGTAAGAAGGCCGAGGAAGGTCTTGCAAAGTGGTGGAACGACCATAACCCGCGTCGCCCGGTTACGCCTACGTCTTCCGCAGTGAAGAAGGCTCGTATCGGTGCGAACGGCGACATCTACATCACGTTTGCATCTGGCAACAAAGAATACCAGTACGAAGGCAGCTCCAACCCTGTGGAAGCCTCTAGAATCCTAGCCGACTTGGTCGCTAAACCGGAGTCTATTGGTAAGCGAGTAAACAGCTGGTCTGGAGACTGGGGAAAGGCTCACACTTATCTGCCGAAATAGCTGTCAGAAAGTGTCACACTAATTTAATAATAGAAACCCCGCGAACGATACGCGGAAACAAGTTTATCGGGAGGAGAGAACATATATGGATTCGTCTGAAGCCATAGCATATCTGAAGCAGATGCACGGGGAAGAAGCCTCGCAAACTACGGAACCTACATCTACGGAGGACGCCGCTGCTACTGGAGAGCAGCCGGTTGTAGAAAACCAAACTCCAGCACCGGAATCTGAAGCCACGGACGGCAGCGAACCGCCCAAGACCGAAGTGAACGAGACCAAGGCCGAGGAAGTTCCTCAGCCGAAGAAGAACAAGCCGTCAAAGCAAGAGCAGACCTCTTACGCCTTCACTCGTCTGAAGAAGCGTCACAATGCGGAAATCGCAGAGAAGGACGCCAGAATCAAGGAGCTTGAAGCAAAAGTAAGCAAGTATGCACCGCTTGAACAGTTTGACTTCGATCCTAACGATGTGAAGAGTTACATCGACCATTGTCGCCAGCTCGACAAAGAGCAGAGCGAACTCGAAAGACTCAAGTCAGAGCGTGACCAACTGGTCAGCGAACAGCAGAAGCGTGATGCCTCGGAGCGTCATCTTTCTCAAGTAGAACAATGTTTCGCGTCTGACGATGAACGTGAGCACTATTGGAATCTGCTCCGCAACGGCGGACAAAAGTTCCAAGACTGGCTCGCGGAACACGACGACGGAACCGTTGACGCTTACTTGGGTGACAGCGATATCGCTCCGCTGATGATGAGCACCTTGATGCGGAACCCGGACATTCTGGGCAATATTGTTGCCAAGAAGAATCCGACCCTCAAGATGATTGCCCTGCAGCAGCTCGAAAACCGTCTGAACTTGATGAGAAAGGTCGGAACTCGTACACAGGTTACGGATAACCAACAGAAATCAAAACCGAAACTGCCGATAATCGGTAGCCAGGTAGCGAATCCTGGGTCTAGCTCAGAATCCGCAAAGAGGGACTGGAACCGCTATCTAGCGGAACATCCCCGTGTTTAACCAAAATTAAATGGAGAATGCTATTATGGCACAAGTTAATCCTAACCCGAACATTTCCACCTCGAACAACATCGAGACCAATTTCCAGACCGAACTCGTTGCACTTCGTGCAGCCCAGATGGCACCGTATTTTACGGTCGGCGCCAAGTCTTATTTCGGTGACCAGCTCGTTGGCAAGCGCAACGGACAAACTTATGGCTTCGTGATCCGCGATGCCGGTGAAGTTGAAAACTCCCTCGCTGTCAGCGGTTCCGCAAAGACGGACATCGTCGAACGCCGTGTCGACATGTCTATCGAACCGTGGCACATCATGGTTAAGACTAACGCTGTCGAAGGCAAGACCGACCTTCAGTTCGACAAGGAAGTCGCTGAACCGAACGGTCTCAAGCTCATCAACGGCGCGTTGAAAAAGTCCATCAAGTCCGACATTGCCAAGTGCGCAACTTGCTTCGTCGGTCAGAAGGGTCAGTTCGAACCGCTTTCTATGGCTTCTGGCCACCTTGCTAGCGTGACTAGCGAAACGCTCTATGGTTTCGTGGACCCGATGGTTGAAGCTATCGTCACTTCCAAGGGTGCTCAGTTCGTTCCGGTGAACGCTCCGGATATGTATAAGCAGGGCCTTATCGGTCACTTCCACGGTGCCGATTATAGAGCGCAGAGGTTCCTCCCGCAGCTCAAGGTGAGCAAGACTCTCGCCGACGCTATGGACGGCGCCAAGTTCGCTTCTTTCAACGCTTCCACCAACGTTCTCACCATCACGCTCGGTAGCAACGCTGCCGCTGCTACGAAGGTTCAGGCCGGTACGCCGTTCTTCGTCGACGGCATTGTTGCTTGCGACCTCGTGGGCGATGAAACCGCCCAGCCGTACGCATTCATTGCGAACGCTGACGTGACGGTTAATAGCGGTGCTTCCAGCATCGCAATTCCGGTCGACGTTGTTGACGTTGCAAAGGGTGGCACGCGTGTGGCAGCGAAAGAAGATGGTTCTGCCATCGACTGGTCTGACCTCGGCACTCCGGCTGTGTCCGCACCGGCCGAAGGTGTGTACTTCACTGGCCTCGTCCGTGCCAACGGTACCTACGAGTTCGAGACTCTCAACGAACTCGATGTTGCAACGGTCGACACCAAGAAGGGTTCTGTGGAAGGCATCACCATCTTCCAGAACCGTCTCATCGACCTCAGCAACATGGTTAACGATACCCGTTTCGACGTGTTCACCATCTCTGGTACGGTCGAAAAGCGCGGTGTGTCTTTGATCCTCATCAAGGCCAACTAAGAGACTGTCTCTCCAGATAGAATGAAGGCCATCCCGTAAGGGGTGGTCTTCTTTTTGTCTCCGCATAACCGGGCCGCTAATTTCTCTCTAGGAGGATAATCGAATGATAACCGTCCGTAGTATTATTGTGGAAGCTCTGAACCGCTCCAATCTAGTGTCTCGTAGACAGAGCGCACCGGCGGATATGGTAGAGTCCGCCTATCGCCTTTTGAAGGGAATTGCCGGTAAATACAGCAATGACAACTTGCTTCAATTCTTGGTTATGGAAACCGAGACCACTCTTGACAAGTCCGAATATGTGTTGGGTGATGTTGATCCTGCTAATCCGGAGGAATACCAAGAGGTAACTCTAGCTGCTCCTAACATTCAGCAGATTAACAAGGTTTACTGGCGTGCGAAACAGCCGAACGATGCTGTGAACTATATCGAGCTTTCTTATGCAAGTCCTAGCGATTTCGACGCTTTCCCGTCTGGAAGCGGTGTCTACACTTGGCAACCTATCAACGATAGACAGATTGTCTTGAAGTTGAAGCTGTTGCCGGATGTCCGTACTGAAATAAAGGTTAGTTATAACCGAAAGTGGGTTTTCGACCTCGACACTGAACTCAGAATCCCTGAGCAGTACGAGGAGCTGTTTATCGTGGCGTTGACTCACAAACTCGCGGTTACCTTCCCGCGTATTTCGACCGAACAGGTGCAGCTCATCAAGACGGAGCTTGACGACATAAAGAACAACATCATGAAGTCGACTCGTGCCATCAAGTATCTACAGCGCAAGCCCAACACCGTCGGTGTAAACCGTGCAGCGTTCTACAGCGGTACGATGTTCCTCAATCCGTAAGGAGTCGTCTCGATGGCTCAGAGAATCATACAGAACATCGTTGGTGGAATCCACCGTCACGAGATCTCGAAAGTTTCCAGGTCTTTCACTCAGAACATGTATCCTGAGACAGTCGATTCCGACCAGTCCATTACAAGCAAGGTTCTGCTGTCTATCAAGGGAACGCAGCTATGCCAGCACATCGGCGAAGGCCCGTGCCGTGGCATGTTCCGCGCATCCCGTGGAGAGGACGGCAATCCTCTACTGTTCGGGTGTTGGGGAAGCGGTGTCTACGTCATACACCACACTGCGTCTGGCTGGACTCACTTCAAGGTAGGACAGGTTTCGAACTCGGTGAACGAACCCGTTCACTTCTGCGAAACCGGTGGAGAAGGCACTTCGCATCCTCACTTGGTTGTGGTTGACGGTGCTGAATGCTACGCAGTCGACACGACGTTGTCCGATTCGTACATGCAGCAAGACTGGCGTTCAATACAGCTGCCGACACGGGTTGGCGATGATACCCATACCCAGAAGATTCAGCCATCGCACTGCGCCTATCTCTACGGCTATTTGGTTATCAATGACCGTGGTACCGATGCTTTCTACTCGAGCGTCCAATATCCTTTCGAAACTACGGATAGCAATAACCAGGTTATCTATGACATTTTCTACGCTGACCCTAACGGCAAGTACGGTGGCTACGGCTTCGTGACATATGCCGAATGGTCTAGCGATAACATCACTGCGCTCTGCGGCAACGGAAGTTACCTTTACACGTTCGGCCCGCGTTCCGTGCAGTGCTTTTCGTACAGGGACGACATCAACAAGCCTTTTGTAAGCCCGGACAACGCTGCCGAATCAATCGGCGTCCGTGCGCCGAACTCGCTGGCAACCTGTGGCCCGTACACCGCTTGGCTGGCATCATCCGACGTCGGCGAGAACGGAATCTACGTCATGCAGGGTAACGAGAAGAAGCGAGTCTCAACGAAGTCAATCGAGCGACAGATTTCTCGCATGACATATCCGGAAGACGCTATAGGACAGTTCTGGCAAGAGAACCAGCATCTGTTTTACTGCATAACGTTCCGTAGCGACAAGGTCTCGCTAGTGTACGATGTTACCGAGAATGAGTGGCATGCTCGCGAAAGCTACGAGAAGGGTCTATGGAGACCGGCATATGCAACGTTCTCGTATAACAAGATTTTCTTCGGTGAAATCGACTCAGACGCGCTTGTCTACATGGACAACGACAAGTATACCGAGTGGGACGGGTTATGCATTGTAAGGCTCCGTCGAGGCGGTGCTCTGTACAGCGACAATTCGCCGTTCTACTGCGACTCGGTTAACATAACCCTGAACAACGGACAGATTGACAACCAGACGCTAGATCCGCGAGTCATGATGCGTTACTCTACCGATGGCAACAGCTGGACTGACTTGGAAGTCGGCAGCATGGGCGGTATCGGTAGGTATGACCACCAGACAACTTGGTGGAATCTAGGACTATGCCGATACCTTACAATCGAAGTCAGCTGTTCCGACCCGGTTGACTTTTCCATCGTCAGTGCAAAGATTCAGGCGAGTCCGTGCAACATCTTCTAGGAGCAACAATGATTAAGACAGTTGACATCACTCAGTTCAGTGCTCCGGACTACGTGTCACAGGCTCTTGAGGGTTCATACGGCCTTGACGGTCGCGAGAACATCTACTTCACCTGTATAAAGAACGTGGTGTTCGTACATGCGCAAGGACCCGTTAGCATTGACGAGGACTTGCCACAGAACGCCTTGGCGTGGCACTTGTTGGTTATGAGTAACAGCGGTGTGCGGACTGTACCGTGTACCGATTCACATTTGACATTTACGTTGGCAGAAGGCGAGACGGCTTTCGGTTCGTTCCGCATAAGGGCATAACGAGATAATTTACTAATAGGAGAAAAAACTATGGCAAGTTACGCAGGATCTGCAATTAAAGGCGCTGGAACTGGTGTAGCGATGGGAGCGGCTGGCGGTCCTGTTGGAGCTGCCATCGGCGGCGGTCTAGGACTGATTGCCGGACTGTTCTCGGCTTACGACGCAGAAGAGGACAGTGCCGAAAAACGGAAAATCCTTGAACAGGTTTCAAAGGATTTCAACCTTACTCAGGACGAGGTCGAAGGATTGTTGGATGAATACTACAACAACCCGGACAACTTCCTCGGAACGGCTGAAGATGTCAAGGCTTATCGAGACATGGTCTCCAAGTTCAACCCAGACGATTATGTTCTTGACGAAAGCAAGATTACCGGTTTTGGCGACACCTACGGAAAGACTGTCGACGACTTCATCACTCCTTACTACGACAAGATTATTCAAGACACGACAGACCGTGTGCAACACAGCGCAGCCGGTGCTGGCGTCGGTCGCGGTACCGGAGCTGCAAACGCGATTGCGACTGCCGCAGCCGAGAAGGAAGACGAGTTATACAGAACCGCATTGCAGCAATACAACACTGACCGTTCTCAGAGCTATACGGAATGGGCTGGCGACATTGACCGTATGCAGCAACGTCTAAACAGTCTCAAGAGCGGTTTCGACACCAAGCTTGAGATGCAGAACAACCTCGCGAATGATTACACTAACCAGACCAAATCGTATATGGAAGACCAGATTGCTGCCAAGCAGAGTCGTTCAGACGGAAATTTAAAACTCCAATCGATGAATCTTAATATTTAAGAGGTACTTATGGCAATCTATACCGCACCGTCTATGTCATTTATTGACACTTATGTAAACGCTGCAAAACAGCGTGACGCCAACCGTGAAGCCGAGTACAATAAAATGATTGAAGGACTCGGAGGTCTTGTCAAGGGTGGCGTTGACGCCTACAAGTGGCAAGTCCGCAAGAACGCCTTGAACAAGGTGGGTGATCTTGAAGACGAGGAAAGCAAGCTCATGTCCGAGTTGCAGATGCTGACCGGAGACCAGACTAAGGCCGGTTCCCGTTCCAACATAAACGCAATCCTCAACGGTCTCGACTTCAATCTACTCGATAACAAGCAGAAGCAAGCTATGGGAGGCTTCTAATGAATCCTTATCTCACTAGTTTACTTAATGCCGCTTCCAAGGACAGGTACGATTCTACCGGTTTGGTACAACCGTCCCAGCTTGACGACTTTGCCGAACCGGCAACTGCCGAAATGGTCGGCAGTGAAGGACTCGCTGGCAAGGAAGCGAGAATTGCTCAGATCAAGCAGCGTCTCGCAGAAATTGCCGAGGAGAAGAAGAAGTACAACCTAGAAGAGGAAATGGGCAAGTACAAGTTCCTGTACGACAACGATGCCTCTACGCTTATGGGTTACAAGCAGAACCTCCGCAACGCCGAAGCAACCGAAAAGATTCGCAAGGCCACGGAAGACGCTACCAAGGCTTCAAACGCTCAGACCGCTTGGAAGCAGAACGCTATCGATCTTGAGGCGACTAAGTACGACTTGGCTTCAGCCAAGGACGCTTACAACTCTGCCAAGGCCAGCGGTGACGAGAACGGTATGCGCAAGGCGGTTTTGGATATACAGCGTGCTCAGGCTAAGTTGAACCGTATGAACGCCGAACAGACCCAGCTCCGCAACAAGTTTGCGAAGCAGCTGGAACTCACCGACAACGCCGAGGACAAGGCTCTCGACGATGTCTCCAATGTCCAGACCGGTATCGACCTCGAAGGCGACATTTCCCGCGTGAACAACATCAAGACGCTCAAGGGTGAGTCGACCCGTCTTGGCCGTGACTACGAAAAACCCGGTTATGCAATTCCGAAGTCGGAACGCAACGCTAAGTACCAGAAGGGAGTGGAGGAAGTCTCGAAGTTCGAGAACGACGTGATGAACTCCGACCTCGACGAAAACGCCAAGCAAGATCTGCTCACCGGTCTTGACGAGCTGAAGCGCAAGGTCGAGAAGTGGAAGCCGGGTTCGAAGGCACCTGGTCGTCCGAACGTGGTTAAGACCAAGGAAGACTACGAGAAGGCTCTCAAGGGTCTCAACAAGACTCAGATTCTCGCCAAGGGTGTCGCATATTTGAGCGCTGCTAAGAAAGCTGGTGTACAAGGTCTAGACCAGTACATAAAGGAAGCACAAGCCAAAGGTAATTAAATGAGAAAGTTCCAAGACATGCTGTACAAGATGGCGTTGAACGAACACAAAGCGTACTCGCCTGAAGAAGCGAACTTCGCTTCCGACCTCTACGAGGCGTCCAAAGAAATGAGCGATGACGAGCTTGCCATATTTGTCGCCGACAACGACGACAAGTTGCGCAGTGTTCTTGGTATTTCTCAGGACTTTCCTGACGACTTCGTCAAAGAATACAACGATCTCTACGTAAAGGGTAAGGAAGCGTTTGTTTCCAACGACGAGAAGCTGCGTGGAGCTGGTAAGCAGAGACCTATTGCCGACTATATGAAGGCGTTCAAGATTTTCCCCGATGAGTCTGGATGGTCTAACCGCGACTACAGCAAGTTCACTGACCCTAACTC
>Ga0265299_10003779_pt1 | contig 14604 bp, 13 predicted proteins | sample AusTroGonzalo_MG_4_FD_193485 | JGI IMG/M metagenome (GOLD analysis project Ga0265299, IMG submission 193485) | Bovine rumen microbial communities from tropical cattle in Woodstock, Queensland, Australia - Gonzalo_02 | ecosystem: Host-associated > Mammals > Digestive system > Stomach > Rumen ... | reverse complement strand
ATCTTCACATCCCCACTTGTCAGCAGGCTTTATTTTCATCCCTGGCGCTTTCAATAGCCCATACATAGACTCTTGAAAAGTTATTAATCGTGGAGCAGATCGAAAGTTTCTTATCAACGACAATTTCTTCGCATGATAATCATTTTCGAACTGATCAAAGATATTCTTAACTGCACCAGCCCAGACCATTATTCTCTGCTTCTCGTCGCCGACAGCCGTAATGCCCTTTGTATACCCACCGAAACATGCACTGATTAGCTGATACTGTTGTCGTGTGGTATCTTGGAATTCATCAAGAAATATATGCGAGAAAGTATTTCTCACAATCCGACGCACTACCTCATTTACAGACACAATCTTAATTGCCAAATCACAGACTTGAGAGAACGCGAGTATCAAGTGACCGTCAGGGCGCTTCTCTCCTCGCGCTGGATATCCCGTCAACTCATATGCGCGACTTGGTCTTTCTGCCTGTGGCAACACAAACATAAATCGATCAAGCAGTAACTTGGCAAACGCATCATAGGTTAACGACAGGAACCGTCTCTTCGCACAATCGCCGCATCTAAGAACAACGCGATCCTTTAAATTCGATGCCGCATCTCGCTTGAAACTGATTGCTAATATTCGATGTGGATTTCGACATACATTTGTTCGAAGAAGAAAGCACGCTTTTTGAGCCAGCAATTCTGTCTTGCCTGCTCCAGGTCCAGCCGTTACCAAGGCATTCCGCTTGCAGCGAATTGCAGACATCGCTGCCTCCTCTAAGCGAAGCCCTCCTTCCGGCTCCCATTCTTCTGACACAATAGCTTTCACGCAAGCTTGCTATTTAATGCTTCATGAAGGCGTCTAAACACCTCGGGTATATGTTCCTTTAAACAGTCATCTGACATATTAGACAGTGACGCAATATGAACTGACGGCTTGCCTCGTCCAAGAAATAAGTACCGATACCACACCATCAACGCTTTTTGATCTTCACTATAAATGCCTTCATCTCCTCCGCCCAGAACCGCAATAACATCCTTCTCTATCTTTGACGCAGGTATGCCCTCGCCAGAAACCTCGATCTCGACAATCTTTTTCAGAGTTCCATTTGGCATTTTCGCCACAGGGCTTTCTTCCTTCGACAGAATCCCTTTATAGCTATCCTTGAACTTTTCCAACATCATAAAATCAACATCGAGAGGCGCAGAATAGAAGACATCGTTCTTCTCCAAGCGATGAAGCCAGTATTGCAAACTTTCCGCGCCATCAACGCTTTCAAGAGAAGTTGTGGAAGTATCCTCTATTATATTCCCATCAGGTGTAAGTAGCAAAGAATCTCTGGGAATATTATTATTGATTAGGTGTTCAAGCGCATACTTAATGCGAGCAAACCCGCCGCCGAAACGTCCACTATCCAAATCAAGAAGAGTTACATACGGAATATGCAGTCCGTTAAGAAGCCTCCAAAAATGGTTTACATGCCGACCGCCCAACGGAACTATCGCAATTCCCGAATCGTCGACTGACATTCCGCTTAATACCCGAAAAACACGCGGCAAGATTACTTGTTCGCTCGCACCTTCACACAACACGACAGCCTTTGCAAAGTATAATTCAGGATATGCCCGTACTGCATTTGCCACATATTTATATTCATCTTCCACAGATTCTTCTGGCATCCTTAAGATTGAAACACTCCCTGTTCCTGAAAGCGTATCAACCCAGAAATGCCTGATGCTCCTTGGATCAACCCTTGCCACTATACTTGGGGAGTGCGACGATATGACAACTTGCGCACACTTTTTGCCTGATATGCTACAGAGATTAGCAACCGTTTTCCCTAGGAGCTGAGGCGCTATATGATTCTCTGGTTCCTCAATTGCGAGAATAGTTAACGCTGGAAGCAATTCTTCTTGGAAGACATGGTTCTCTGCGCCGCACTTTTGCTCTTCACGCATCTTTTCATAGATATCCAATACCGAATCAGCAAGAGCTATGTGAAACAGCGAACGCATCCCATCGCCTATCTCGCTTGATGGACATGTCCGGCCATCTTCAGAAGGAGAAAAGGCAATATCTACATGATTCAATTCTTCTTCACTATCAAAGCTATCGAAGCGAATGCTAGCAGTGGCAAACCTTTTACTGAATCTATACCGTCCCCAATTATTTGCAACACTGTCATTAATCTGTTGGATTCCTGGCTCAGCTTGAATCTTTGCACTGACCTGCCCCAACAAGTCTCGCACCTCTTCTCGAACTTTAGTGCTCCGACAAACACAATGCAACATTCTATTCATTAGAGATCCAGACATGTTTCGCAAGGTCATCGTTGGATTACGAACAGCTGGCACATACAAAAACTGAATCAACTTTCGAACCGAACCTTTAACTGGGGTCAAATCCGTCTCTTCTTCTTTCTCCCCCTCAGGGCACTTAACAAAATACATGGTTTGATCAATATCGCCATCAAAACCAGCGGCATCATTGAATGTCGCAATCATCCTAATCCGTACCTTAGGAGCATTATCAGAATTGGAAACGATAACATTTTCAAAGAATGCGGGAATGTGCTCACAATCTACATCATCAGATTCGAACCGCTCAAATAAAAACACGGCCTCAATTGACAAATCAGACGCAACTCGCTGATTTTCTGCTGTTTCCACAGCAACATGGAAATCACTTCTCTGCAATATACGTTCGGTCTGGATAGGAGAAAACAGCTTCTGCAAAGCTGCCAAGACAGCTGTCTTCCCAGAACTATTAGCCCCAATAAACGTCGTTAGCCCCGAAAAAGGGATTACAACAGGCTCATCACCATAGCATCTGAAATTTCGCAGAATCAGTTTCTCCAAACGCATGATAGCACACCTCCATAATTATATGTAGCTATGTTCTAGCCGGCCTGAAGTCTCACTTCTATCCAACAACAAATCATCTTAACCGCTGTACACGCCCGTTCACCCCTTCAACACCCGCTGCTTGATGAACTTCGCTGGATTGCCGGCGACGACGGACCAGGGTTCGACATCCTTCGTCACGACAGATCCGGCACCGACGACCGCACCCTCACCAATTGTGACACCAGGGAGAATAATTGACCACCCTGCAACCCACGCATTTTCACCTATGTGTATGGGGCGAGTCTTCAGCTCCATTATCCGAGATGAAATATCGTGGCTCGCAGAGCATAACTTCACGCCCTGGCTGACAGTCGCCTGCGCCCCAATGACAATCTCATCAACAGTATAACAATCAACTCCTTCGCTCAAGCACGCATATGCCCCCATCGTTAGTTTCCACGGCTGCCAGATGCGACAGCTCGGCAGCACATTACTTGACCATTTTACCTTCGCACCAAACAACTTCAGCAAGAATATTCGCCACGGACGGAATATGTTCCCGCGAGGCGTTGGACGAAACAAGAACATCCAGACAATGCTCCACAATATACGAGCCATCTTGCTCGCAAGAGAATGCCGATTCTTATAATTCTTCAGATCCAGTTCTGCCATTTAATGCTCCCGCTGTTGTTATTATCTTCAGACAAATACAGAATCAAATAACGCGCAAGGTCTTCTGCCTTCCTTACTCCATATACTTTTCATGCCTCCGAGGAAAACAGCCCATTCGCTAAATGATGAATGATTTGTCCCAACAAGAATAGATGCTCGTGAAAGCGCCAACACGTCGTGTATAGCTGGTGCCGCAGGCATAAATCTAACCCCTGGGCAATCGGACAGATAGCTCAACTCTCCGCCCTTCGCATCACTGAAGACCAACACAGGATACTGCGAGCCTACAATCGACTTCGCGGTTTCTATTCCCTTCACATAGTACTCGTTTGGCATGCTCTGCCCTGTTGAAATGAAATCTCCGCACCGCACATGAACTCCAATAAACTCACGCGGCAATTCATCGAGCCTTTCCACAATCCGCTCTGAAACAATCTTCAGTAATTCTCCACGTAGAAATGCCGCATCATCGGGAAAATCCATAAAATAATTTCCCAATCCCCTAAAAACGACCATGCCTTTCTTCAAATCATATATCGCTTGGCTACTCTCATCATATATTTGTGCCAACATTCGGATAAAAGCATACGCTCGCCCAACCCCTTTTACATAGCCATCATTTGTAAAGAGGCCATTGTAATATCTCTTATCTCTTTCTCCTCGCAACCATGGACCAATCCGCATAATCTTAGTCCATCTTGGGGCAATCACCCTGCAGTTCATCCTTCTGGCATACAAAACAGCTCTCGCCCACGGGAACAACATATTGCAGAGACCCGTACGCCCGACATCAGGAAATGCATAAAGGCTACCATGGCCAAGGCTAGATATATTATTCATATCTCCGAGCTTCCAACTCCATCTCCACAGGCAATTGTAACCATCCCTTTCCAACAGCTCTTGCCATCAACAAGCCGGTAAATAGCATTGGCATAACCACGCCATGCCCATAAGGAGAAAAGAACATACTCCATCCTAACGCTGGAATTGTACATGCAAAGAAGCCATACCAATGCGGGATACATCGTACGTAATACTTAAAGAACTGAAAAAGAAGATAAAAGATATACAACGAGAAAAACAACCCCACAATTCCAGACTGTCCCCAAAAACCGACAATATAAGAGTGAACGGGGATAAGCAACCGCCCACCATATTGCTCACGTCGTTCATTCAATCTCCGAAACAAGTCGTAATCCTCATAATCGGCATAATTCCACATGAAATTTGCCCAATAACCTTTATCATCTGGCGCCATTGTGCCAAACCCCATAATCGGGTGATCCATAATCGCGCGCATCCCAATAAAAAACTCAGCGCGACCTGCCATCAACAATCGCATGATGCTATCACCTTGCTTCGTCTGTCCATAATATTTAGCCCGCGCATCCTCACCTAGATACCCATTAATTGCAGTATACTTGTATGCACGCTTACACACAGCAGCAACCAACAAAAGGCCGAAAAAGAATAAAAACATATGTCGCCCCAAGAACATCATTTTCTTCCGAGATTTGCCCGCCACTGCTATTAGTATAAAAGCGAACATGGAAATCAGAGCATCACTACGCCCACTAACCGACAAGACGAGGGACACAATAGCTGCGATTGGCAATGCTATCAACGGATACGCAAGGGGCCAATGAAGATATGTCTCGGCAACTATCGGCAATCTCAACGCCGCAGTGATTCTTGTATTCCAAAATCTTACGCCCGTCACCATTTCTTCAACAGTAGAATCAGCCAATTCTGCTGTCCCTATTGATGCATCAACATGTATGGCCGTATTAAACGCCCAGACAACTATAATTGAAGCAACAAAACATCCAGCAAATAGCCACCCTATCCCAGCAAAACTTTTCCGCAACAATAAAAACAGGACAACAGAATATGCAAAGATGCTATAAAGCACGGCACAGTTCTTAATTGATGCGAACATCCATGTGTGATTATAAACAGAAGACATCAACGAGCCTACAATCATCATGAAGATAAGATTATAAAAAGTCATAAAACCTGCCTTCTTGAACTCATCCATATGTCGCAGGAATAGAATAGGCGACAACACAAAGACGACAAGTTCTGATAATCCAATTAACCCTATGATGTGAACACGAAGTCCAGATCCCAAGCCAAGTAAAAATAGCCAGATATAATTAGTCCCCCCCCTATTCATTTACACCTCCTTAGAAAGATAATCCCTAAACGGAACATCTGGATCATAATGTACTTGTCTGCTATGCCACACACCACGCTCTTCTTCTGGCGGAAACTTCATATAATCACCGAAACATCGACTCAAATACTCTCGACTTGAATCAAACACTGGTATTGTCATAAATTCAAATGGACATACCGGCAAGTGGAGCATTTCCTCCTTCAATACATAACTCTTCCATTCCATAGGTATGAAACTATAGGATATCCCCAAGCGATCAGAACAATTCGTGTACATGCATCTAACTTTTCTATAGCATGTGCACCAAGTATCATATTTCAGTAACCGCCAGCAAGGCCGCAGAAAATGACCAAATTTCTTCAAGAGATTCACGCCTTCCCACCTCTTTCGATAATAAGTCTGCATCGGGATCAAGAGCAAGTGCTTTAATAGATTCTGCAGATGCCATTGCAATTTCGACATTGCTAGCCCATCAAGGATATCTATGTCGATGTATATGCCATTATTATAATCAGGTGTATCAAAACCATGAATGGCAGCCGTAGTCTCCGAGTTCCTCAATCGGGCCAACGGAATGAAAAATGCACGATCCGTCAGTGCATTCTGGAAAAAGTAAGGATGCGTAAACTCCATCGGGGCTACTTTGCATAGTTTATCATAGTTGCATCTGTCCATCCCCACATCGATATCATCATCCCACGGGATAAAACCTTTATGCCGAACAGCACCTAATGCTGTTCCCCAAAGGGCTACATATGTAATTCCATGCTTCTTGCAGACGGCATCAAACTTGGCAAGCAGATCTAGCTCTACCGCCCATATCTTTTTCATTTGCGACGAAACAACATAACCACAGCGCACTTCCTCCTCAAGGAAATGCGGGGGGAGCTCGATACTGATTGGCAATTTATCACGCACCATACCAGCCACCTTTTTCCCAGAACAAGCATAGGCCTCTTCGCTCGAAAAAAAGTTGAATCCGCCAGACAATCCTCTGAGCCACACGAAGCAACCGAAGCCTTAGCGGCTTCACAACAGCAACACCAGTCCTGTTTCTCTCAGTAGATATACATGGCTCGCCAAACAGCCACCACCCTTCATGGTATTCCCACACTGTCTTGATCTTCCTTCGCAATTCGGTGTCCGCCAACCTTTGATAAAGCAATATTGAAAATGCCGATTGATCATGCCTGTTTTCAATAAATGTTGGCAACTGGCAAGAGAGCTCACCCTCAGAATTGGGATCTTCAATAGCCATAGGATTGTCCACCATAAATCTAAGCCAATCAGTAATCAACTCATGTGTAAAGGAAGTCTTCTTAATAAATGTTGCCCCCATTTCATACTGGAAACACAGCCGACACCCCCTGTCCCTATCTTTAATGGCGAACTTCTCTAACAACTCCTTTCGACAACGATGAACACAGCACGCAGAGATCCTTTTGCAGATTATGTCAACGTTGTCTAAGTGAGCAAAGAATTTTCGCCATTGCCTTGGCGATGTACTTAACACATCGCCACAATCACAATAAACAAGAACATCCCCCTCTGACATTTTTGCCATGACCTCATGGATAATGGCCGGTTTCCAAATCCAATATCCACACCCTCTTGGACTATCGCGCAATGGTGACGCGAGCACATCCTTATCTTTAATATCATCCCATCCAAATGAAAGTATCTCATCGAACTGCTTCGTAGCCCGCGCCTCACGGCATATTCGTTCTCTTGCTTGAATAAAATTTTCAGCGCCATCGCCAAATGTTAGAAAAATTTTTCGCATATGAATACCTTACTCTCGGTACAATTATCTCATATCTGGGCCTAGCCGCCACACCTCATTAATCCCAGCGGCGTGTCCAGGGTGTCTTTTCTCTATTGCAGGAAGTTTCATATAATCTCCAAACAATTCTCTCAAATATCCATTCACATCCTCTTGAACATACATCTCAACAGAATCAAACTTCACTTTATGAGGCGAACCAAAGCATCGAACATGATATGGCTTATCATCAAAAGCGCGAGAAACACCTATTGACACGCACATTTCCGTCGTACCGAATGGATAGCGCCTGGCACGCTTCTCATAAAACTCCACGAGCCTTCGCTGTATACGGGACCGTGATTTCGCGCCTTCTCGGATAAGACCTATCGTGCGTCCAAGCTTACCAACCATTGGTATAAACTCCATGAGTCTATTCTGGACACGCCGCCAGACTCTGCCGAGACAGGAATCAGGATAACCATCCAACGGAAATATATCTATGAATATCCCCTGCGGCAACTGCATGCCACTCTTCTGTGATACACCATCTACTTTATGAGAATCCGTTACAATAATCTTCCCAAAACCATGTGCATAAAATTCACAATTGAATCTATCAAGCCAAGCGTATCCAGGAGGAAGTTCATCCGCGATAATCTCTACAAGTTGATCATAATCAAGCCGCGGCATCTGAATATCCAGATCATCATCCCACGGGATAAAACCTCCATGTCGAACCGCCCCGATTGCCGTTCCGCAGTCGGCACAGAACCTCAAATGGTGTCGTTCGCAGATAGAGTAAAAGACCTTATACACTTCCAGGATGGCATCCCAAAGCGGTCTGAGATTAACATCTTGCTGCTTTTCGTTCATTATTTCTTATTCGATTTTCTCGCCTGCTCAACAGCATCAATCGGAAGATGATTGTCAGTCCGCTTTTTCATTTCCTCAAAGCGGTCATTGATTTTCTTCTTAAGCGAGGTTGACGACGTACCCTTGCCATACGGCGTATAAACAACCGTCACTCCTTGCTCTTCGAGATAGTCGTACTTGCCAACCCAATCATCGCCCACGACAAACACATCGAACTTAAGTTTCTTCACCTTGTCGCGATGGTCAAGCGAATGTTGTGGAATTACTAGGTCCGGGCCTTTGATTGCGCGCATAAGCGCAATGCGGTCTTCGAACGGAATCATTGGGATTGACTTGTATGCCGCGACAAGTTCATCCGTATTCACGCCAACGATCAGTATGTCACCCAATCCACGCGCGTACTCAATGAGCCGCAGATGGTTGATGTGCAACATATCGAATGTGCCACTTGTATAAACAACTGTCTTTCCACCTATCATTTGTCTGCCTCCTTAAAAGCTTCAAGGAATCTGCACATTGCAGCCTTGGAGCCAGTTGAAACCCTGATGAATTCCTTAAGCAATGGATTGCTGTAAGGATGCACAAGGACATTCATCTTTTCAAGCCGCCCAGAAACCTCGTGCGCATCGTGTCTGGGCTTTATAAATATGAAATTGCCTAAGCAATCCTTGCACCAGCAACCCAAGTCGGAAAGCTTCGAAAGTATCCAATCCTTGCCTTCTTGCTGCGCCTTAATCAGCCCATCAATTATATCCGGACGATCCATAAGGCGCTCAGCAAACAGAAGCGCGATTGAATTTGCATCGAATGTAAGCCTTGCGTTTCTTACATATCCAATTAGTTCCTGGTTTCCGATAATCACACCCAACCGCACCGCCGCAAGCGACATCAACTTTGAAAATGTCCTAAGCACAACAACATTTGAGGCAGCAAGCGCTTCCTTTAAGAAGGTCTTGGAATAAAAGTAGTGATACGCCTCGTCGACGATGACCACCGCACCAACCTCTTCAGCACGTTTTTGCACAGCCTCGAACTCTTCATCGGAGTAAACATTTCCGACAGGGTTATTTGGGTTCAACAAAACGACAACGCGCGTATTCTCGTTTATGGCGGCAACAACCTTTTCAATCTTTAATGACAAATCTGGTTCGTAGTCAACGGGCACATGCTTATAGCCTAGGATGCTGCAATTGACCCAATACATCTCAAACGAGGGAGAAACTGTCACAACCTCTTTACCGACTTCGCCAAATGTTTCAAGCAGATATCGAATTGCCATATCCGAGCCATTGGTGCACATGAGGTTCTCGAACTTAACCTCAACGAAATCCGCATACTTGTGCAGAAATCTGTCTGGCTCAGGATATATTGCAAGAAATTCAGGCGTAATTTCTTTCAAAACAGAATCGACAAAATCCTTTGGCAGCCCCTCGGGATTCTCGTTCATGTCATATCGCAACTTGCCATATCGGCCTTGGGATGGGAACACACGAACGGTTTCTTGGATGAAATGATTCACGTGGACAGTCATACTCTTCTTCCTTTCGAGGATTCAAATAACTTTGTAAGAAATGAATAGACACCCTTGTTCAATATAAATCGAATAGCATAGCGAACTTTATAAATCAGTTGCCTTCTTGGATGCAAAGCAAGCCCTACGGCATACTCTGCAGCAGGTGAGCGTTTCAACGCACCACGATACTGGTTCTTCGCCGTAGCCAACTCTTTCTGTAAATAGCTCTGACTCTCTACATCATTAGGGCAGTCTACTTTCATATGAATAATTGCCACCGCTAACCACTGAAGGAATCGCTCTTCCACATGATTTCGGGCAACATACAGCTTGTGTTCATCAAAGAAACTCCATTGTGCCTTCATGCCGTCTACGCATATCAACCTCTTTGCATTCCACTTGCCTCCAACAATGCTTTCTTTCCGCTGCACATAATGATATTCAGCACCAGTTGCATAACCCACTAAACCATTTGTAAAGAAAATCTGATATGTAAAAAACTCATCCTCTTGAATAATGCCCTCACGGAAACGAACTCCTGATATAATCTCACGCCTAAAGACCTTACTCGCCGCCCATACAGCCAGAAGATTATGCTTATCGTATATATCCTCTGGAGATACGTACCCACTCTCTTTGGGCCCGATCAAATGGACTCCTTTGTCATTTTCAATGACAACACTCGAAAGTAGTATTTGCGTATCAGCTTTACGCATCTCTAGCAACTTCTCTAAGTAGAATTCATTGACCCAATCATCTGAATCAATAAAAACGAACCACTCACAATCAGTATTGGCAAGCGCCCACTCCAAGCCTGTATTTCGTGCAGCCGACAACCCCCCATTAGGACGATGAATAACTTTTATCCTCCCATCCTTTTCGCCGTACTCATCGCACATTTCGCCACACCTATCTGGCGAACCATCATCAACAAGGATCAAGGAAAAGTCCTTGAACGACTGCGAAAGAATCGACTTGACGCATTTATCAAGCGTCGCCTCAACTTTGTATACAGGAACTATTATTGCTATCACTGACATAATTCAACATTGTCGCAGTCGCTCAACCACGTTCTGATCAGGCTACTTATCTTACCATAAGAATTATCAAATGCGCTAACACGTTTCCCTAAAAGGAATCCAAGTATGCAGCCATGCAATCGGGTCGAATATATATGAGAATATTGCTGAAGGAATCTTACTCCCGACCTCAGAATATATGGACGATATATAGCCTTAACAAACCAGTCGCTAAATAAAGAAAATATTTCTGGATGGGAGCCAATACGCCGCATAAACAATTCGATTTGACTTATTGGCTCACTCATAGCCGGCCAATCCATTACATCAACATCTAAACGACTTGCAATCGACTCTAATATTGTGTTCTGCACAAACTCTTTGTCATCCCGCTTCAACAACAAAGATTTTGAACTCTGCACCTTGTTTGCGCCAATATATTGTTTAATGTCTGCATAGAAGGCCATGTCTGGGACCAGTACACAATTGTTCTTGAAATGTTTTTTGACAAACTCGTACGACTTCATGTCTCGCAAACAAATTGTAAGGTTCCTGTGTTCCCCATATCTGACAACAGCATCCCTTAGCACCGCCTCGTCCGTAAAATGAACGGACTGGGGGAAAATTACCATTGGATTATTAGGATATGCTGACAACATCTTCCTTTGGAATGCGAACCCACTTTGCCACAAATTGCCGAAATAACCGCCACCACGAAATACAAGCAATTCTGTTGTAGAAATACGAGGGAGCCTATAAGCAAATGATCGCATGGATGCCATCTCCAAACACTTATGTCGAACCGTCTTCAAGAAGGCCAATTCACCTTGGAAAATAAGCATGTCCCCAACATTTGAGTAATCAGGGATCTCAAGAAGTCGATAATCCCCTTGGATTAAAGGGGTTAAACTACTTTCTATCAGGCGCTTCAACTCATCTATTTTCTGAACAGAATCCATATAATTCTCCGAACTTTCAGGATGACGCATACCCTTCTTAAAAACATTTCCGCATCCACGGCAAGCTTCTTAAGCCACGAGTACTGCACATTATTGTCTTTAAACTGCTGGTGAACGAATGATTTAAACCTGGGCTGCAACCATTCCGAACCATCAATACAAACTCGATTGCGCATCTCGTCATAATGAGGCGTGTCCAAAGAAGGTATGCAGCCAAATGTCATCCATGCATGCGCATTCCAACAATGTGGCGACTGACAAAAATGACCAATAGCTTTAAACCGAATAGCCTTACTGGGGTTCTTTATGATATCAACCGACCGACATGTCCGGTAGCATTGCGTCATCCGGCCATTAGCCATATAAAATGGCATCATCCAGTCACCGGCATAACAAAACTCAGTTCTCCGTTCCTCAAACACTGAAAGCTTGAAGTCAAACATCTCCGACTTAAACATGCCCCATGTTTTAGCATATTCCTCTCTAGAGAGTTTGGTCAACAATGGCAATTCTTTTGGATTACTGGCATCCCGGCCCACTGTTAAATGACACGGCGCCCCAACTTCGTGAACACAAAGGTCATAAATCTCCTGTCTAAACGGGATTATTTCATCATATGGCATCAATTCAACAGTAAACGATGCTCCGGCATCCCGGACCATGCGGATGTTTGAGAAGAATCGATCAAGCCATCCACGTTTTTTCAACTCTAAATAATGAAAAGAGCATTTGAACATTACTCGTTGAAGCATTTCCTTTGGGAATGCGGCGATTCTTTCGAATGCTGAAGTCACTGTTGCATTTGTGATTATCTCTACATAATGCCCCTCTTCCAAAACAGCACGAATGTAATCTACCATCTGAGGATCAAGCAATGTCTCACCATCTGCGGTGAAGTTAATCATGCATGTCCCACCCAACCGATTTCGTGACAAAATCTTCCGGAATTCATCTGGCGTATAATCAAACTTTGGAAATTTATGATCCCCACACTTTCGATACTGCAAATAGCAATATGGACAACGTAAGTTACACACAGTATTTGGGACAAATACGCCAATAAATCTACGAAGTTTATCCATGATTATAAAACCTTACTTTTATCCTTGCAACAACATACTCCCGTTCTTCATGCGTCAGCACAAAAAACCAACACAGAGGCAAAAGAACACTAGTTGAAGTAGCCGAGGTCAAGACAACCCGCCAAAAACTTGCGCCCATATAACAACGCGGAAGCAACGCTACCAAAGTCGCAATAGCAGCTGAAAATATTATGGGCAACATGATTTGAATCAACCAACAACCGACACCCATTCCTAAAAACTTTTTGGCAAAATACAATCTACCATATGACAGCAACGACCATGCTATAAGCATCGCCAAAGCAACCCAGTATACAGAATAGCCTATTTTACAGAAAACATACGCCATTGGAAGAGCAAGAAGATTAAATCCGCCTAATACTATCTGATACCATTTAATCCGCCCGTATGCCATAACCGCTATGCCATGACCATGGGTCTGCGCATCAACAAACGTCATGAGTAACATTATCCAGCAAAGTCCAACAACATACACAGGCGGATTCTTCAACCAAAGCCGCATCACTTCAGGCAACTCAAGCGACAACGGAACTATAAACACAAGTGAAAAAATCATCGCAAGCTTGCAGAAACGGAATGCAAGGGCCTTGGCCTTTTCTAAATCACCAGATCCTATAGCCCCTGTAATTACGGGAGTCATCGCCCCCTGTATAGCCCCTGTTAACGTTGTAGTTTGAGCATTCACCGAATTTGCAATAGCCATTGAAGCATTTACATTAGGACCATAGAACTTATTAACTAAAATTGCAATCCCTTGATTTCTAAATATCATACCCAATCCGCCAACTATAGTCCACGCACTGTAGCTTAGCAATTCTTTAAATCGCGAAACACTCCACCAATACTGTCGCACAAACTTACACTCTTGAAATAGTAAAACCGCACGATAGGCAATAATCACACTTGGGCATACAGAAAGAAGACAAGTCCAAAACGCATATTTTATCAACCACACACCAGAATGACTAACCATATAATAAAGGAACGCAACATTCAGCGTAGCCGTAATGAAAGAATATATCGTTATCTCTGCAATATATTGCTTCGCCGTGTACATTGCACTATATGGAATCGTTACCATCGCGATAAAACATGAAACACAGACAAATCTGAAAACCCATATGCATGCATCAATCCTATCAGGCGGGATAACAAGATAATTCTTTACTGCCCAAACTCCTAATGGATATCCTATGGCCATCAAGGCAACCGGAAGCACAGTGTGGAGTGTTACGGCCAGAGAAAACCATTTTCTACATTCATCCAACCCTATTTCTGCCCCACCAATCCTAGATGAGCTGCCTATCGTATACGCATAAAAACGCCCCACCGCAGAAGCCAACAATCCATTTAGAAATGAAATAAAAACCGCAAGAGCACCCACAACCCCCATTAGACCGAAATCTACCTCCCCTAGTGCCATCAATGCCCATCGCCCACAGAGCAATCCTATAACCAAAGCATACAGACTCCTTCCATATGTGGCAACAATGTTCAGAATAATTCGACGATTAGGAGACATAACTACATTCTCTACAAATACAACATCACAGTCTCTTTGCCTTTGTCGGATATAATGTTGTTCAGTCCAAATCCAACCACCGATCCAGAAGGCATATCCTTGCACACAAAAGCTCCGGGCGAGATAAAGCACCAGTCACCTATTTTGCAGTTCCCAATGATATGA
>Ga0265299_10003778_pt1 | contig 14605 bp, 16 predicted proteins | sample AusTroGonzalo_MG_4_FD_193485 | JGI IMG/M metagenome (GOLD analysis project Ga0265299, IMG submission 193485) | Bovine rumen microbial communities from tropical cattle in Woodstock, Queensland, Australia - Gonzalo_02 | ecosystem: Host-associated > Mammals > Digestive system > Stomach > Rumen ... | reverse complement strand
CGTGTAACTTATGATTTAACTGGTACATTGTATAATGAAGCAATATCAGGTGGTGATTTCTTTAAAATTCCAAAGGGTGCAAGCCCTAGTGATGTTTATGCCATTCGCTTTTGGGATGAAAATAATCAACCAATTGATGCTGATTTATATTATGATTTACTTTACTACTAATGGAGGCAGTACATGAAAGATAAATATGAAATTTCTATCTGGGAAGACTGCCTAGATTGGGATTCTAGCGCAAGCTCTATTCCAAATTATAGATTTTATAACGAACAAGTTCCCGCGACATATGGATCTGCAAGTCAACCAGAAATAAAAATCGCGGTTATTGGTTCTGATACAATGACCTCACCAATTCGTGCGGAAGAACCAAAACTTATACAGAATATTAACGGTACAAATGTCTTTACTTTCAAAATGAGATATAAGTATAATATCCAGGGTGAAACAAGAGATAATCCTTTTTTATCACTTTTAGTAAATGAAAGAAAAGTAAAGGTTTACTGGAAAAATGAATGGTATGACTTGGTAATTAAAGATTGTCAGGAAAGTACAGATGGTAAATCTATTACTTACACCTGTAAAGACTTGTATATTAACGAACTCTCAAAGAATGGATTTAATCTTGAGTTTGATACTGAATTAATGAATAACCAGGGTTCTACTTTTGAACTCGCGCAAAGAATTCTTGAAGGTACTGATTGGGGAGTTCGATCAGCCACTGTACTGAATAATCCTAGTGATATTACTTTCCAAGAGACAGAAGAAAGCGTATATGAGGGACACGTTGTAACTACAGATTATACAAGTGAAGGTTTTACTGCTCTTGGTCTTAATAGATCAGATGGTAGTGAAGAAAATGTTGAAATTAATGTTAGCCAAAAGATATTGGTATTCTATTCTAGTTTTAACGAACATAAAGATACTAATGAAAAATTTGATTTTTATTTTTATTGGGCCGGAAGTGGTGCAAATCCATTTAAAACAGATGGAAGCAATATGCTTGTTACAAATGGTCGGTGCTTGAGAATTGAAAATTGTAAATGGAGTATTTACAATAATCCTCAATATCCAAATGTTTACGGTCACTGGGTTATTAGAGATGAAAATGATAATCTATTGTTTATGTTAAATGACGTTAGTGATCCTTCCATCTCTCTTGAATATCGTGCAAAACGTTTAGTTCCTTCTCAACTTTTAAAGGCAGATCAATTAACTGGAAAGCAGTGTCTTGTATATCACGAAGGTGCTAATGAATATTATGCATATTCTGAAACCGAGTATAGTAGTGCAAACCTTATAACTAATTGCATTACAAATAATAAAAATTTTACAAGTACACTTGGATGGGTTTATGATGATGTATCAACTGCATTACGTCCAACCCATAAAGAATATGAAGAATATTATGATGGTCAACAAAATCCACCGCCTTATGATGGTAAAGGATATCTTTACTTGCCCGCGGGCGTAAAGGCTTTTAATAGTGGTTTAAGTGATTTCCATACTTTTATACCTAATGGTTTTACAAAAGGTGAAAGATATATCTTTAGGATAAAGGCTAGAAAAGATGATAGTGGAAAGCCAGAATATAGTTTTGATGATCCATTTGGTGGATATTGTGATTTGGAACATACGGATCATGGTACACAGGTTCATTGTAATATTAATGTAAAGCCGCAAATTTTTAAGTATAAAATTGTGAATGGAGCCTACACTTTAGTTGGAGATTCTTTATTTGATGTAGCAAATCCAACGCAGTTTGGTGATTGGATTAGTTATGAAATGACCTGTAATCAAAGTATTAGTTACAATGATATAACTAAATTTGTTGCTGGAGAACAAAATGGTTATGGCTTCTTCCTTGATAATAATGGAGCGGCCGATCGCTTCCCAGATGCACCGCCATCTACAAATATCTGGATTGAGGATGTTCAATTCTTTAAGCGTGCCGAGGGTACTCCAATTGTTCAGGATTATGATGCTGGTCATACCTATATGGAAAATGACTATGTAAAAGTAACTAATGGTAGTAGCTACAAAATTTATAGATGTATCCGCGCGAACAGTGGACACACACCTCCTAATTTGAATGTTGGTGATTATGATACTTATTGGTATGTGCGCGCCGACAATAATACTTCTATGGCTAATGCTATAGTATATCCTGGTAGTTTTAATACTGATTCTCTTGCAAATGTGGTTTGGAAGATTTATCAGCCAAATGACCAAATTAAAAATATTGAAGATATAGTATATCTTTTCAGTGGTAATGAGGCAGACTTTAAAGATTTCTTGGATGATAATTCAATAGTTCCTAAATACGGCCCGAATGGAAGATATGAAAAGATTAGAAGTATCACTGGTAAGCAATCAAATCGCTTCAATCTCCTCCAGTCTATTGCAGAAACCTTCCAAGTCTGGATTAAGTTCGTAATTGAGCATGAATCAGACGGCCGCACAAAACGCGTAAATGATAAACCAGTCAAATACATTCGCTTCCTAAACACTGTAGGTGAGAATAATGGACTTTGCTTTACTTATGGAATTGACCTCAAGTCTATTTCTCGTACAATCAATTCTGATACAATTACATCAAAAGTAATTGTATCTCAAAATAATAACGAGTTCGGTAAAGATGGATTCTGTTCTATCGCCCGCGCGAAAGATAACTATCCAATGGTAGACTACATCTTGAACTTTGATTATTATTTCTCTCATAACTTATTATCTAAAGATATGGTTATGAATGATTTGTACTATACACCAGCAGATCCATATACTATTGATGATGGCGCAATATATCTTGGATATTATACACGTTTACATGAGTTTAATTCTGATTACGATGCGGCGACTCAAAAACTTTTACAGAAGAATCTTGAGTATACAAAGGCAGATTCAAAAAGAGAATTTATTGAGGCCGCGATCAAGTCTACCAACCAAGAAATTGAATCACTTCAGAATGATTTAGCTAATTATGCAGGCTATCAAATTTTTGATGCTGATAAAGTACAAGAATACTTAGACGGTAGAGGTAAAAGAGATGTAACCGCGCACAACGCATGGGAAACAATGTGGAGCCTTTCTGGCCAGCTCGAAGTTTATAAAGCACAGTATAGTAATATTGTTGCACTTATAAGTGATCTTGAGAGTATCATTCAAGAGCAAGAACAAATTCAAAGTAGTTGTGTTACATTGATTAAACAGATCGATGATAAGTTCTTTTCAAAGTATGCACACTTCATCCAGGAAGGTACTTGGACTTCCGATCAATACTATGATGATGATCTTTACTACTTTGATGCATTAAGTACATCTTATACCTCATCTCGTCCGCAAATCACATACAATATTGCGGTATTTAGAATTAGCTCTATAAAAGGTTTTGAAAATAAAATCTTTAGACTTGGTGATATTGCATATGTTCAAGATACCGAGTTTTTTGGATACCAAGCAGATAAAGTTACTCCATATAAAGAAGAAGTTATTATTTCTGAAATAACATCTAACTTTGATGCTCCTCAGAACGATGAAATCAAAGTTCAAAACCATAAAACTCAATTTGAAGACCTATTCCAACGTATCGCGGCCGCAACACAATCACTTCAATTCTCAAGCGGTGCATACGACAACACTGTAAATAACTTTACACATGGTGGCACGCTCAAAGGCGATAATCTCCAAGATAGTATCAACCAAACAGGAGATCTTAGTTGGGCCGCGGATAATAATACCGTTCTTTTTACAAAAGAAGGTCTCATGATTATGGACCCGGAGAACCCTTCAAAGATCGTAAAGATTACCCCTTCTGGTATTTCTTTCACCGAAGATGGCGGCGGTCACTGGAGTCCGGCGATTACTGGTAAGGGTACAGAAATTGGATCTATTTTACCAGGTCTTATTAGTACGGATCGTATTAGTATTATGGGTGGAGAATATCCAACATTTAACTGGGATCATAGTGGTATTAATGCATATTCTTATACAGAAGATAGCTCCGGTAATGTTGAAACTGTAGATGATAAGAAGTTCGTAAGATTTGATAGATTTGGACTTTACGGAGTAAACAAAACCACTGATAGTTCCTTTAGTCCAGATTGGCAGCCAACTACAGAAGATTCTGTTTGGGAAAAAGGGCAATTTGGTCTAACCTGGAAAGGTTTCTTCTTAAATACTGATCGAACAACTACTAGTGGCACTACTATAACCAATAAGACAAAAATCGAAATTTCATCTGAAAATGATTTTCTTATTACTGATACAACAACCTCTTCTCCAGTCAGAAGATTGAAAATCGGAAATATCTCAACAAGTTCTGATAATGTGAATTATGGTATTGAAATTTATGACAATGAAGGAAGTCCTACCTTCCATAATGACTCTTATGGTAATATTCAACTTGATGGTGTTTTAAGAGTAGGACCTTATATAAACCAACAATCCACTGTTATCAATGGTAATATTCCAGGAACTTCACCTTCTACAGAACAGGTTATTAATGCTTGTGATAATTTTATTGTTTATGCAGATGGTTCAGTTGAGGCAAAGAATATTAGGATCGAGGGAGGAAGTATTGATGCAAGTGCTTCCATTATTGGTGAAATTGGTGGATTTAGAGTGGTTGGCGATCGATTAGTTTCCACAAATACAACAGGTCCAACACTTATACTTAATGGTGGTGCCGGTACAATTAGCGGTTTTACACCATGGGTAGAAGTTACTGACACATTAAGTGCAGGCAGCACTTCAATAACAATTCAAAATGCGGCGATTGCTTCAAATAGCACTCTCGATATTTATGTTGATGTTGATGGTGTCTACCCGACTACGAAGACAGTAGCAAGTGGAAGTCTTACTTTAACCTTTGAGGCTCAACAAAATGCAGTACAAATAAAGGTAAGAATTTCTTAAATGGAGGAAAATTAAATGCCAGAATACGCACATAATTTTCAAAATGTAACAAGTGTTGGTATTGGCGCTTTTGCTAATGCCCATTTTGAGGGCGCAATCAACTTACCAAAAGTACAAGAATTGCCCGACGCAGAGGATTGTCCAGAAAAACCACAAGATGCAGATCATGATTATGGAGTTTTTGAGGATAGTGATATCTCATATGGATATTTTCCAAAACTGAAGAATATTGGTTCGAGAGCGTTTTATGATGCTAAATTTGTAAGATCTCCTGACGAACCAGTTGCCTATGAATGGAATATTTTTCCACTAGTGGAAACTGTCGGAGAAAGTGCATTTGAAAAAGCTGGTTCTTATACTGGCGAGAATCGAGTATTAGTTAATATGCCAAATTTAAAGACTGTTGGCGCACTTGGTTTTTCTTCTTCAAAAATATTTCCAGGTAAGCTCATAAATGGGAAGATATGGATTGACTTACCATCATGTACTTCAATGGGGCTTCGTGGTTTTGAAGATCAGAACTCTGGTGTTGGTCAAACTAAAGAGGCATATGGGGCGCTTTTAAAAGAAATAACTTCTTTACCGTATCTTAGTTTTAGATGGACGGGTATTTCAGAAATACATCTTGGAAAAAAATGTAATTTTCTTGAGGAAGGCTGCTTATACGGCTGTTTAAATAATTTATCAATTTATTTGTATTATGAGAATGGGGTCGTACCGATTGGTGGAAATGGATATTTGGATGGTCTCCCTACTCCTCATACAATTCCGGCACATATTTATGTACCAGCTAACTTAGTGACGAGTTATAAAAATGATGCAAATTGGACGTATTATGAGTCAGTCATATCATCAATAGATGATCCTAATGTTCCAAATAAACAAGACTGGTAAACTAAAAAAGATAGGCTTAAAGCCTATCCTTTTTTATTCCCAATTTACGATTTCCATTTTCTTTTTATGCGTTTCTGCTACATACTTTCCAATTCCTATCGCGTCCGCTTCATCTTCTGAAACTGACACGTCGTATGTCTCCTTCACAATCAGTTGCATTGATTTCTTTTTATCTGCTCTCGCACGACCTTTAACTCCTACGTGCGCGCGCCATGTATTTGTTGGACATACTACATAAGGAATATCTAATTCAATACACAAATCAATTAAAATTCCTTGAAGCCGCGCGAGTGTCTGAAATGTGGTTACACCCATTTTTTCCTGATACTGGATTCCTTCAATTCCAATCAAATCTGGTTTCCAGTTATCAATCATAGACATTAACCATATTCTAATTTCATGACAGCGCTTTCCTTCTTCTTCACATTTAGCCTCGTAGGTTCCATAACTACTAAGTTTGTCACCGTCAAAGATACTAAATCCTGAAATGCGAGAAGCCTGGTCTAAGGCGAGAACTCTATTCTCACCTTTGACTTTAGGCTTTATTATATTTCCTACTTGTTTGAATTGGTTTTGTTTACAGACTGGACACTCGCGCTTTGTACGAATTTTCTTCCATGGAGCATAAACTTTATGCCCTTCCGCGCAAATGAATTCCATTTCTGTATCTAGGTTTTGATATTCGGTTGAGAGAACTTTCCAGCCTTCCGGCGCTAGTTCTTCTGCAATCGATTCTATTTTAATCCGTGCCATTCTCCTTTCCCTTGAGGCGTTCCCACATTACCGAACCCTCTCGCATAAAATTATAGAAATAAAGTGGTGAAAGAATGTTACCACATCCATTAAAATTGTATTTTGTCATTAAAGCTCTAACCCATTCTACATCATCATCATAAGGCCGCGAAGTAAACTTTACACTTTTTGCCCATTCTGCACTAAATACCCACTGCCAAACAGTAAATGCATAGTTAGGAATATGAAAGTTATTATGTGCCCACTCTAAATGAACAACGTTTTCTTCTGGATTAAGCGTGAAATATTGAACTACTTTTAAAATTGCATGGTTATCAATTAACCAATCATCACCATCAAGAAGCCAAATATATTCTCCTGTTGCTAAATCGATTCCATCATTTCGTGATAAACCGCTAGATTTATGCTGACGATCTACAATCTTCATATGCGGGAAACTATCTTTTAGATAGTTTTCAATTATTTCATGTGTTCTGTCTTCGCAACAGTCACAAATAAAAATCGGTTCAATTTCGTTATGGTCATAAATTTGATATTTTAACGAACACAAAAGAGGTTCAATAAACTTTTCGAGATTATGTACAGGGATTACTAGAGAAATCTTCATATTTTATTCCATCCATTCATCTATTTTATATTCCGTTCTTCTCCACGGAAGCGCTTCTTTAGCTCTAACTACATTACAATGTGCGCAAAATTCATTTGGTGAATTAAGAAACTTTTCTATTTCCTCTGGTGTATGGTCTTTAACTACAATACCACCTTTTTCAATAGGAATCTTTGCCAAAGACGTGGCGGCCGCTTCGTCAAAGTATTTGAAAAAATGGGGTAAATTTGGAATTACGCAACAAGGATAAATACGTCCATTTCGTAAGAAGTTACATTTTACTATTGAACCAGAGAAGCAATTATAAAATGCTAGTTCTTTATCAAAATCCGGCTCTTTATGAAGTGAGATATTCCAAAAACCAGTTTTATTATACACTTCTATTTTTGGAAAACCAGATAGAATATCGTCATAATCTAAATTCAATCCAGGATAGTAACTAATAGTTATTGAAATATCATTTTTAATAAAGATAGGAAGTAATTCAGCTTTTTTCTTATTTAGTAAAATACCATTTGTTACTACATTAATATCACTAACTGGAAACAAATATCTTAAATAAACCAACATTTTACCAAGTTCAGAATGAAGTAATGGTTCGCCGCCGAGTACGCGAATTCTTTTAATTTTAAGACCACTATTAGCAACTGTATCCCATTCATTCGTAAATTCATTCCAATCTACATACCAAGGTTCTGCAAGAGGTGAGAAGTGAGAGCACCCCGCGCAGTTTAAGTTACAGTGATCTGTGATATGATATTCAAGTGATTCAATCATTTTAACCCCGAGCTTCCAAAGCCTCCGCCTCTATTTTCTTCATCTACTTCCATTACACTTGTTACTCGGAAGAAAGCTGCTTTTGGCACTTCACAAAGAACTAACTGACAGAACTTTTCTCCTTTTCCGATAGTAAAATCACTTCCATAAAGAATTGAAGTAACTTTTCCATCTTCAACTGTAATATCTTTAATGGGTGGTTCAATGTTTTCAATAATAACTTTTACTTCATCTCGATAACCCTGATCGATAGTTCCCGGTGTATTAGCTACACGAAGTTTTGTCTTTAGTGCGCGGCCGCTCTTAGGTCTAACCTGAAGTTCAAATCCCGGAGGAAGTGCAACCTTAAAGCCGGTTGATACAAGAACTGTTTCACCTGGGTGAACTGTAATATCTTCAAGTGCATATACATCTGCGCCGGAATCACTAATATGTGCATATTGCGGAATCTTTGCATCTTCGTTACAAAGCTCAATCGCAACCGGAACATTTCTTTTTGCAATACCTTCTGTATCATTTACCGCGTTAGCAAGAGAAGCAAGCATTTCTTTAATGAAGTCGCGCTTCTGTGCGGAGAACTCAAGTTCATCGACCGCGTCAGCAAGTTCCATAAAGTTAGCGGTTAAGTCTTCAGCCTTTGCACCAGTAACATTCATAGCATGAAGAAGTGCAAGTTTATCATTCGGGTTATTGAGTGATTGCTGATAAGACTGCATAATGCCAGGAGCAAGGATAGCGAACTGATCCTCATCCATGGCAAGTACACGAACTAAAAGCTCTCCAAATTCTGATTCGTTTGTTTCATCTCCAAGAACTGAACGTAGTGCTTCTGTGAGCTTCTCTGCGTCTTTCTTTGTCAAATCTGCCATTAAATTAAATCCTCCCAAAGATCACCAAATACCTGGGTTACACTTACAACCCACGCTTCCGCGATGATCTCGCCTTTTGCCTTCTTTGTTTTATATTCAAAGCCGGCCTTCTTTACTACATATCCCTTTGTGGCGGCCTCCTTACGAAAACCTTCGATCATTTCCTTAGCTTCGTTTTCTGAGTTCGCACGAAATTTTGATGTTGTTTCCAATAGCATAATTTATTCTCCTTTTATTTTTTCTAATATAATTCTTCCAATACTATCAGTATCGGTACAATAGATGTAAGTCGCGCCCTCAAAGTTTTTGTTATAAACCATTGGTCCGCTTTTTATTATTTCGGCGTAGGTAGGAGAGTTTTCTCTTGTTGCGCCTTCTTCATAAACATCATTTAAGAGTTTTTCAAGTTCCTCTTTGGTGAATTCTATCATGTCATCACCATTCGGACTGAAGTATTTAATCATCATTTTCTTTCCCTCTCTTTATGATAATATTATACCAGAAATCCGTGAGAAAATCAAATTTTCCCACAAGGACTCTGGCAGATAATGTAGCCGCTTTGACACTTTGGTACAAGCATAAATTTTAATTCGTCGTCAACTAGATCAACCATCGCGGCGACCACCTGACGAATCTCCCACTGCGCGCGAGTGCAAAGACGCTCATTAGCCATGTGGATCAACTCGCGCAGATTACATGAGATATAAAGTTCTGTCGCGCACGCGTTTGGCAGTACAAAACGTGCATCTTCTTTTGGAACATCGTTTACTACTAAGCGCGCATAGTCATCTTGGGACTCATACATCGCAACTTCAAAAGCCGCTTGGGTAGTTTCGTCTAATGTGGGTGGAGTTACATACTGGAACCCATCTTCCTCACAATAGCGCTGGCTTCTTTGGGTGAAGCTACAATGGCGATAGCGTACTAACTGGTGGCTGCACGCGCGCGAAATACCTGAAACCTTAAAGGTGAAAAATACGTGCTCAAATACGCTATGATGGCCATTCTTATACAAGTGTTTTACTAATCCCATCGGATTATCTGGATGGCTATCATAACAAATTGAAGCAATATCAGCTATAGTTTTTACTGGATCTTCTGTTTTCTGAATTAGTTCTACTTTCATTTTTACCTCAATATGCCTCATAGAGGCCGCAATTACATTCTCCGATATAGCCGCTTTTTACTTTGTCGCGGAAATCCTTGCACATACACTTCGTATCTTTTGTATGATAGATCGCGCAAGGACAATATCCTCCATTTGCGGCGACCTGCTCGCGCGCTTCGTTAGCGATTTGTTCATCAGGATTAATACGAACGCTCATTCTCAAACTCCTTTGCGTACTGGTTATTACTTGCGAGATAAACTCCCAATACCTCATCATAATGTTTTTCTTCATTTGGACGGAATCTTCCGAACTTTACTATGACTCCATACTTTGTGAGCATTTTCCATTCATTACCGTATACTTCGTCACTTTTGAGTTCTCGATTACTGAATTGTCCATTTATTAGTTCCTCTTCGGTGTAGCCGGTATAGATTACAATCGGATCATCTAACTTATATTGGCGGCGGAAGCAATCAATAAAAGCAAACAAATCCATAAAGCTATCGAGAGGCTCCAACCCAGCCAGCACGACGCCTTTAGTGATTGGGTTGGAGATGTATCTCTCGATTAACGCTTCTTTTGAAATCTCTATATCGGGTTCTTTGGTGAGGCCGCAGTTTATGCAATATTGGCTTCCATTTTCAATATCACATTTGAATGTACACCTATTAAAAGCAATATACATTACTGGTAGTTTATAATTAACGAAGTCCTCATCAATTATTCCCTTGATCTTCATCTTTCTTTTCCTCTACAACTCTTCTTCCTTCGACAAATCCTTCCATATAACATTTGTTTGAATACTCCATAATGTTGTTCCAGGCGTTAGGGAAGAAGGCGGTTAATATCATTTCAAACGATACGTGATCCGTATCGTCGAGATTTTTCATTTTCTCGACGAAACGGCGCACTCTTTTCATCTGAACAGTCATTCCAATTTGTTGGGTGTGTTTAGGTTCCTTTTTCATTTATATTCTCCCATTCTCTCATAGCATATTCAGCCTTACGTTCTTTTGACCAAGTTTTGATCGGTACTAAGAATCCTACAATTCTTGTATACTCTGTATCCACAGGACCGCCGCAGATTGGACAGGTGCTTCCATAGAATCCATGATTATGTTTACAAGCCTGGATTTTAGTATTGAAAGCAAAGTAAGTAAGACCTTGGTCAGCAATATAATTTACCATCTCCCAAGCCTTTTCAAAACTATCGAATGGTGCATCAATATTGATATGTGCGATAGAACCGCCATTACAGTAAGAATCAAAGAGACTTGCAATACGGATTCTCTCTTGGAGAGTTGTCTTAATACCAAGAGGAATGAACTGATTTCCATAAAGCGGAAGATCCTTAATTACCTGAGAAGGATAAAGCATTTCATCAGCCTTCTGAATCTTAACCGCGCACTGTTCAGCTGGGATCTGTTCGAGATTAATTTTATAGTCTTTATCTAATGCGAAAAGTTCTTTTGTACGATGAATTACATCAAAGATTTTCTTTCCAAAAGCATCTGCCTTCTCTGTATAGTATGTATTTCCAAACTCATCTACTCTAGTATATCCAAATTTCTTCATTGTTTCATAGATACCAATAATTCCAATGGTATTATATAGATGTTCAAAGTCAACCAAGCCATATGAGAAATTAGGTAAGAGACCTTTTTCTACATCTCTTTGGATAATATGTCTAACTACATCAAGTGCCTTACAATCAAGTTCAACCATTTCTTTTAGCTTTACGAGATAATCACGTTCATTCTCAGACTCATACGCAATTCGCGCGAGGTTGATGGTTGAGACCTTTACTGATCCTACTTTGAGCGCGGTACCACCGATAGAGTTGAAGTATCCGAGATCATCAATATTGGACTTGAGGCGGCAACAGTTAGAAAGACTTGTTACGTTATCATCAATGAAGAGATTTGAATCACTCCACTTCATATTGTGTTTAACGCCCCAAATTGCAAATTCTTCATCTTTAAACTTTCCATTCTGGCGAAGAAGAGAAATAGTCAATACAGGGAAAGTAAACATATTGCGTTGGCGGATTTCGGAAACCACTTCCATAAATACTTTCTGAAATTCCTTAATCTCATCAAGACTATCGATCATAAAAGTTCCATCAGGGAACTCGGCACCGCCGAACAAAGCCTCAAGATAAGGTCCGTCAAATACACTTACGTTTGTAAATGCACTTTGCATACCATCACGAACATATGGCTGGTTAACCGCATAGATAAAGCGCTGGATTTGCTGGCGTGCGTAGTATTCTGGAGACTTGGTTGCATATCCATTCTCACAATCTTTCTTCCAAAAATAATACATATAAGGAACTAAATTCGGAAGGCCGACCGCACCAGAGCTACGGTTTGATGCAAAACTAATAAATTCTTTTACAAAATCAACAAAGGTTGAGAGGTGCTTTGGCGGCTCACTATTAAAGTTCTTTAAGAAGTACAAACCACGCTCTGCAAGGTCTTTGAGATCATAGGCAAAACAATAATGTACAAAAGTAGAGGTATCACTATCATGCATATATAGAGCTTTTGTCCACTCTGCGCGGAACCAATCGTTTGCAGTCTTAAAGCCATATTTCTTATTTATTTCATAGTAGATTTTATTGTATGCAAGGAGTTTACGATGCGGCTTAGGCATCTCATTCATGAGAGTGCGCATATCCTTACTTCCAACATTTGCGTTACCATCAATAGACGCATCTGCTACGGTTTGGGAGTCAATAAAGTTATCAATAAAATCTGTATAACTAAGGTTACTATCTGCAAGACCATTTAACTTTGCGAACTCTTCACCATATTCATCATTATACTTATTAAACTGAGAAGTAAAGTTCTTGTTTAGTCGAATGTTAATTGACGCCATTACTTACGTGCCTCCTGTGCATTAACCCATTCATTTGCTTCTTTAAGGTCCATTAAAGGTCCGTCATCAATCTGCATCTGAGGAAAAGAATCTGCACCCATCGCAATTATTTTTTCAGTATCAAGACTCTCTTCATACTCAATACCCTTTAGCTTTAACTTCTGTGAAAGTATCTTACATCTAGGGCATCCCTGTTTCTTGTAAATAACTATCTTCATTAATCTGCCTCCTTATCGCAATAGATACAATGTCCTGTTTCATCAAACTCATGTGGACAAATCTCGCGCAAACGACCGTTTTCTGCCACGGCTGCCTGTGCGCGCTTACTGAGAGTGAAAAGACCGGAGCCTGCTTCTTCTGCAATAATCTTTAAGTTTGCAATAATTTTTTCTTGAATTTCATTCCCACTCATTTACGATTTTCCTCCCGTCAAATTTTACTTCGTCCCATTCATAAAACATTTTGAATAGGTCATAGTCGTGAACTCTTATATATAAAAATGAATTTCTCATTTCTTCCACGCTTAGATTTACTGATTGAAATGCCCATGATGTATAGTGGAAGTGGGCATTATCTCTACAAAACTTGTATAGGTTTTGACTATGCGGCGCGAAGTCATGCATATATGAAAACCGCAACCAAGTATTCAAAAGCTCTATAAGATCTCGTAGTTCTTTTGTCTTTATAATTTGATCGTCATATGTAAGTAGAATTTTAATATTAGCTCTTCGCAAAAATAAGACCTGAACAAAAATTTTTCGTAGACGATTCACAAAAAAGTCGTTCTCCGTTGAACAGCCACTGGTCACGTTATACCAGATTTGTTTAGCCATTCGTTTATTTGAGCAGAGATTGTATAGTGCTGGATCTTCCATAAGGCCGCAGAACTCGAAGAACAGCGCGCCTGGTATGAATGTTAGTTTTGACCATTGGACTAGTTCTTCGGACGAATAAACCTTAATGGGGAATTTGTTGCCGATTGGGTATGGGTTTAATCCTTCTCGAACTTTGAGTTCTCTTTGATTTGAGAGTTCGAGGATTACGTCATAGGCCTTGAGTCCAGCTAGGTCATAGTCGTGTAGGAAAATTCCACTTACTTTATTTTCAAAGTTTTTCTTTAGTTGTTCGATTGGTAGAATGTTGTGCGAATCTGGCGCGAGCCTGATGTGTGCGCAGTTTAGTATGCGGTTGATTTGCGCGATCTCTGCGTTTTTGCGGCCGAAGCGTTCCACATGAGGATCGTAGATATGCATATTCGGAATTGTATTCTCGATCTTGGCTGGGAGAGGAATATAGGTTTTATCTTCCGTGAAGGCTCGGCCGCCGTATTCGCTAGAACCGTAAAAGAACTCTCTCGGAAAGAGTCCATCATCGTACTCTTTCCGAATAAAGAATTTCGTATATGGGGCGGGGTTTAGGACTGGAGAGAGTGTAGCAAGTTGGTTACTTTGGCGATAATAGGTTACGAGCTTTGCGCACTCAAGATTTGGGATTACGTTTTCGTAGGTAAAAAAGTCGTAATCGTAAACGCCATATGTTGCCACTATCCATTTTCCTCCGTTCTACTATAAAAGGTGATATTATTTTCATCTATTGATTCAACTGTCTCAACAAGATGATAAGGTGTGCGACTATATTTTTTTGCCCTAAAATCATGCTCCCCATCGCGCACACCTGTTACAACAATTATATTACCACGAGAAAATTCGCTTTTGCGCAATACGTGCTTATGTCCATCTGCGCCCTTTTCACTAATTTGTCTATCATAGTTCGCAAACACACCATAAATCTTTACAGTT
>Ga0265299_10003777_pt1 | contig 14606 bp, 12 predicted proteins | sample AusTroGonzalo_MG_4_FD_193485 | JGI IMG/M metagenome (GOLD analysis project Ga0265299, IMG submission 193485) | Bovine rumen microbial communities from tropical cattle in Woodstock, Queensland, Australia - Gonzalo_02 | ecosystem: Host-associated > Mammals > Digestive system > Stomach > Rumen ... | reverse complement strand
TTCTCTGCTTCACAATGAAGGAGAAATTAGTTCCGAGAAAAAGGAGATTATTTCGAAAGAATTTTCCGAATTTTTCGATGAAAATATGAAGGCAACAAATTTATTTAATAAATTAAGTGAGAAGAATCAGATTTGCTGTCGGTTAGCATATGCTCAGCTGTTGTTGAAATCTGACAATTACGAACAAGTCCTAAATTTGCTGGGTGTACTTTTCGATGCTAATGGTAAGATGTTGCTGCAACCTCAAGATCTTCGCGAAGAAACAAATATTCGAAATGTTTATGGCTATGCTCTCTGGAAACGCGGAAAGCACGAGAAGGCGAATAAAATTTGGCGAGGATTTTCTGAAGAGAAAAACGAAGAATTTGCTGAGGATGCTGGTTTGCTGGACGAAAATGAATGGCTAAAATCTCTGAAGGAAAATATCATCATACCTTTGTCTGAAATCTGATATTTATGACTCATTTAAAAAATTCAAGACCGCGAGCAGTTTTTCGGAATTTAAGTCGCGGTCTTTGAGTTTTTTCCTGCGCTAAGATTGAAGGGAAGCTACGGTTTTTTGATCTTCACATTTCCCTAAGTACTTTTTGCCCTTTTCCTCTCCTTTTTTTTAGGTTCAGGATGATAAGAAAAACTTTGAGACAGCATTTTCAGATATACAGTACGCAGAAGTTTTTCACTGTTGCTCTGGTTTGAGACTTGTTTGTTTTTCTTTTGTTCTCCATCTTGCTTTTCAATGATGCGGGAAACTTTTTGGCAGAATGTTTGAATAAATGGACTGAAAACCGGACTTTTCAATGCAAAGTGCGAGAAATGCAACGGAGAAATGCACAAAGGCATGTTTTCATTGTTAAGTAAAACATCATATTTGCCGCTGTTGGGATAGTAATTTACGCAGAACAAATTACAGTTTCGGATGGTTTTCAACTGTAAAGGTAACTGCATGTTCCCGGTAAAATATTTAATCATCCAATTTAAAGTACATCTGCTAGTGCAAATATACAGCAGCATATTTTTTGAAAGAAAATCTTGCTTTGATTGAATGGAAGAAAAATTTTGAGGATGCTTTGCAATATATTTTTCTCGGGACTCTCCTACAGAATAGATTATTTTATTTATTCCTTCGGTAAATCTTGAAATTACTTCGCTTCCGGACTCACAATTTTCGTCTTCATCTGTTTCGTTCTTTTTCATTTTATAATTGCAGTCGTTGAACATGTGAATAAATTCCGGATTTTGCAGAATGTCCTTTTCATGCTTTCCGCCAAGATGTCCCAATCGTTGTTCATCGAGTTCTTTCATCAATTTGTATTCTTGTTTTTCTGGAGAAAATGACGATATCAGGCGGACTGTTGTATCATGTCGAGCTGAAGTTCCCGCCGCGATGGCGTCAAATTTGAACAGATATCCCAAGGTCATAAGAGAAAGCGCTTTGTCAATTCCCACTGTTTCGAGATTTATTTCACTGTGTCCCGAACTTGAATGAGCAGTTTTATTCATGTTCGCTTTGTCTCCTACATGTCTGCCAAGTAACATCGTAACATAAAAATCTTTTGGTTTTTCGTCCCATCCGGACTGATTTATTTCAGAATTGTGGAAGGCTTCTTTCGGAAATTTGTCGTAAAATTCCAACTTTTCTTTAAAGAGAGTAGAGACGGTATTTTTCTCCGGAGATAACGCAACTTGGGTAGAGTTTCTGCGTCTGAAACTTGTAGGAATTTGCAGCTTTTCTCCGGACGTAAAAGAATGAGGTTCAATTCGCTCGTCAGAACTGAAATATCCACTTGTCGATGGGGTGATAATGTATACGGGTTTCGAAGACATTTCTTGAGATAATGATTCAGACATGCTTAAAGGTTTTGATGATTCGTCTTGATGAGTGGAAATTGAAAAAATTCCCTGAGCCGAAGAGTTTGTTACGTTGTTTAAATTTGAAAAATTTCTTTGTTCCGATGTTGTGATCATGTAAGTCGGTTGCAAATTTTTTTTCTGATTCGATGATATCTCTCCATTTTGTCCAAACACCCCCATTCCTTGGCTGCTTTGGAATCCTACAAATAGCGATAATATCAGTAGTTTTTTCATTAATCTTTCTCTCCCATTTACTTTTTATTTATTAGTATAAAAAATCATGTCTTACAATAATGAATAATGAATTTTAATTAAATATTATATATAAAGTTGCGATTTTTACATATCTATCTGAAACAGATGAAGAAACAAATTACTTGAAAAGACTTCGTTGTTATAATAGACTCCCAACTAGTGCGGGTGTAGCTCAATGGTAGAGCATAAGCTTCCCAAGCTTGTGACGAGGGTTCGATTCCCTTCACCCGCTCCAGGGGTGCTGTCAAAATTTTGCAGATAACGGAGCAAAATGAATTTCATTTTTGATTTTTTGGATGTGATTCTATGATGCAAAACGAGGTTTGGCCGAAAGGTTTTAAAGGGCTGTCTTTTCTGATCATAATTTTAGGGATATTTTTTTCGTTTGAGATGGGAAATCGTCCTTTTGCGTCTCCGGATGAAGGTCGTTATGTGGAGATTCCTCGTGAAATGGTTGTGACCGGGGATTATGTCACACCGCGTTTGGATGGAATGAAATATTTTGAAAAGCCACCTTTGTTTTATTGGATGCAGGCTGCGGCCATCAAGGTTGCCGGAATAAATGAAACTACCATGAGATTTTGGATCATCTTGTTTGCGATTCTCGGATGTCTTTCAGTATTTTATGTCGGAGCAAAATGCTATTCGCGAAATGTTGGAGTTATGGCGGCGGGAATTCTTGCGACGAGTCTCATATATTATTGTCACAGTCGAATTATAATTTTGGATTTGGTTCTTTCGATTTTTCTGTGCGGAAGTTTGTGGGCGTTTTTTCTGGCTTTCGTAAGGGAAAATCAATCAAAAGTTCCGAAAAAATATTTGATAATCGGGATGTATGCTTTATCGGCTTTGGCGTGTATGACCAAAGGATTGGTCGGGACAGTTCTTCCGGGATTTGTCGTTTTTTTGTGGATTTTGTTCACGAATAATTGGAAGAAACTTAAAGAGATTTTATATATTCCGGGAATCTTGGTTTTTCTCGCGATATTTTTGCCATGGCATGTTTTGGCGGCACAAAGAAATCATGACTTTTTGTATTACTACTTTGTTGTGGAGCATTTTTTACGGTATACGACGAAATTGCATTTTCGATACCAGCCGGCATGGTTTTTTATTCCGATAATTTTAGCGGGAATGATTCCATGGACGGGATTTTCGTTAATGTCCTTAAAAAATTTGATGAAGAAATCGATTGAAAAAAATTCGAGCAAATCGCCGAATGGGGCAAGTGAAAAAAAATCCGAAAGCATATTTTTAGCATGTTGGATTTTCGGAATATTCAGCTTCTTTTCTTTTTCTCATTCAAAATTGATTCCGTATATTTTACCGATTGTTCCTCCTCTTGCATTGGTGACAGCAGTATTTATTGAGGAGTGCACTAAGAAAGAATTTCGCGTCGGAGCGGCCATAAATATTATTTTATTTTTTACGGCGGGAATAGCTTACTATTTTAACAGAGATGAAGTAAGCGATGTGTTGCAAAATGCAGATGCGAGGATTTTACTGAACATAGTTGTTGTTAGTTTGGTCGCGATTGGCGTGGTTTTTCTGGTTGCGATTTTTTCAAAAATTTCGAAAAAAATAGCGGTAGTAATCAGCATATTTTTAGCGGGAAATATGTTGTGGACACTCAACAAGCTCGCTGCTTATTATCAAGAAGAGAAAAAACCTTCGACGAAAAAAGTTGCAAAATATGTTCGTGATAATAAAACTAAGGACGATTTGGTATTTCTTTATTATCATTATTTCCAAGATTTTCCAGTTTATTTGAATGATACGACAGGTGTAGTCGATTCCGTTCGAGATTTGGAATTTGGTGCAAATGCCGAGCCCGAGAAAAGTAAGGTGATTTCCGAAGAGAAGTTTTGGGAATTGTGGAATACTACAAAGCAGCGAATTTTTTTGGTATTATCACGAGGTGATTATCGAAAGGTTTTTGCTGAAAAAACGCAAGTTCACAATGTACAGGTTTTTGATAAAAATTTTATAGTGATATCGAATAAATGATGAATTATTTTCTGATCTTGTTTCAAGTTTGCATTAACACCGGGGCTCAGTTGTTTTTGAAAAACGGAGCGAAGAGCTTGGATTTTTCTCAATCGCTTTGGGGAATATTTTTGGCGATGTTATGCAACGTAAATATTTGGATTGGCGGCGTGATTTTCATCATTTCATTTTTGTTATGGATCTATTTGCTGAACCAATTTGAGTTGAGTTTTTTGTATCCGTTCGGAAGCTTGTCTTTTGTTTTGGCAGCCGTTGGCGGATGGTTTTTTTTCGGAGAAGATGTAAATATCTACAGAATTTTCGGAATATTTTTAGTTTTTATAGGAGTGATTTTCGTTGCAAAAAGTTGAAAAGTTTCTTCCTCTTTCTAGACCTACAATTAGTAAAGAGACAATCGATGAAGTTGTGAAAGTTTTGGAATCGGGATGGCTGGCGACAGGTCCATTGACTCAAAAATTTGAAGCCGAATTGAGTAAGTATTTCGGTGACAGAAAAGCGGCGTGTTTTACTTCTGCGACCGCCGGACTTCATGCGTCATTGATCGCGATAGGAATCAAGCCTGGCGATGAAGTTATCACGACTCCATTGACATTCGTTGCAACGGCGAACGTGATCGCAATGTTGGGGGCGCGTCCCGTTTTTGTGGATATCGAAAGGGATACTTTTAACATAGATGTGAAAAAAGTCGAAGCGGCTTGCACGGAAAAAACCAAGGCGATTATGCCTGTGCATTACGCGGGTTTGCCGGTCGATTTGGATCCGCTTTATGAAATTGCGAAGAGGAAAAATTTGCGAGTAATCGAGGATTCCGCGCATGCCGTCGGAACTTCTTACAAAGGGCGGAAAATCGGAACTTTCGGCGATATTCAGGTGTTCAGTTTCCATCCGATTAAGAACATGACTTCAGGAGAGGGCGGATGTGTCGTTTTGGATTCCGAAAACGAAATGAAGACCTTGGGCTTGCAAAGATTTCACGGAATTGATCGTTCGATTTGGGACAGATTTTCGAAAAACGGAAGTACCTATTACGATATTGTTTTCCCGGGATTCAAAAGCAATATGTCGGATATCCAGGCAGCGATCGGATTGCATCAGTTGAGCGAAGTTGAAATGATGAACGAACGTCGTCGGCACTTGGCTAACAGATATCGTGAGGCTTTCGCAGATATGGGCGATAAATTAACGATGCAGGGAATTCCTCAGTATGATTTTGTTCATTCCGGACACCTGTTCCCGATTTGTGTGGTCGATTCCGAAAAGCGTGACGACTTCATGTCTTTCCTGAAGGAAAATTCCATAGGAACGACTCCATATTACACACCACTGCATTTGTTCAGCTATTATCAAAAAGAATTCGGCTTCAAAAAAGGAGATTTCCCAGAGGCAGAGTATGTCGGAGAGCGCATAGTTTGCTTGCCGTTATATTATGCATTGCAAGAATCCGATCAAGATTACATAATTGATATGGTGAAGAAATTTTTTGAGTAGGAGGTTCTATGGAAAAGAAGGGAAAAACGACAACAAAAAAAGCCGCGGCGAAAAAATCTGCAACGGTGAAAAAAACAGCTGCCGCCGCGAAAAAGGTTGAGTCGGTGAAGTCCGTAACTGTAAAAAAAGCAGCGGTCGCAAAAAGATCTGTGTCGGCAAAAACTGCAGCTGTAAGAAAGGCGACGACCGCGAAAAAAGTTGCGGAGGCAAAAGTCGTAAGTTTAGTGGAACATTCGGAAAAGTATGATGTTGAAATATCTATTGTAATTCCTGTTTTTAACGAGCAGGAAAATCTGGAGACACTGTCATCTCGCGTCTTGGACACCATGGATGATTACGGTCACAGTTATGAGTTGATTTTTGTTGACGACGGAAGTTCGGACAGAACTCCGCAGATGCTGCGCGATCTTTTCAAAAAGCGTTCGGATGTCATTCGCGTAATTTCATTCAACGGAAATTACGGTCAGTATGTCGCGATTTTGGCGGGATTCGAACATGTACGCGGAGGGGTCGTTGTAACTCTCGATGCGGACTTGCAAAATCTTCCGGAAGAAATTCCTGACTTGCTTGAAAAGATGAAAGAGGGCTACGATTTGGTTGGCGGATATCGAAAAAAGCGCCACGATAATTGGTTCAGAACATATGCGTCGAAAACAGTAAATTGGTTCCGCGCGAAGGCTACGGGAATTCACATGCGCGATCACGGGTGCATGCTGCGCGCCTACAAAAGGTATATCATTGATGAGGTTGTGAAGACTCGAGAAACTTCGACCTTTATCACCGCGTTGGCGCAAAAATTCGCAGGAAATCCAGTAGATTTTCCGGTCACTCATCAGGAGAGAAAAGCCGGCGATTCGAAGTATAATTTGTACAAATTGATTCGTATTACTTTCGATTTGATGACGGGATTTTCACTCGCTCCTTTGCAGGCGTTTACCATGGTGGGAATGACGATTTCTTTCGCGAGTTTGATTTACTTTTTTGTTGAGGTTTTCAAAAAAGTTGTCGGGCATCATCATGGATTCGGATTGCATTTTGCTTTCGTATTTTTGTTGCTGAGCGTGATCATTTTGGGAATCGGATTGCTGGGTGAATATCTCGGCCGCGCCTACTTTGCGGTCTGCGATCATCCGCGATTTGTGATCAGAGAAATTTTAGAGAAGAAGAAATCGGAAAAGAAAAAATCGAAGACAAAGTCGAAGTGATTTTTTAAAATAGGAGATAAAAGAATGAATATTTTGATAGTCGGAGCGGGTGGTTTTATCGGAAGTCATTTGTCCGAAACAATATTGGACCGCCACAACGATTGGAATATTACGGCGATGGATATTTCGTCGGCAAAAATCAGTCATTTGGTCGGACGTGATCGTTTCAATTTTATTCAGTCGGACATTTTGAAAGATTTCGACCTAATGGAAGATTGCGTAAAAAATTGCGATGTGGTTTTCCCTCTGGCAGCAATAGCAAGTCCGTTGATTTATGTGCAGGATCCGTTGAGAATTTTCGAGTTGGATTTCGAAGCGAATTTGCGCATCGTTCGGTTGGCGATTAAGTATAAAAAACGCGTGATTTTCCCATCGACTTCAGAGGTCTACGGTATGTGCAGCGACGAAGAATTCGATGAGGAGAATTCGAACTGCGTTACCGGACCAATCTGCAAGCAAAGGTGGATTTATTCCTGCTCGAAACAGATGATGGACCGCGTAATTTATGCCGCGGGAAACAAATACGATTTGCATTACACTTTGTTCCGTCCGTTCAATTGGATCGGTCCGCGTTTAGATGATATTACCAATCCGAACAATGGAAGTTCGCGTGTTGTAACCCAATTTTTGAGCAATATTTTGCACGGAAAAAATCTGAATTTGGTCGATGGCGGAAGTCAAATTCGTTGCTTTACTTATATTTCGGACGGAATCGACGCGCTGATTAAAATCATCGAGAACAAAAACAACTGTGCGGACAAGCAGATCTTCAATATCGGAAATCCATACAACGAATTGAGTATCAGGGATTTAGCTTACAAGATCAAAAATTTGGCATCTAGATATGAAAAGCTGAAGGACAACGCCAACAAAGTCGAAATCGTTGTAACGAGCTCGTCGGAGTATTACGGAAAATCGTACCAAGATGTCAACAGACGTGTTCCATCCATCAAAAGAGCTGAGTCGATTTTGGGCTGGAAACCTACTGTAAATATGGATGATTTGTTAACAAAAACCATGGACTTTTATTTCAAATAATAGTTTTTTGTTTATAAAATAAATGGTATACATACAGGATGTGATACTGCGAGCGTGGTGGAACTGGTAGACACGCCAGATTTAGGTTCTGGTGGTTTGCGCCGTGGGGGTTCGAGTCCCTTCGCTCGCACCAAGGGTTGATAAGGGAGTTTTTTATGAAGGTTTTGAGCAGAACCAGCGATGGTCTTAAGCGGTGTTACAATGTACTGATTACCCTGGAAGAAGTGGAAAGAGTCAAGATGGGTAAGCTTCAGGAAATTGCGAAAAAGGTAAAGATGGATGGGTTTCGCCCTGGAAAAGTTCCTCTTAATATTGTGGATCGTCTGTACGGAGAAAGTGTTGCAGCTGAATCAAAGCAGACGGCTATAGACAATACCGCCAGAAAGATTTTATCTGATGAAAAATTATCTATCTCCTTTAATTATGTTACGAATATCGTAAAAGAAGATAAAAAAGGAATAGAGTTCGAGATGAAATTCGAGTTGATTCCTTCTTTTGAACTTTACGATTTTTCAAAAATTGAGCTCGTGAAGTATGCCGCTGAGGTGCCGGAGGAAGAGACGGTAAAGATTTTGGAAGACATTCGGAAATCTGCTAAAAATTGGAAAGAAGATACGAAAGCCAAGAAAGTTGCAGAAGGTCAGAAAATCACAATAGATCTCAATATGCTTTCGAAAGTAAAAAAGCATAAGAATGATAAAATAGAAAATCTTGAAATCGTTGTCGGAGACGAGACTCTGGTTGACGATTTCTGGAAGCATCTGATGGGGGCGAAAATCAATGACACAGTGGAGTTCGATATTAATTACCCTGAGAATTTTTCAGACCATGCTTTGGCAGGAAAGAAGATTCACTATTCAGCCGTGATTAAAAAGATTTTTAAGGCTGAAGAATTCAAGATGGATGATGAATTTGCAAAATCCATTGGATACGAGAATCTTGAGAAAGCGAAGACCTGGGCGAAATCCAGAGCCGTTGCGAAATACGACTACATTTCAAAGGACATAATGAAGAGAGATCTTCTGGACAAAATCACGGAGATGTACGATTTTGATGTCCCGAGCAACATGATTGATGCGGAGGAAAAGGAAGTCGTTAAGCAAATCAAGCTGGAAGCAGAACGTTTGAAAAAAGAGTTTACTCCGGAAATTGAGAAGGAGTGCCACGATATTGCTATCAAGCGAGTTCGCTTGGGTTTTGTGATTGCGGAAATTGCGAAAAGGGAGAAGATTCGCGTATCCAGAAACGAAGTTGTTCAGGCGATCAGAAATATTGCGATGATGTATCCGGGACAGGAAAAGTCGATTTTCGATATGTACTATAATCGTCCGGAAGCGGCGAGCGCAATTATCGGACCGGTTCTCGAGAGTAAAGTAGTCGATTATTTGCTGGGAGAAATTTCTAAGAAAGAAAAGAAGTGTTCGATCGAGGAATTGATTGCAATTGACGAAGAGCCGTTTGACTTCTTCAAGGATGACGCGGCGGGGGCAAAGACTAAATCGATCAAAAAAGCTCCGAAAGCTGAAGCAAAGACAACGGCGAAAAAGTCAGCCGCCCAAAAGGATGAGTCGAAAGAGGCTGCTTCAAAAAAGAGAGCCTCCAAAAAAGCTGAGTAATTGAAATAAGGAGATGGAAATGGATAGCTTCATGAATTTGGTTCCTATGGTGATTGAGCAAACCAGTCGGGGAGAGAGGTCTTTCGACATTTATTCCCGATTGCTCAAGGAGCGCATTGTTTTTCTGAACGGAGAAGTCAATGATGCTTCGGCGAACTTGGTTTGCGCGCAATTCTTGTTCCTGGAGTCGGAAGATCCGAAGAAGGATATTTTCTTCTACATCAATTCTCCCGGAGGAATTGTGACTTCCGGTTTGTCGATCTATGACACGATGCAGTATATCTGTCCGGATGTTGTGACTATCTGCATGGGACAGGCTGCGTCCATGGGGTCTTTGTTGCTCACCGCGGGAGCTGCCGGGAAAAGGTATTCGTTGCCGAATTCGAGAGTTATGATTCATCAGCCTTCAGGAGGATGTCGGGGGCAAGCGACCGATATAGAAATTCATGCTCGCGAAATTTTAGATTTACGTAAGCGGTTAAATCAGATTTATGTAAAACATACCGGAAAATCGTTGTCCGAAGTGGAAAAGGCGATGGAGCGTGATAATTTTATGTCTCCGGAAGAGGCGAAAAATTTCGGGTTGATCGACAAGATTATCGAAAAGAGAGTTTCAGCTAGATGATAAGGGAGCGTGAAACTTTCGCTTTTCAGGTTTGTTTTGATGTGGTTTGATCCGTGGAATTAGGGTAATGTGTCCGTTTGTTGAAGAGAATGAAGAAGGTTTAGATTACAAAGTCGTTTCGGATTCGGAATTTGAGCGGGGGTCGGTTTCTCATTTCTTCAAAAATGATCGAAAGTATTTGTTCATTGGAGGGACCGCCGTAGCGGTAGTGCTTATCGCGATCATAGGGATACTGAATTCAAGAATGGCTCCCGTAAATATTGATGAGCTACCTGTAATTCAAGCGGAAAGAACGCCGATCAAAGAAAAGCCTGTGAAAAACAATCAGGTAAAGCATCAAGACAAGATTATTTACGACAATATTTCGGGAAATCAGCGGAAGGTGGTTGAAAAAATAGCAGACCAGCCGGAGTCAGTGTTATCGATTCCGGAGATAGATATGTCTGAGTCCCTGTCCGCTGAGGATAAAAAATCAATAATTCAGGCCTTTGATGATTTGGCGCCTGAAGAAATAAAAATAAATTATGTAGAAAAGCATCCGAAGGTAAATCAACCTATCGGGCAGGAGAGTTACGATTCTCTGACCGATAAGGAGAACGAGACTCTCCGGAGATTGAAAAACAAGAGGAGGTTGACGGCAAGAGAGAAAAGGCAGCTGGAGACCCTTACTAACAAGATCAGTAATTCGTATAAATCGGAGATTTCTGTTGAGGAAACAGCTCTTCCTCCAATTAATGTGTCTGTTGGTAATTCCGTTAATACCAAAACCTCCAAAAAGAAAAAGAGAAGGCTTAAAGATTCAATTGCGGACAGGACCAGCAATCAAAAGTTAGCGGAAGAAGTATCCAGATCTCGCCGAGGGGATATCATGGTTCAGATTGCTTCTGTCGAGACAAAGGCGTCTGCAGAGAGCGAATATAATCGTCTTGTCCGTAAAAACCGCTTTCTGAAAGGGAAAGGAAAGAAAATTTACAAAGTCGATCTTGGCCCGGACAAGGGTGTAAGGTATCGCATACAAGTGGGGCCTTTCAAAAATAAAACCGAGGCCAAAAAAATTATTTCCGCAATGCGGGATAACGGCTGCATGGCTTATATATCAAAATGATGGATATAAAATTTTTTATCAACGCTTACGGGTTTTGCTATGAAACACGTTCCTAGGTTTTTTGTTAAAAATGAAATAGGTTGCGGAGACGATGTATCGATTTCTCCTGAACAAATGTTTCATGCTCAAAAAGTTTTACGATTAAAAGAAAACGATAATGTCCGAATTTTTAACGATATCTCAGGTGAATGGGAATGTTCAATTAAGAGCGTTAAGAAAAATATCGTTACGCCTTTAAAATTGCTGCGGGAACCTCGCGACGAGCCAGGTCCTAGTATCGTTTGTGCGTTGATAAATCCCAATAAATTTTCGATTATGGTTGAAAAAATTACAGAACTTGGTGTGAAAAATATTTATCCAGTAATTACTGACTATACTCAGTATAAAACCTTTAATAAACAAAAGGTTGAACAGATAATTATACAAGCCTGCGAACAATCTAAGAGATTAACTGTTCCTAAAATTCACGAAACAGTGAAATTAAAAGATTTTCTGGGAAATTTATCGGAAAATCAAAAAATTTTAGTAGGAGTCGAAAGAGAAAATGTGGCAAAAATGTCGCATTGTATAGAAAAAGATATCATATTTGCCGTAGGTCCCGAGGGAGGGTTTTCCGACCGAGAAGTCGAATTATTCAATACAATTGCTGCAGTTAATTTAGCCTATTTCGGTCGAAATATTTTGAGAAGTGAAACGGCCGCTGTTGCCTTTATTTCTCTATGGGTGGCAAAATATTTATAATACATCTTGAAAATTGTATTCGCATGCGATATAAATTTTGGTAGACGTTAATTAAATTTTTACTAATATGCGCTATAGTGATGGTAATCGAAAGGAATGAGGATGAAAGAAGGCTATTTAGAAACTGTTTCATTGATCGAAAGATTGCACCGTTTGTATTTAGAGGTAATTAAATGCGAATTGGATAATTTGAGAGTTGATGATATAAACAATGTTCAAGCTCTGGTCTTATACAACTTAGGCGGAGAGCAAATCTCCATAGGTGAGTTGACCACAAGAGGTTGCTACTTGGGATCTAACGTATCTTACAATCTCAAAAAGATGGTACAGAACGGATATATCGACCAGGTATCTTCAAAACATGACAAACGATCTTATATGATTAAATTGTCCAGTAAAGGCATGGATCTTTGCAAAAAGCTCGACAAAGCCCTAGATAAGCATGTAGATGCCTTGAAAGCAAAAGGAATGTCTTCTTTTGATGATTTGGTGGAAACGCTGAGAAATCTCGGAGATTTTTGGAAGAGTGCGTCAGTACAAAAAATTCGTTTCAACGCGAAAAGGCGATAAATTTCTCATTTTTTTTCTACATAAACTCCGTGCGATAGCGCGGAGTTTTCTTTGTTTAATTTCTGATTTTTGTTCCCAGATGCCCTAAGAAATAGGGAAAAAGTTTATCATTTGATAAATGATGAAACAGTTTTTTCTCGATATTTATTCGGGCTGAGACTTCGGACGCGAGATAGGAGGGCAGAGGTTCAGTCTTCAAAAATTAAGTCCTTTGTACAGGGGCCGATTTTGAATTTTTTAGACAATATTGTGTTCGATAGAAATAATGATAGTTGAGCATTTAGAAGCAGTATTGTCGATGAGTTTTCTGACACGTCAGTATGTCTATGCCGTAGAGATTTTTTCGTATCGAAATAATCCTTTTACCTTTACGCTGAATTTTCAAAGGAGCTATCCATAATCTTCTCACAAAGATTCAGATTATTCTGTGTACATAAAGATCGATTTGTTTTGGAGAAGTTAAAATAATTCGAGTTCTTGGTTTACTGAAAAAAATACCGATATAGGTTAATAAATTATTAACGTTTTTTAGATAGGATGCTTCCCGGGTTGTTTGAATGGGAGAAATCACTGATGGAGATATTCAGCATATTTTTGTCGATTACCTTTTTGATGTTCCTTGCTTATCGTGGATTTTCAGTGTTGGTATTATCTCCAATGCTGGCGCTGTTCGCGGTTTTTCTCAGCGGAGGGGAGTCGTTGTTGGCTCATTACACTCAGATATTTATGGTAAAACTCGGAGATTTTGCGACGATTTATTTCCCTCTTTTCTTGCTCAGTGCTGTTTTCGGAAAAATCATGGAAAGTTCAGGCTGCGCGCAATCTATCGCGGATTATATTTCAGAAAAAATCGGTTCTGAACACGCGATATTAGCCGTCGTTTTATCGTGCGCCGTTCTCACATACGGAGGAGTTTCGCTGTTCGTTGTCGTTTTTGCTGTCTATCCTATAGCAGTGGGACTGTTCAGAAAATCTAATACTCCGAAAAGACTCATTCCGGGAGCTATTGCTTTGGGAGCATTTACATTTACAATGTCTGCCGTTCCGGGCACTCCGGCGATTCAAAACATTATTCCATGCCAATATTTCGGAACAAACGCATTTGCCGCTCCCGTGATAAGTATCATCGCGACATTAATTATGATCGGGTTTGGTATGCTTTGGCTGAATACACAAGCGAAATCCGCCCGTCTTGCAGGAGAAGCTTACGGAGATTATATAGAAAAAATCATGACAAACGCAAAGGGAACAAAAATTCCGAATTTTTGGATATCGTTTATTCCTGTAGTGATAGTTATTTTAACCAATTATATATGCGTAAAATATGTGTTTCCGAACATCGATACTTCCTATTTACAGCACGAAAAGTACGGGTCCATAGATATAAAAACCGTCGCCAGCAACTGGGCGATCATTGTTTCTCTCTTCTTTGCGATAGTTTTCGTTATCGCAACAAATTATAAGAAAATCGACATAACAAAGTGCATAAATATTGGGGCTCAAGATTCACTCAGCCCTATATTTAACACAGCTTCCGTCGTCGGATATGGGGCGGTTATCAGCAGTCTTCCGGGATTTGCAATGATTCGAGACTGGATGTTGTCATTTTCGGGAGGAAATCCGATTGTATCGAGCTCGTTCGTTACCAGCGTTCTCGCTGGAATAACAGGATCCGCATCCGGAGGTATGAGCATAGCATTAGAAATGCTGGGCGCAAAATATCTCGAGATGGCAAACGCCCTCGGAATCAGTCCGGAAATAATTCACCGTGTGGTTTCGATATCTTCGGGAAGTTTGGACACATTGCCTCACAACGGAGCAGTTATTACGCTGCTTGCGATTTGCGGACTTACCCACAAAGATTCCTATAAAGATATATTCGTAACATCTCTGATAGGTCCGATTTTGGCAGTTATTGTTACGATTGTGCTAAGCAGCGTGTTCGGATTGTACTGAAAAATCTCAGGCAAAATCATTCCTCTGCCAAAGATTTTTGTTTGCTGAATGCCAAAATTAATCCGACGACGACGCTGATTGCAAACATCGACGATCCGCCGTAGCTCATGAACGGAAGAGTCATTCCTTTTGTCGGAATCAAGTGCAAA
>Ga0265299_10003776_pt1 | contig 14609 bp, 16 predicted proteins | sample AusTroGonzalo_MG_4_FD_193485 | JGI IMG/M metagenome (GOLD analysis project Ga0265299, IMG submission 193485) | Bovine rumen microbial communities from tropical cattle in Woodstock, Queensland, Australia - Gonzalo_02 | ecosystem: Host-associated > Mammals > Digestive system > Stomach > Rumen ... | reverse complement strand
CAATAGTATTACCGTTGAAACGAGTTCTAATCTTGGAATAAAGTCGATAAGCGCAAACGGCGTTTATTCAGCTTCAAGCGATAATAAGGATGGATATTCTGAGGTAAGCGTTTCCGTTCCAAATACGTATACTTCTTCCGATGAAGGCAAAGTTGTGTCTTCAGGATCGCTTGTTGCCCAGACAAGCAGAAGTATAAGCGTTAATGGAACTTACGATACGACTACTAACAATAGTATTACCGTTGAAACGAGTTCTAATCTTGGAATAAAGTCGATAAGCGCAAACGGCGTTTATTCAGCTTCAAGCGATAATAAGGATGGATATTCTGTTGTTACGGTGAATGTATCTGGTGGCGGACAGGCTAGTCTTATAACGAAAAGCATTTCTTGGAATGGAACTTACAATGCCGTTGAAGATGGTGCAGATGGGTATTCTTCGGTTGAAGTAGACCTTCCTTTAGCCGAAGTAACTTTTTCTGAAAATGGAACATATGATTCTATAGATGACGGATATGTAGGATATTCTCGTGTTACTGTGGACATTCCTATCGGAGAACAAACGTTTTCTGAAAACGGAACGTATTACGCAATCGGCGATGGATATGTAGGATATTCTCATGTTACTGTAGACATTCCTATCGGAGAACAAACTTTTTCTGAAAATGGAACGTATTATGCAAGCGATGAGGGATATGCAGGATATTCTGCTGTATATGTAGATATTCCGCTTGGAGAAATAACACTATCGGAAAATGGAACTTATTATGCTAGTAGCGAAGACTATGCCGGATATTCCACTATTACTGTTGATGTAACAGCAAGTGTTAATTCGGTTGGGTCTGTCGCATTTACAGAAAACGGAACGTATCTTTTGAGTGAATATATATTTCAAAAAATATCTCAAGCTGGAGTAATTACAGCATCATATATAACCATAGATGTTCCGATGTCTAAATTAATAAACAGGACAATATCATACGTGAAAGATAATGCTGTGGAAACAATAGGAGATTACGCTTTTGCGGGATGTGCGGATTTGACGGTTGTTGATCTTCCTTATTGCTGGTCTATTGCTGGATCGCATATCTTTGACGGATGCGTCAATTTAACAAGCTTGTATTTGACAATTGCAGGCTGGATAGATTTTCCAGATTACGATTTGTTTGAGCATTCGAACGTTCCGGATATGTATTTTGATTCTGAGTACGTATCAAGTTATAAACAATATTCTTATTTAAGTTTATACTCAGAGCATATATTTCCGTATATAGAAGAAGACGAAAGCGAAGAAGAATGAGGCTTATTATGAAATTAGATATACTGATTCCAAAGTATAATGAGGATGAAGGCCGGATTTCATGTCTTTTGGATACTATAGCATACCAGCAAGGAATAGATTTTCATAAAATAAGAGCGATCATTTGCAACGATGGCGGGCCGTCATTGTCTAAGGAATTTCTTGAAAAACTTCCCTACAGTACAATATACGAAGATAAAGTTCATAGCGGCGTGTCATCCACGAGTAACAGACTTTTGGAAATGAGCGACGCAGACTATATAATGTGCTGCGACGCTGACGATATGTTTATAGACATGAGGGGCCTGTCTTACGTGTTTCGGGCTATGAATAAAGACTTTGATGTATTCTCATCTACATTTCTCGAAGAGGGAAAAGATACGAGCGGAAGAAGCAAATTCGTAGCAAGAAAGAATGATACTCATTTTGTTCACGGAAAAGTGTTTAAAAGACAGTATCTGATCGATAATAATATTCGATGGAAAGACGAATTTGAGTATTCTGGAGATACATATTTTCTTGGTCTTGCGTTAAGAACAAACAAGTCTCATGTATACTGTTCAACTCCATTTTATATGTGGAAATGGAATGGAGATAGTATATGTAGGCGCAATAAAGATCATTATGCCAGAGAATTTGGAATGAAATTAAGAGTTTATGGTAGCCTGATAGACGAATTACTTGAACGCGATATGGTAGAGGATGCAAGAAATTATAGTCTTTTTGTTGTGTACGATGGCTACTATATAACGCAGACTGAGCAATGGGAGAAACTGGAGTCTGAGTTGAAAGACGAAATTACAAAGAGGTTTCAGGATTTTTATAATAAATATAGGAATCTCATAGAAGGAGCTTCTAAGAAAGCCATATTGCCGGTGATAAAATCCGCAAAGTTTAATCAGGTAATCAGAGGAAATATTATGGAAAAGATCACCTATGATGATTGGCTTCACAATCATTTGTTAAAAGAATAACGTTTGAACGGGGGTAGCGATATTGTCAAAAAACATAGTAATTCAAAATGGCAGCGATCCCGTTACTTACTTAAACGGGGTTACGAGAATAAGAACCGAATTACAGGGTGGCGGTTACTGTGACTGGCTTCCTGAGGATGAGGTATCAAGTTCTGGAGGATCTGGTGATTCCGGAAGTAGCAGCAGCGAAGTAAATCTGATCGAGAAAACGATTGTTCGAAATGGACAGTACGATGCTGCTCTTGATGACAGTGCCAGCGGATATTTCAAAGTGAATGTATCGCTTCCTCTTGGGGCAAAGACCATAAGCGAAAACGGAACTTTTAGAGCAAGCGACGATGCTTTTGCTGGATATAGTGCTGTGACTGTGAATGTTGGGACCGATTATTTGGGAGATACAACTGAGGTTGCGGCATTTATAGAGAGGAATGTTACGTCAGTAAGTAATAGTTATGTGAGTAAGATTGCTGATTATGCGTTTTATAGCAATAGTATGATAAGAAGTGTAGATTTTCCGAATGTGACAGAGATCGGATATAACGCTTTTTTGGGATGTACAAGATTGAATTCAGCATCGTTTCCTATTGTAAATAGAATAAGGGCTAGCGCTTTTTATAATTGTTATTATGTGGTTCCGGATTTTTCAAATTTGAATTCGATTGAGTTGGACACATTTTATGGCGATTTATTTTCATCTATTAATTTGCCAAATGTAATGACTATCGGGAGAAGCGCGTTCGCTTTATGTACAAATTTAATATCTGCCGAGTTTCCGGCGTTAACGTCAATATCGGCATATGCTTTTTATAGTTGCAGAAATTTGAAAAGTATATCGGCGCCAGAATTGTTATATGGTAGCAACTATGCGTTTTGCAATTGTACGTCTTTGGAAACAGTATATGTTCCAAAGTTAAAAAGCGTATATCATCATATGTTCGAAAATTGCACAAAATTAACTCGTATTTATTGTCAAAGCGCTAGTATAATATTTGATGGGGCATTTAGCGGTTGCTCTTCGTTAACTTATTTGAGCATTCCATCTGTAACGTCTGTAGGAGGAAACGCCTTTCGAAATTGTAATTATTTAGAGAGTCTTGACATGCCATTGACAAATACTATAGCAACTGATGCGTTTAATGGATGCAGCTTGCTATCAACGATTAGTGCTCCAATGGTATCAAATATTGGTGCAAATGCCTTTAGCGGGTGTTTAACGTTGAACGAAATAAGTTTTCCAAACATAGTAAGTGTAAATTCTAATATATTTAATCTTTCAACTATTAAAAGAATAGATTTAGAGTCCGCAACGACGATAAATAGTTATGCGTTTAGCGGATGCTCGTCTCTTAGTATTTTAAATATTCCTAAAGCAACAACTGTTGGATCTAACGCTTTTAGGGGATGTACGTCATTAACACACATGAGTTTTTTGTCTATTACCTCTATTGGAAGCTACGCATTTAGTGGTTGCACGTCTCTTAGTAGTTTATATTTGTTAACATCAACGATTCCTAGTTTGTATAATATTAATGCATTTATGAATACGCCTTTTAGCAATAGCAATTATATTGGCAATTATGGATCAATTTATGTTTTATCTAGTATGGTTGATTCTTTTGTTTCCGCTAACAGATGGAGCGCATATTCAAATAGGATTACGGCGTATGTCGAATAATAAGGAGAAGAGTTATGAAGATACAAATTTTAGTTCCTCAGTATAACGAAACAGAAGACATTATAGCGCCTCTTTTAAAATCTATCGAACTTCAGCAGCACGTAAATTTAAAAGATGATGTTGGTGTTATCATAGTCAACGATGGATCTGATGTGAAATTGTCAAATACATTTTTAGATTTATTCCCGTATAGAATACAATACTTCGTTCAAAAAGAACACAAAGGCGTATCGGCGGCACGAAACAGAGCGTTGGACGAAGCTACGGCAGACTATGTTATGTTTTGTGATGCCGATGATATGTTTTTCAATATGTGCGGATTGTATGTGATATTCAGGGAAATGAATGGCGCAGGTTTTAACGCGATGTCTTCGGTATTTGTGGAGGAAACAAAAGATTCAAATTCTGGGGAACTGGTTTATATTAATCGGGAGGGCGATTCTACGTTTGTACATGGAAAGGTGTACAGGCGATCTTTTCTAAAAGAAAATAATATACGTTGGAATGAAAATTTGACAATACACGAGGATAGTTATTTTAATTGCCTTGCTCAGAAAGTTGCAGAAGAGATTAAATATTGCCAACAGCCATTCTATCTTTGGAAATGGAGAGACGCATCGGTATGTAGGCACGACAAGAAATATATTTTAAAGACCTACAATAACATGCTGGAGAGCAGCACAGTGTTGGTTAAGGAGCTTCTAAGGAGAAATAAGAAATTAGAAGCTCAATTTTATGCGACGGCTATGATCTATGACGCGTATTTCACAATGAATAAGGACGAGTGGATAGATCAGGAAAATCAGATTTATAGAAAATCTACTGAAAGAAGATTCAGAGACTACTATTACGAATTTAAAGAAATGTTTGAATCTATCCCAAAGATACAAAGAGCCCAGATCGTTATGGGAATCAAAAATAGATTTTATCATGAGGGTCTGCTCATGGAATCTATTACCTTTGACGATTGGATTAAACATGTTGAAGCACTCTAAAGGAGTGATGATATGGCGAAAAATGTTTCGATAACAGAGGACGGATCTGCAAAAGTTTTAAATAATGTAGAAAAAATAAAGACAAGTATTCAAGAAGGTGGAACTTGTTTGTGGGTTCCGAAGGATGATTTCCCTGTTGGAATAAAAAATGTTACAGAAGACGGAACTTACAATCCAGTAGATGATAACTTATATGCATATTCAAAGGTTGTCGCGAGTGGGATTGGAAATACGGCTATGGGGAGACTTATAACTAAATCCGTGACCAAGAATGGAACTTACAATATTACCGATGAAAGTGGAAATCCATATGGATATTCGTCTTTTACAGTAAATGTTGACACAAGCGACGATTCTGGAGGAGATTCTGGAGCATCAGATCCGATAACGGGTAAAGATGAAGATGGAAATGACGCGATGGTTGAAGAAGATGATGGTGACGTCACAGTTACAATTCTTCCAACTCATATAAAAGTCGTGATACCGCCAAAGAAACTCGAATATGATCGATATGAAGAAATTGATTATGATGGGATAGTAGTTTATGCCTATATTTCAAAAATGCCTCATGCTATAGGAACCACAACTGTCGAAGTTTCGGAAGGGTCTACAAATCCGGTGGTAGGTATTGGTGGTCAGTCAGTTACAGCTAATACAGGAGATATGATATTGTACGCTCCCGATAGAACAGGTCTAAATGATGTTCAATTGGTATGGGATGGAGAAAAATGGGTCAAAGCAAGTGAATATATTTCGGAAGAATCGGTATGGAAATCGAAGGATTATCCCACTGGTAAAATACCATTTGAAGAACTGATATTTCCATATAAGAGACTCAATTATGATGAGGAAAATGATTTTGACACAAAAGTTATCGAAAAAAATGATATTGTTGCTGTGGAAGTCAACGCTTCAAATTATTATTTTAGTAAAACTCAGTTGGTTGTCATAGATAATTATAACTATGGAAGTGGGTCTCATTCGGAACCTGAATTTATACCAACAGCTGATGCGCTGAGCAATGAAATTAGGTTATTTACTGTAAGTACAAATGAAGTATATCTATTTAGTTGGGTTGTTTCTAACACCAAATCCGAGTATAAAAATTGGGATGTATATGTCGATTGCGATGTGATAACACGACCGGAATTGTATAATCAAAAAATACCAATTGGCATTAGCATAACGGATGAAGTGACTATGTATAGCTCTGGTTTCGGTGAAGCGATTGGCAGTTATATAAAAGAAAGATTGTATAATGTTGAATTTTTGCAAAACAATACAAGCGGAATATATTCGATAGACAGTAATGGCATTTATATAGAAGAAATTAATTCTATTATGCACTCCCTTCCACTTAATATACACAACGGCGTTGATGATTTTGCGTATTATATACCATTAAACATAATTGATTCTACTTCTTTTACGTCAAATGTCGGATTTACCGGAAGCGATTTGTTTAAAAAACAAGTATTGCCGAAATTATTTAATGGCGAGTATAACATAATAAAGCCGATGGCCGTTCCAGTTCAATGGAAGCGCCCGGGAGACGGAAAGACTCTTGAGACCTCGTTTACAGTATGGATAAAAGACGACGTCGACGCTGTATCAGGAGCAGATCCTGTAGCGTCACAATCCTGACCGGAGGTAAACAATTATGTCAAAAAATATACTTTACCAAACTAAGAAAACGGTTAATGGTCAGGAGAAGTCAGTAGTAGCCAATGCTAAAAATACGAATTATCTTCGTACAAATCTCCAATCAGGTGGCACTTGCGATTGGGTTCCAGAGGATGAAGTTCAAAAGGTGATTCCCAAGATTATCACTCAGGATGGAACCTACGAGGCTTCTAAAGAACCTGGTTCGCCATACGGATATTCTGAGGTGACTGTGCAGGGCATAGGTGACAAAGTTATGGGGGATCTTGGAACAATAACCATAACGAAAAACGGAACCTATTATGCAAAGAATACCTATGACGGCGTTGGACCATTTTATGGATACAAAACCGTAATCGTAAACGTTACAAGGGATTCTGATTCCGGTACGAGTTCAAACGCTTCGAGTAATTCCAAAACCGGAAAGAATTCTTCCGGAGAGGACGTAAACTATAGCGTAGATTCCAATGGAAATTTAGTTGTAAAAAAAGTAGCTTCTACTATAAATGTTACGACTAAACCAAAATTCCTGACCTACAGAAACGGAGAAACGATAAACTATGCAGGCATTGTCGTAAAAGCCTATGCCGGCAGTTCGGTTTATTCCGGCGATGACTATCCAGGAGGAATTATTCCGACGGGAGAATTAGTCTTTCCGGTTAAGAATGCCAGTGGAAGCGGAGGCCAAAGCGTAAGTATTCCTGTAAGATGGCGAAGACCTGAAGACGGAAAGACTCTTGAGACGACGTTCTCTATTAAGGTAAACAACGCATAGGAATGAGGTGGTGCGCTATTGACGTAGTATATTCTGGAGCCCATTCAATATCATTCTATAAGTATACTTCGAGCGGATATATTAGGAGAAATTCATGGACTTCTTATTATCTCATTCCAGCAGAAAGACCATACGTCGTTCTTGGTGAGCCGAATTACAATATGATCGCGATTCCAGGAACAAGCAACAGAGTTGATCTTACTGATTCTATTCCCGGAGGATTAACCTTTGGTTCCAGAACTGGAAGCTGGCAATTCTACATCGATCATTCAAAATGGGATGGTTGGGAGAAGGCCTACAACATCATTAAGAATTTTATACATGGAAATCGCTTTCTTATCGTACTTCAGGATGAACCTTTAAAGGCATATCAAGGAGTATGTACAATAGGTGGATACGTTTCAGGGAAGAATTATTCGAAGATAACTATACAGTACGATTTGTCTTCAGATATTTTTATCCTGAATGAACCGCTTAGCCCAGAAGATATGGGATTGCCGAGCGTTCCTAATTTGGATATTGTAATCGAAGATGATAAGCCAAAAATTGATATAGATGGTGATGGAGACGGAGATATAGATCTTACAGAAGGCGTAGACGATCAGGGAAATACTATATATGGTTATGACGTGGATTGTGACGGGACTATAGATATTGTAGTAAATGTAGTTAATCCAATAAAGCCTCAGTACATCTACAGCGAAGACGCAACAAAAGTATTAGGCCTAGATGTAAATAATGACGGAGAAATCGATTACTACGTCATAACCGACGACAACGGCCGCGAAGGATTGGATCTTAACTGCGATGGAAAATTGGATATTATAACAAAGTATCCGATTGACGATCCGCAGAAAGACCCCGACAGTGAGCCCGGCCAAGGTGACTCTGGTGAAGGCGGTCAGCCAATAGTTGTCGGTTCATTGTATCCAATTATTTTCATAGCTAATAGCGGAGAATCAGACAGCTATGGAGTAACTACTGTTTCCAATTCTGCCGGAGTTTTCGGAGTATATGACCTTCACGTTCTCTATCAACAGGATGTTGTAACACCAAACAGTTTAGGATAATTAAATATGTACATTCACGCAAATCCAAATCCGAATGGTATGTACGTAGAAGATTGCGTGATACGGGCCATCGCCATAGCAACAAACCGATCGTGGGATGATATTTTTGTTCATGTCTGTTTGCAGGCATACATCATGAAGAATATGCCAAGTGTGAACAAGGTATGGGGAAACTATCTTAGCTCGATTGGTTTTGTTGTCTATCCTATATTGGATCGATGCCCGGATTGCTATACCATTCGTGATTTTTGCAGAGACAATCCTTATGGGACTTTTATTTTGGCCACCGGATCTCACGTAATCGCTGTAATTGACGGAGATTATTACGACGCGTGGGACAGCGGAGATGAACTACCGACTGCGGTTTGGAGGAGAGAATAAATGCAAAATTACAACAACTTCAATTCATACGGCGTTCCTGGAGCAGTTCCGACGCCAATGCCGAGAATGAATCAGTGGCAGAACAATTGGTCAGGTTATGCTCAGGTTCCACAACAGTCTGCCGACGGACGTGTATACGTAAATGGCAGGGCTGGGGCAGACGCCTATCCGATTCCTCAGAACATGAATGTAATCACGCTCTGGGACACAGAATCGAAAAGGTTCTACGTAAAGGGCTATGACAACAACGGCATGCCGAGAGTTCTTGAAGATAATGACTACTCGGCACACGTTGAACCCGAGAAAGCACAGCAGGCTGCAATTGACACCTCCGTTTTTGCAACAAAAGACGACATCAAGAGTGCGATCACGGAAGCATTTTCCAATATGACCGGACCCAATATGTCGGCTTACGTTACAAAGCGCGAGCTCGATCAGGCATTTTCCGAGCTTACACTCGGCAACGGCGGAAGGATCGTGAGAAGCAATGAATCCAATGGGTAATATGATGAACCTGATCGGACTGTTCAATCAGTTCAGGCAGAATCCCATTGGCGCGATCATGCAGATGGGATATAACGTTCCCCAGCACCTGCAAAACAATCCGCAGGGAATGGTCAACTATTTGAGAAACTCTGGCCAGATGAGCGAGCAGCAATTCAATCAGTTCAGTCAGATGGCTCAGATGTTTCAAAATCAATTACCGAGAAATTCCTGATCTTCCGGGGATCAGGTATTTTTATGCCATGCGAGTAATCAAAATGGCAGCAGTAACAACCCAAACAACAATAATCGACAAAATAGTTTTTCAAAGGAGACTTGAATCATGTTAATCGAGTCAAATAATCAGCAGCCCGCGATCAATGTTCTTCCGAGTGGCTATAGCAATGGTGGCTTTGGCGACGCTTTTGGCGGCAACGGTTTTTTCTGGGTTATCATTCTGTTCTTCTTCGCCATCTTCGGCGGTTGGGGGAACAATGGCTACGCCGCCGGTAACAACGCCATGCCTTATGTGATGGGTGGTTTTGGCGCTGGAAACGAAGTCCGTCAGGGATTTGACCAGGCTTCCGTCATGAGCGGCCTGAACAGCATCAGCAATAACATGTGCGACAACCAGGCTCTGCTTCTGGCGACCATGAACGCCAACCAGAACGCCAATATCGCCGCGATGAACTCCCTGGCGATGGGTCTGCAGAATTGTTGTTGCGAGAACCGGGCTTCTGTCGCGGATCTCAAGTATACGGTATCTACTGAGAATTGCGCCGATCGTGCAGCTCTGAACGATGCTCTGCAGGCTGTGACTGCGCAGAACAACGCTAATACCCAGCGTATTCTCGATCAGATGTGCAACGACAAGATTGACGCCAAGAACGAGAAGATTGCTGAGCTTCAGAATCAGCTGACCATGGCGAATCTGGCCGCTTCTCAGAACGCTCAGACGGCGCAGATCCTGACTGATAATTTGGCTCAGACTCAGGCTATTGAGCAGTATCTGGCTCCTGTTCCTCGTCCGGCCTATGTGGTTCAGAACCCGAACTGCTGCGGCACCAATTACTATACCTCCAGTTGCGGTTGCGGCTGCAATCGATAAACTCGGAGGTGATTTGAATGGCTGAATATATTGCCAATGCCGTTCAGACCATTAATCCTGGCGAATCTGTTGTCTTTACGAATACGACCTCTCCTTGTCGGAGGGGTTTTGTTCGTCACAGCGACGGAACTGCTGGTTTTCTTCTGAGCGGATGGGTGCCTAGCAATTCTTGCTGTCCCTGTGCGATCAATAACAATTCTGCCGAATATTTGGTGGATTTCGGAGCGAATATCGCCATTCCAACCGGTGGCACGGTTGGGGCTATTTCCGTGGCGATTGCAATTGACGGGGGGACCGTACCGGCCTCTACGATGATCGTAACTCCTGCCGCGGTTGAGGAATATTCCAACGTCAGCCGCAACATTACGGTTGACATTTTTAACGGATGCTGCCAGACGGTGACGGTTCGAAATACTTCGGATCAGCCGATACTGATGCAGAACGCCAACATTCGTTTCACGAGGCCTGATCTGGCCGTAACACGTTAAGGAGGAAATCAAAATGGAAGAGAACACCAAGAAGCTTATTGAGAAATTCGAGGGTGATTTCCAGACGCTTTCCTCTAAGAATGCCTGGACCCCCGAGGATCTTACCAGGATGAAGGATCTTCAGAAGCTGATGTATTATCTGGAGGTTCGCTGCGCCATGAAGGAAGGCCAGGAGTATCCCGGCGAGCAGTATATGGATGAGCGGAGCTATGATTCCCGGTCCTATCGTGGCATGCCTAACCGCAGTCCTTCTACCGGTCGGTTTACTTCCGGAAGAAGCTATGAGGGCGGCTATAACATGGGTAACTCCTATGGTATGTCCGGTCGGCACTACTATGACGACGATAAGCTGCATGCTGTAAACGATCTGCGCCGCATGCATCAGAACGAACAGAATCCAGAGGTCAAGATGGTTATTGAACGTGCGATTAACGACCTTGAGATGAGGTAAGCCAAATTCGGAGGCTGGCTGGTTAATCTGGTCGGCCTCCTTTTTAAACGAGGTGATATTTATGAACGATTCGACAATCATCACCATTCTGATTACTCTGCTTGCATCATCTGGGTTTTGGGCATTTATAACGGCTTTTGTTAATAGAAAGAGTGCGAAGAACAAGATGCTTCTCGGACTTGGGCATGACCGAATCATATATCTCAGCATGAAGTATGTTGAGAAGGGCGAGATAACCCAAGGTGAATATGAGAATTTGCATATGTATCTCTATGAACCTTACAAGAAGATGGGCGGAAACGGTACTGCAGAACGATGGATGCAAGAGGTAAACAAGCTGCGCATCGTTCCGGACCGATATCCTCAACGGAGCGGAGGTAGGTAATTATGATTGCGAAAGATTGGAAAGCATGGGTTAAGGCCGCTGGTATCCGGGCTATTAAGACTCTTGCGCAAACCGCTGTCGCGACTATCGGTGTAAGCACGGCTATGGGAGATGTGGACTGGAAGATGGTGCTGTCGGCTTCGATTTTGGCGGCGATACTTAGTCTGCTTACGAGCGTAGCTGGACTTCCCGAACTTGAAGAAGAGGAAAGTGACGGGACTATTATTGTGAATGAAGAAGATCCCGAGAGAGATGTCTACACGCTCGAATACAACGGCGACATCAACGAAATTGCCGGTAAAAAGAGTGTTAAGTTCACAGTAAAGAAGTGATTCGTTAATGATATGCGATTTAAACGAAGGACGTGGAACGATAGATTTTGCTAAATTCCATAAAGGAATGAGTTTTGTCGTTCTTCGTTCGAGTATCGGTACGCGATTTGACACGAGATATAAGGAGTATGTAGAAGGCTGCGAACAGTATAAAATTCCATATCACGCTTTTCATTATGTAAAAGCTACAAGTGAAGCCGAGGCCAGGACAGAAGCTAAAGTGTTTGCGGAAGCGACAAAAGACACATCGCCCTTGTTTTATGTTATTGATGCTGAGTGTTCCGACATAAAAGAGAGTAAAGCAAGGGCGATTTTTGACGCGTTCGAAAAAGGTCTGCGTCATTATATTCAAAATGACATTAAAGTTGCTATCTACATAGCGCATCATCTGTATAAAGCATGGAATCTTGACTACGAGCATTACGCTTACGTCTGGATTCCGAGATATGGGAAGAATACTGGATTCTTAAACGATTCTATTAAACCTGATTATCCTTGTGATATTTGGCAGTATACCGATAAAGGCAGAGTTCCCGGTGTAAACGCCGACGTTGATCTTGACGTGATTGCCGGAACGAAGCCTCTTGACTATTTCTTAGAAGGTGGAGGTGAGAGTATGGCGACAAAACGTATGCCTGTCAAAAACTTTGTGAAGGAGCTTGAAGCGGCTCTCAATCGTAAAGACGGCTACATTATGGGAAGCTACGGTCAGAATCCAAGAACTGGATATTTGGACCTAAGCGTTCCTGAGAGTAAGTGTAAAAGCAGTTGGAAAGAATCCGGCTATTATTTCAAGGGACAGTATTCGGGCGACAAACTGAAGCAGGCTCTTGTCTGGCGAAAGAACTGTACTCGTGTATGGGATTGCAACGGCATGGCCGAGGGTATTTACGAGTTATTTTCCGGTACCTGTATCAATTCCAAGGCGAGGCACAACTATTCCGGTTGGTGTTCCATCAAAGGCAGTGGTATTATTCCGGCGAAGTACAGGGTTGCTGGTGCCGCTGTATTCTGGAGCGATAGCAAGGCTTCTTCGATTCATCATGTGGCGTATCTTTATAAGCCAGTTACAAGCGGAAAGCCCAGTGGAGACTGGTATCTGATCGAAGCGTCCGGAGTTATGAAGGGCGTTGTGAAGTCAAAGCTCCTGAGCAGAAAGCCGAACTTCTGGGGTATCATGGATAAGTATTTTGATTATGGTGATGTTTCTTCTAGTGTTACTCCTGAGGAAGCTGTTGAAGTTAAGCAGCTTCTCGGTAGCCGGACCCTTAAGAACGGCAGCGAGGGAGACGACGTTAAGGAGATGCAGAGCGGACTTATCAGGCTTGGCTATGATCTTGGCAAGTGGGGTGCTGATGGCGACTTTGGCGATTGCACCGAGGACGCTGTCAAGAAGTTCCAGAGCGATAACGGACTGAAGGTAAGCGGGAAGTTTGATTCCAGCACCTATAAAGTCTTTGCGAAGCTGATCGTAAATCTTGATAAGACCGTTGAATCCCCGAAGTATGTGCTCATCGAAGGTGGCAAATGCAATATTCGAGAGACTCCTGGTGTAGACGGCAAGCAGCTGAACGTCGCTCATGTTGGCGATAAGTATGAGTTCGGCGGAACTATCGACGAGAAGACAAATTGGCTTTCCATCAAGTACAAAGATAAGATTGCTTGGGTAAGCTATAAGTATGGAAGGTTGATACAGTGAGTATAGAACGTTTCATACAGGCTGACATTGTCAGATGTGACATGTTCATTTCATCACATTGGGCAGTTTTGCTCGGATTCTTTATCTTTGTTATAGGCGTGATGATATGGAGTGTCACCGGTTCGAAGAACGATAAGCCTAAGTTTTAGTTGATCGAAAGACAGGATCGTGGTATAATACTACTGCGGTCTTGTCTTTTTCTACCGATCAAAATGGGAGGAAAAGATATGGAAAAGAATGGTTTGTACAAAGAGATTGAAAGGTGGCTGATCAAGTATAAGAAGAATTCTGTGAAATCCTCTAGCTACATAAGATTTATGAATGCTCTGAGGCTTATAGGTCGTTACAAAATAGCGAATATGATTCCTTCAAGGATTACTACGGACGACCTTCAGCTATTCATAAACAGCCTGGTTTCTGACAAATATTCTAAGGAGACGATTAGAAAGACTTTTCGCATTATTGCGGAATACTTCGACTATTGCGTTTGCGAAGGATTTGTCATAAGGCCAGTTCATAATGGCGTGAAGCTGCCATCTGAAGCATCGGTTCTTACGAAAAAGAAAGATGTTGTAGCTTATGACGAGGATGAGCAGATAAGATTATGCAGAGTTTTGGAACGTGGCGATAATGAGTGCTGGCTTGCGGCGCTGTTGATGCTGGAAACCGGAATGCGAATAGGGGAAGTAATGGCTCTTGATTGGAACGACATTGACTGGCGTAGAAGATGTGTCAGGATTTATAAGACAACTATTAGATCTGAACAATACACCGAGAATTATATTCAGTTGAATCCAAAGACAAAGTCTAGTATACGTTCTATTGCATTGAGCA
>Ga0265299_10003775_pt1 | contig 14611 bp, 15 predicted proteins | sample AusTroGonzalo_MG_4_FD_193485 | JGI IMG/M metagenome (GOLD analysis project Ga0265299, IMG submission 193485) | Bovine rumen microbial communities from tropical cattle in Woodstock, Queensland, Australia - Gonzalo_02 | ecosystem: Host-associated > Mammals > Digestive system > Stomach > Rumen ... | reverse complement strand
GATCGGATCGATGTAGGCCTTGGTGTAGAGTTCCTTCTTCTCAAAGGTGTCGTGTTCGTCGTTGATGATCTCAATGGCGTGGTCAGAATCGATCTGCATCTCATATAAGATCCTGATCTTCTTGCCGCTCAAGAAAACGCTTATGACTTCAGGATCTTCCTTGACCGACAAGTCGCTATAGTTCCTGTGCGCATCATCGTCTTCTCTTATATTTGTGAAAATCTCATTGATGGAATCTAAGTTAACTTCAATCTCGTTATCGATCTCGATCGAATAGAAAAATGCTTCGTCAAGCGCAATTGATTTCAGATCAGAAGGGTATTCGATATTCTCATCATTATCTCTGAATTCAATGCCGATAACAGGGCGCCCGAGTGACTTCACATAGAAGATTCCGGGATAGTCGTAAGTGCCGAAAGCATTGGCATAGCATCCCGCTTCATCGGGCATCTTCCCGCTGTAAAATGCCGCGACTGCATTCTCATCTGCGTCTACGTAGTAGAGGATCCTCTTTGGTTTATAAAGCTGATTGAGTTTGTTGATAAACATACGCTGTCCTCATCGCGCGGGCCTTGCTAACCTACTGATATTATACTATCAATCTGCCTCTAAATCTTTTCGAAAACTGTTCCGATATATGCACTCGGAATATATAAGAATTTTTTTATCCGATGATATAATTATCTCCATTGGGATAGATTAATTCGGAGGATAAATGGATGGCAGTTTTATGTAAGAGCTGCGCAGGCAGACTGATCTTTAATCCGTCAACCCAGAAGCTCGAGTGCGCCCAGTGCGGCAGCTCATACAGACCTGAAGACGTTGAAGATTTCAACAGCAGACTTGATTCGCGTTATTACGACACGAGAGTCTATACATGTCCCCAGTGCGGCGCTGAAGTCATAACGAGCGACACTGAAGTCTCGACCTTCTGTGTCTTCTGCGGCAACCCTGCGATCGTGTTCAACAGGATCGCAAAAGAATACAAACCTGACGGCATTGTTCCTTTTAAGATAACGAAGGAAGAGGCCATCAAGAACATCGAGAAGAGATTTCTGAAGAACCCGATCGTGCCCAAGGCGGTCAAAGCAAAATGCACTCCTGAGAATCTCCGCGGCATCTATGTTCCGTATTGGATAATCAATGCGGACTATACTGAAGCGGATTTTATCAGCGGCAAAGTTAAGAAGGGTAAGCGTTCTGAGACCGAGTATTTCTCGAGAGCGGGAGACGCCAAGTTCAAGAACATTCCCATCGACGGCTCAAACAGCTTAAACGATGACATCAGCCGCAAGCTCGAGCCCTTTTATCTCGAAGACGCCAAGGCCTTCGACGAGGATTACCTGAACGGTTTTTACTCCAGCGCATCCGACCTGGATTACAAAGATCTGCGTAACTCTGCAGCCTTCAGATGCCACAAGCTCTACGAAGATGAGATCGTAAAGACAGTCAAAGCGAACGACGTAAAGGTCCTCGATTCCATCTACTGGGTCGACATTCACGACGATCCGATCTACATGATGATGCCCGTCTGGTTCTTCACGTTCAAATACGAAGACAAGCCTTACACCGTGCTCGTCAACGGTCAGTCCGGCAAAGTCGTCGGCACGATGCCCTGGCAGAAAAAGAAGATATGGGGAATCGCTATCTCGGCCTTCCTGATCGTCCAGCTCCTTTGCCTGTTCTTAACCTGGGCAGTGTTCAACCACTTTTTAGGCTTAAGCCAGATCTTCGCATGGGCTATCGCTGCAATCCTCGTATGCAGCAGCTATTTTTCCATCCAAGGATCTACCGGCATCAAGAGGATAATGAAGAATCTCAAGCTGACGCAGTCAGAAGCGATATTCAAATATGTAAAAAGGAGGCAGGGATAATGAACTTATTCGATATGGAAATCATCCGGTTCATCTTGTTCGGCACGATATGGGTATTCTCGTCCGTCTCTTTCGCTGTCTTCATCACATATAAGATCTTGAATAAATACACCAACTACGGTGACTCGTCACCCAAGATGGACGAGTATTCCATGAGAGGCATCGACATGACCCGCATGCGCGACAACGTGCCGGCGTCAGATAAGTATCACCTCTTTGCTGACTACGGTGTTAATCCTTACGAGGGGCACAAGCACTCTATTCCGGAGCAGCTGCTTAAAGATAAAGGGGAGTAATGCCCCAAACATATAAAAAACTTAAATTTGGGGCACAAAAACACTCTAAATGTGCCCCAAATTCTTTGAAAAACGGAGTTTGGGACACAAACTCCGTTTTTTTATGTCCCAATCGATAGATTTTTAGTGTTTTGGGGCACAAAGAGGCACAAAATATGCCCCAAACAACCGATTTTTCCGGGTTTGGGACACAGGCCGGATTTGACTATTAAGAAACCAAGTTCTCGAAAACAATCAGTACCCCATCGCCTTCAGTTCTTTGATCATGTCCACATAGAACACGACGATGTCGCTGACCTGGTCATCTTCAGGCTTGCGCGATGTGAACTTCATGCGTGTCCAGTCGACGACGTCAGCGTGTGAGATACCGCGCTTGGAAGGCGAGGTGCGGACTCCGCGGAAGTTCTCCCATTCGGCCGATCTTACCGATACCATGCCGTCGTTGTCGCCGTCGAATCTGCGGATGACGGGGTAGGTGAAGCAGAAGACGGGATCGGAGAATGCGCCGTTGCATTTGAATGCGTAGCTCTGGCAATAGATGTTATCGGGAGCGGGATTGTCGATATTAAACCGGCTGGCGGTCTCGGTGCGGAACAGATCGAAGCAGCTGTAGGAAGCAGGATGCTTGTCGCCTAGGATCTTCATCCAGACGTCTGTGCCGAAGGCTGCGACCTTGACCAGGGGTTTGGGCGCCTTCATCAGGAAGTCGATGGTGTATGAACCATGGTGGGGAGTGTCGATGGTGGTGATGGATGCGATCTTGTCTCGGTAACCGTGATTGACGAGATATCTTGCTTCGAGGCCGCCCTTCGAATGCGCGAGGATATTGACCTTCTCGGCTCCGGTGATCTCGAGTGCTTTATCCAGGCTCTTTGCGATGATGTCGGCGTTGCCTTCGACGGAACCTACTGCATCCTGGTTGCCGAAGAATACCTGAGCACCCATTGATTCCAATGTGGTGGGGACGCGGCCCCAGTAGCACAGGTGTTTCCTGTCGCGGAAGCCCATTCCGTGAACCAGAAGAAGCGGATATTTCAGTTTGCAGTCGTCACTCATAATATTCCTCATAAGAGGGGACAAATGCTTAAGTCCCTAACTTATAGGTGAAGTATAGCGGACTATTATACATTATTCAATACTGAACCATAAGCAGGAGCGCGTTTGCTCCAGGATTGCCTCATTCTGTTGATTTTGAACGGAGGACCTTCAGTGCGAAGAAGGCGATAACGAGGCCTGCGGCAGTAACTGCGAGGCTTACGATGAGCATGAAGTGAGGACCTTTGATATCGAGAAGACGTCCGCAGACGAGGCTGCTGAAAACGCCTCCCAAAGTGATCGAGCAGTTGATATATGCCTGACCCTTGACCTGGTCGAATCTTGCCATCGTCTGATTGACGAAGTATGCGCCGGCAGGAATGAAGACTGCGTATGCGAACATCTGCATTGCCTGGCTGATATAGACAACGACCATATTGGGCGCGATGAGCATGAGCAGAGTCTTGATAAGGAATGCCGTGCCCGAGATGAGCAGGAGGTTCTTAACGGAGATCTTCTTCATGATCTTGTCGATCAGGGCCATCGTCGGGAGCTCTAACAGAGCTGCGATGAAGACTGCCGCACCCATGTGGGTCTCGTTGCCGCCAAGCGGCGTGATTATCTGGATCATGTAGTCGTTGATCGCGTTATGCGCGAAGAAGAAGCAGACTGCGCCGAGCACAAAGAGCATGAAGCCGGGATATGTCTTGATGAAGCTGAACAGGTTGTTGTGGGCGACTTCGGACTTCTCCGGAGCAGTAACTTGGACTGCGGGCTTTTTGAAGAAGTAGAGAACGATCAGGGCGATGGTTAAGAAGATGATGTCCAAGATCATGAGGACGTTAACGCCGAACCTGCCGATGGCCATTCCCGTGAAGACTGATACGACTGCAAATCCGCATGAGCCGAGGCCTCTGGCAAGACCGTAGTAGATGTGACATCCTGCCGCTTCGTATTCGAAGTACATTGCCGTTATGATCGGCTGGTACACCATCTGCACCATGTATATGAGCGCGAAAATAATGAATATCACGACTATGCCGTTCTTGATGAGCAACAGCAGGATCGAACCGATGAGGAGCAAGGCGGTGGACGCCATGGAGACGTTGCGGTTTGTGAGTTTGCCCTGTTTGTCGATTAATCCTGCAACGAGCGGCTGGAAGATAACGGATAGGATGTTGGCGAGCGCTAAGGTGATTCCGATAAGAGTGTTGGAGAATCCCTTTTCGAGCAGGAAGACGGAAGCGTACGCGTGAATGCCGCTGTACACTGCAAAGTAAGTTGCATTAATGATTATGTATCGTAATGTCCAGAACTTCTTGTTGCCTGACATATGAACCTGCCTGCCTGTTTGATGCGAGCATTATACTATGTATCTTCATTGGTTGTTGTCAGATATAATTGATTCATGCCATAATACGAAGATAAAAAATCTGACAGGTGAGTTTATGAGGAATTTCAGCGAATTATTAGATCTTTACTATAATCCGGTTATAGTTTTTGTCATGGCGATATTCGCCTATATCTTTATGACCCTTATGAACTCGGTCTATTTAATGCTTTTCTCTAAAATGTTCAAAGTCAAAGTTGTTGAGATAAAGGCGCTTGGATTTAAGTGGGAACATCATCAGAACGGCAAATGGATATATACGGGCTATAAGCCGAGCCTCGGATTTGCTGCATCTTTCCATTACGATCTTGATAAGTGCGAAGGCATGACTTTCGCACAGATGAAGGCCAACGAGAACCTCTATCTGGTATGTGCCATGATCGCAAACCTCTTAACCGCGACGGGAATCTTTATCGCAGGCTTAGCCGGAGGAGTAAATATTCCGTCAGAATTATTAGCATCGATCACTGTCGAATTAGGCACGTCAGTTATGGTCTTTACTCTCATAATGGCAGTAATAACTATAAGAGTTCTTATCAGGGTCAACAACAAGAATTCACTGATCGGTTATCAGCAGTCAGTCGTAGCAATGGTAAGAGCAAATATTCCGTTCGAGAAACTTGATCTTAAGTCCGTTCCCGAACTGCACTTCAAGAAGGTTACCGATTATGAGAAGGAGATGTATTTCCCGTTCTACTTCGCTTATCTGGATGCCACGGAGCAGTTCGATAAGATGGCTGCCGCAGTAGGCGACATAGAGCAGACGCTGAAGCCTAATGGTGACAGCAGGGTGGACAGATTCATTTACTGCACGCTCACATATTATTTCTCGACAATCTATTTTGATCCTGAGAAAGCAAAGGAATATTACGCAAAAGCAGGCGATACTCTGGCAATGGATACTGATGCTAACGGTATGCGCATAAAAGGCTTCTATGAACTTAACTGCTTCGGTAATGTCGCAAAGGCAAGAGAGTGTTTGGAAGCTGCCGAAGCGGCGGTCGAAAACTTCTCCACGGGTTCTGAGAGAGAACATGAGAGAATGCTTATCGCAAGGCTTCGCGGCGCTATCGAAAAGTTCCCGGGCTGACACACCCTAATGCTATAACAGCGGGCACTGTGAGCTATATTTTACAGGCTTTTCGGCAAATATATAGACCACTGTCTATATAACTGTTAAGCACTGCATCTGATAACCCAAAAAGACTTTGATATTTGCTCAAAAGCCTTGATAATTGATGCCCTCATCAATATTATAAGGTGTGTATTTAGAGGGTTTGTTTTTTAGCCATTTGGAGGCGTGAATTTTATGGCAGATATCTGGCCGTCGTTGTTGGGACTTTGCTCCGGCATGGCGTTGTTCCTATATAGCGTCAAGATCACCAGCGGTAGTTTGCAGGCGGTTGCAGGAGACAAGTTGAAGAATGTCCTTGCAAAACTCACAGGTAACCGAATAATGGGTGTTGCTGTCGGTGCGGGTATTACTGCGCTGATCCAGTCTTCCACCGCGACCTCGGTAATGGCAGTCGGCTTCGTTAACGCCGGCCTCATGAATCTCTATCAGGCTCTGTGGATAATCATGGGTGCCAACATCGGTACAAATATCACAGCTCAGCTCATCGCTTTCGATGTAGGTGCGGCAGCTCCTATCATCGCTCTCTTAGGCACTTTCTTCTGCCTGCTCACGAAGGACAAGAAGCTCAGGAGCATTGGTGAAGCAGTTGCGGGATTGGGCTTTATCTTCGTTGCCATGTCTCTCATGAAGGATTCCATGGCTCCCTTAAGTGAACTCGATATCGTTAAGGAGATCTTCTCTTCTATCAATAATCCGTTTATCGGAATCATCGTAGGTATCATCTTCGTTATCATCATCCAGAGCTCTGCAGCAGGCGTCGGCGTTTTGCAGGCTATGGCGATGTCAGCATCAGGTGCTCAGCTTATCAGCCTCGAGCAGGCGATGTTCATCATCTTCGGTCTCAATATCGGTACATGCGTAACAGCAGTATTCGCATCCATCGGCGGTTCGAAGAACGCTACGAGAGCCGGAATGCTCCACATGATGTTCAACGTTATCGGTACCGTTATCTTCACGATCGCATACTATCTGCTTCCTGTTGCAGACTGGGTAAGAGCCCTGTCTCCAACGGATGTTGCAAGACAGTTTGCTAATATGCACCTCGTATTCAACGTAGCTTCAACGATCATCCTCCTGCCGTTTGGCGGACTTATCGTTAAGCTCGTACAGCTCATGATCCCAGATAAGGGCGGCGAGGCTGAAGGCGTTAAGTATCTTAAGTATCTTAATCCCAAGATGATCAGCACCGAGAACCAGCTCGGTACCGAAGTGCTCATCAGGGCTCTTTGCAACGAGATCAGCAGAATGCTCGTTATGGCTGGCGAGAACGTTCAGATGAGTATCGAAGCAGTCCTCGATAATAACGAGAAGAAACAGCAGCAGATCAACGAGACGGAAGAATACGTAGACTATCTCAACAAAGAGATATCGTACTATATCTCTCACGCAATGGTTTTCGAGCTCTCGGAGAAAGACGCCGTTACGATGTCGGCCCTGTTCAAGATCACGGGTAACATCGAGAGAATGGGTGACCACGCTACCAACATCTCGGGCTATGCGAACCTCCTCGAGAGCAAGGGGTTGAAGCTCTCTGACAAGGCCAGGGCAGAGGTCAGCCAGATGGTAGTTACGACCAAAGAAGCATACAACATCCTGCTTGGCAGCAAGCCGGGTTCAGTACATATCAGAATGGCTCAGATGGAGCAGAAGATCGACGACATGACAGAAGACTACAGAGAGCATCAGCTCGAGCGTCTTAAGTCTGGCTCATGCTCCGGCGATGCCTGCGTTATTTATTCTGAGATGCTTACGGACTTCGAGCGCTTGGGCGACCACATGCTCAACATCGCAGAGGCTGCCGCTGAGTCTGACAAGATCGCATTCGCAGTAGAAGAGACCAAGCCTGAAGAAGACAAGGCTGTAGCCGTAGCAAAGGCATAAGGACTATGGGTCAGGATATCGTTAATGTGGTTCTCTTCGAACCCGAGATACCTCAGAATACAGGCAACATAATGCGTACGTGCGTGGCCACGGGCGCGACGCTTCACATCATCGGCCCCGTAGGTTTTGACATAGATAATCCCGAGTTCAGAAGAGCATCAACTAACCACATCACATGGGCGGAATACACTCTCTACGATTCGTGGCAGGACTTCGTTGATAAGAACGACGGCGAGTATTTCTTCATGACACGTTACGGCAAAGTGCCACCCTCTGATATCGACTTTAAGAAGGCTTCCGAGAACTCGAGAATTTACCTCATCTTCGGCAAGGAGAGTACCGGCATTCCGGGAGAGATCTTGAGGGCTAATCTTGACCGCTGCTTCAGGATCCCGATGAATGCTGACTGCCGCTGTCTTAACGTCAGTAACGCATGCGCAGTCGCCATCTACGAAGTCTTGAGACAGTTAGGCTATCCCGGCCTGTCTTTTACAGAAGAGCAGAAGGGCGAGGATTTCTTAGAAGAGAATTATTCTTACGACGAAACCTTAAGAAGAAAACGCGGTTAAGCGGTCAGTCACTGGTGTATATCCAGACTAATTCGATTATTCCTATAAGGATACCGACTCCGGCGCAGATTAAGCCTGCGATAGCCTTGTTCTTTCCGCCCATTTTCCTGACAAGCACAATGATTCCCGTGACAATGGCCGGGACTCCTGCCATAAAGTTGTAAAAAGGAACCCAGCAGATACATGCCGCAATGATTCCGAAAACAAGACTTACAATAGAAAGTCCGCTGGTGCGGTGCTGTGACTGGTAATCTGAATAAGCTGCACTATAGTCCGGCTGACCATACGGCTGTGTGTAATATACCGGCTGAACATTCACAGGCTGACCGTAAACAGGCTGTCCATATGTAGGCTGACCGTATGTAGGCTGGCTGTATCCCTGAGGATAGTAAGGCTGCTGATAACCGGGATTACGATAGCCTGACTGCTGATATCCGGGCTGTTCATATAAGGGAGTGACAGACGGTCCTTCAGGACCGGGCGCTGGTGACGGCGCAGGAGCAGGTTCGGGTTCGGAAACTGCTGCAGCATTAAGCGCAGGAGCAGGTGCTCCGCATTCAGAGCAAAACGCATCTCCATCTTCAATAAATGAACCGCAAGACTCGCAATACATAGATCAAACCTTCAATCAGAAATTAACTTCGTATCCGTCAACGTGAACTGTGCCGGATGAAATATTACCGTTGTTATCAAACTCAAATTCGTCTTCGAGGAAGGACACATGACTGTCAACATCAACGCAGGCGGTGCTGTAATAGTAGTCATAATCATAATAGTCTTCATCCAACGCTCCGGAAGATGCGACAAGACCAAATATAAAGATCCAGAAGAGGATAGTACCTAAGATGCCGAGACCTGCGCAGACAAGGCCGGCAATAGCACGTCCCTTGCCGCCGAGATTCTTTCTGACGAGCCCGATGATCGAGAATACCAGAGCCAAAAGTCCGAATATAGTGGTAGAAAAAAAGCTGTATACCCAGGCCCAGCAAAATGCCAGAGTAAGAATACCGAATACGAGACCGGCCGTAGCCATAACATTCACCCTCTTGGGTTCACGGGGGGCGACTATCGGCTGAGTATAGATGATCGTAGGCTGCTGATAAACAGGCTGGATCGGCTGCTGGTACATTGGCTGTTGATACATCGGCTGCTGATACACGGGCTGATAAGCTGACTGCTGATATGCAGGCTGAACAGGCTGCTCAACCGGTGATGCCGTTATAGGCGCGACAGGTGTAGGAGCGGGTGCAGAAGGGGACGGTGCAGGTGCTGCTTCAGCCGCAGAAGACTCAATTACAGGAGCAGGAGATCCGCAGTTCTCACAGAACGCCTGACCGTCGGCGATGAAGTTACCACATGATTCGCAATACATTCCTATTTTCCCCGTGAATTAAAACTCTACTCTGAAGCCGCCGATGTGAAGAACACCGGTGGCATAACCCTTTTCCGTTGTTGCAAAGTTACCGTCGATAGAATACTCGTTGTTATCATCATTGGTGTCAGAATATGAAGTGAGATAGAACTCGTCCTCTATCTCTGACTCGAGATCATTCATAAACGAGTCAAAGATAACTCCTGCTGCCGCCCAGAAGAATATGGTGAAAAGAACAGCGGCGATAACACCCAAAACAGTGAGGATCAGACCTGCGATGGCCTTGCCCTTGCCGGGTGCCTTCTTGCAAAGACCGATTATGGAGAAGATCAATCCGAGAAGTGCAAACAGACTGACAAAATAAGATGCGAAACTGAAAATGAATGTGAGGATACCGAATACAAGTCCTGCCGTTGCGGGACCGTTACCTTTCTTAGGCTCGGGCTTGGCAACCGGAGTTGCAGCTGCAGCTACTGCCGGCTGCTGAACGATAACCGTGGGAGCAGGTGATGTATAGACAGGCTGCTGATATACAGGCTGAACTACAGGCTGGACTACGGGCTGTTGATAAACGGGCTGCTGGACAACAGGCTGAACCTGCTGGACCGGCTGTACTTGCTGAACAGGCTGTACCTGTTGAACGGGCTGGGCAACCTGCTGAACTACAGGCTGAGCAGCTACAGGAGCTGCCTGGGTAACAGGCGCTGAAGTCTTAGGCTGGGGAGCACCGCAGTTAGCGCAAAAAGCCTGGCCGTCAGGAATGAAGTTTCCGCAAGATTCGCAATACATAGTCTACCCCTCCGTATAGCTTAATTTCCAAATAGAAATTCATAGAGTTATTAAGTTCTAAATTGAAAAAGTTCGAAAGTGTTCCACTATTAATTCTATCACAAAAAATAAAGATTTCCTTATTTTAATAGAGCGGCCCCGTTTGATGCGAGACCGCTCTTTAAAGTGTTCGAAAATTTCGATTGTCAGGTGTAGTAATCGTCTATCTCTTCTAATCTGATTGATTCAGCTGCTGCTTGAGCTTTGTCTAAATATGAAGATGTTCCGACAGCTAATACGGAGACTGCCAAAAGTATCGTAAAGATAATGGAAATGACGGTGTAGGTAATGGAAATGATCAGACCTGCGATAGCTTGACCTGCTCCTGAATTCTTTTTCTTGATGTTGACAAAACCTACGATAGAACAGACCAGACCGACAATGCAGATGATCCAGCCGATGACAGGTATTAAGCCCAAGAACATCGAGATGATAGCAAATACAAGACCTGCTACAGCGGCGTTGTTCTTTTGCTTAGCAGGAGCGGGTTCTGCAACAGGTGCCTGCCGGACGTATGCTGCCGGAGCGGGCTGAATAACAGGCTGAACATAAGGCTGAGCTACAGGCTGCGGCTGTACGGGTGCTGTCTCGGCAACGGGAGCTGCTATATCCTGCGGTATGCGCGTACCGCAATTCTCACAGAATGCCTGCCCGTCGAGTATTGGTTTTCCGCATGATTCGCAAAACATAATCTACCCCTCCGTAACGCGTTATTTTCCTAAAGAAAAAATCCAAAGTTATTCAGTTCTATATAGAAAAAGTCCAAAGTGTTCCACTTGTAACTTTATCACAAAAAATAAAGATTTCCTTATATTAAAAGAGCGGCCCCATATGATATGAGACCGCTCGAAAACAATCGAAAATAGCGAATATCAGGTATCGTATAAATCTCCGTATATTTCCTCAATATCAGCATTATGTTGTCTAACCTGTTCAGCTGCATCACTAGCTCTGTTTATGTATGTGCCCATACCAAACACTATTACTGCAGCGATTGTGAGTATGAGGGTAACGACAATTCCGACAATTGAAGTGATCAATCCTATAATAGAAGGAGCTTTTCCGGAATTCTTTTTCTTGACATTGACCATACCTACGATCGAGCAGATTAAACCTACAATACAGAAGATCCACCCGAGTACCGGAATCCATCCCAGAATGAGAGCAAGGATTCCGAATACGAGACCTGCGACTGCAACACCATTGGACTGCTTTTCGGGTGCGGCTTCAACTACGGGTGCCGCTTGAGCGACTGTTACCGGAGCAGGCTGTGCTACTGGTTGTGCTACGGGTTGTGGTGCAGGCTGAACGACCGGCTGAGCTACGGGATCTGCCTGTACGGGTGCTGCCTGGGCAACGGGAGCTTGGGGTTCCTGTGGCTGGGGCGCACCGCAGTAAGAGCAGAAAGCCTGTCCGTCAGGTACCTGTTTTCCACATGATTGGCAAAACATAATTAATTCCTCCCTAAAGTGTTTTTGTAAAATTAATTTTATCACAAAACGGCTTTTGCAAAACTGCTGAGAAGCCCTGATTTATTATCTGTCAAATAAAAGAGGATGCCGCTTAAACGACATCCTCTGCAGTGATCTTACTAATCTTAAATATCAGGTGTAATAATCGTTATATTCTTGCTCCCAGGCTTGCATAGCTGATCTCTGAGCGCCGTTAACAATCAATGAAGATGCACCGAGAAGTATGATGATGAGCACATAAATCGCGACAGCGGAAGTTCCGAGAATGGATGTGATCAATCCGCCGATTGCAAAGCCCTTGTTTCTGGCGTTCTTTTTCTTGACGTTAACCAGAGCGATGATCGCGCAGATAAGTCCCGATAGACAGAAGATCCAGCTTATGTACGGGAACCAGAAGAAAATGACAGCCAGAATACCCAATGCAAGAGAAACGATCGCAACAGCGTTGAACGGACCTCTGACGGGCTTGGGTTCCTGCTGAACTATTACAACAGGAGCAGGCTGTACGACTTGCTGAACAACGGGTTGTACGACAGGCTGTACGGGCTGCGCCTGCTGAATAGGCTGCGCCGGCTGAACAGGCTGAACTACAGGCTCCGCGGCAGGCTGGGCAACAGGTTCTGCTGCTGCGGGCTGGGGTGCCAGCTCATCGATGGGCTGTCTGGTGCCGCACTGATTGCAAAACAACTGATCCGGCTGGACCTGCGCACCACAATTAGGACAAAACATAAGGTTACCTCGCAATTACAATACTTTTTGCAGGAAAGACTTAAGTCTCTCGTTCTGGGGATTGGTAAAGATTTCCTCAGGAGTATTCTCTTCAATGATTTTACCGCAATCCATGAAAATAACACGCGTGCCGACTTCTCTTGCAAAGCCCATCTCGTGAGTGACACAGACCATTGTCATTCCGGCATTTGCGAGTTTCTTCATAACGTCCAGAACTTCGCCTACCATCTCAGGATCCAATGCGCTTGTAGGCTCGTCGAAGAGCATTACTTCAGGATCCATCGCAAGTGCTCTGACGATTGCGATTCTCTGCTTCTGACCGCCGGAGAGCTGTGAAGGATATGCATATGCACGGTCTTCGAGACCTACTCTGGCAAGAAGCTCTAATGCTTTTTTCTCGGCATCTTCCTTCGACAGACCGTTAAGCTTCATGGGAGCGATGGTCATGTTGCGGAGGATCGTGAGGTGAGGGAAGAGGTTAAAGTGCTGGAACACCATGCCCATCTTCTGTCTTAACTTGTTGATGTTTGTTGAACGGTCGGTAATGTCCTGATCTTCGAACAGGATCTGACCTGATGTCGGGCGCTCTAGAAGATTAAGGGATCTGAGGAACGTTGACTTACCTGAACCCGAAGGTCCGATGACTACGACCACCTCGCCCTTTTTGATATCGGTAGTGATACCGTCCAAGGCCTTGATCTCTTCGCCGTTGTAATACTTTTTAAGATCCTTAACGGAAATGATGACATTATTATCAGCGCTCATTTTTCTTCAGCCCCCTTTCGAGCAGCGATACAAGCCAGCTGAAGAACATGACTATTACGAGATAGATCAGTGCGACAGCAATAAGAGGCATGAACGCGGAATAGGTTCTCGATCTGATGATGTCTCCGCCCTTGGTAAGTTCCTGAAGTCCTACGTAACCTGATACGGAAGTCTCCTTGATGAGGACAATGAATTCGTTAGCGAGGGCAGGAAGAACGGTCTTTAATGCCTGAGGGATGATGATGAATGTCATCGTACGGATGTAACCGAATCCCAATGAACGGCCTGCTTCGAACTGACCTTTGTCAACGCTCATTATTCCGCTTCGGATGATCTCGGCAACATACGCGCCGGAGTTGATTCCGAATGCCAGTGTGGCAACGAAGACTTTGTTGTTGGATGAAGCGAAGATTACGAAGTAGATGATCATGAGCTGAACTACTACAGGGGTTCCTCTGATGACCGTGAGATATACTCCGCAGATCTTGTTTAAGACATAGAGAAGGCCTTTGCCGAATCCGCCCTTGAGTTCGTCCTTCAGAGTGTCATAAGAAGATCTGATGAGGGCAACGATGACACCAAGAACGATACCTAAGATAACGGCATAAAGTGTTACCTGGAACGTAACGAGAAGGCCCTTGAATATGTAAGAGTAACGGTCATCCGTGATGAAGTTGTTTTCGAAATCTACGTAGAAAGCCGTGGAATAAAAGCGCGAGCGTATAGCTGCCAACCATCCGGGAACGTTATCGTAATGTCTGAAGAGCAGCAGGTAGATGGCTGCGATGATGTTCATTGCCAGTCCTATGATGCCCAGCGTCTTGCCGACCTCAGCCTTCATGGTGAGCTTTGCCAGCTTATCCTTCGCGAAAAGACAGAATGTTACGATGGCGAGCACCATGCCTGCCAGCGGAACGATTGAAAAGACGATCGATAATATGCCTAATATTAGGATCAGATTGGCTTTTTTGTTGATTTCTGATTTGGCCATTGGATGTTCCTTTGAATTACTTTGTTTGAACCCTCGAAAAGCAATTCATATTGTAAATAATAAAAGAGCGGAAATAAAGCCTATTTCCGCTCTTAATGTTCAGTTATTCCTTAACGAAATAAGATTATTTGTTTGTAGCTGCAACAAATGCCTTAGCAGGCTCGTTGTCGATAACTACTGCATCGATCTTACCGGACTGGAGTGCGATAACTGCATCGTTACCCTTTGCAAAACGCTCTACTCTGTCTTCACCGATATCTTCTGTGATGTAGAT